>ENA-OPDJ01000433-OPDJ01000433.1-human-gut-metagenome-genome-assembly--contig:-NODE-433-length-35014-cov-169.482651_pt1 | contig 35014 bp, 22 predicted proteins | sample MGYA00241621_ERZ501505 | MGnify/ENA primary metagenome ERZ501505 (study PRJEB25962, sample SAMEA2042624) | human gut metagenome | biome: human gut; feature: human-associated habitat; material: faeces... | reverse complement strand
AATATAATATATAATAAGCATCTTGATTCTAATCAACGTATATTAGCATTTAATAAACGTATTGATATTAGAGTTAATGATTATACTGCATATATTATTAATAAGGCTTTTAAATAAGATGATATTATGATAGGTGGTTATATTAATAATCCAAAACAGCTATCTAAAGAGATGCAATTGCGTATTGCAGCTATGGCTGAAAAACAAGCGAGAATAGCAGAATTAGGCTTTCCATTGGACGAAAAAAATTGGTGCAAGTTAACACAAGGACAAATTTTAATTCAAGCTCTAGAAGCCTTAGAATTGCTTTCTGACGAAGAACAAAAATCAATTATTAATTCATATAATAACTTGATGGTAGAATGAGTGAACAAATAGATGATAATTATGTTAATGGTGTCTATGTAAAAGCTAGTGGAACTGAACAAGTTGAGATTACTCCTCAATATGTTTATATGACAGTTCCAAGTAAATTTGTTTGTACTTATCACAAACTATTAGTTCTTATGGCACAATATGGAGTTGATATGCTTAATGATTGTTCTGCTACTTGTAAAGGTAATAATAAGAATATTGTTACTTGTTGGAATATGTTTCAATCTGCTATGGCGGCATATCAACTTGGTCAAGACAAACTTGCTGAAACTCTTCTTAAATATATTAAAGGTCAACTTAATATTATTTATGAAGGTAGTGAACAAGTTCAGTATAGTGGTTCTATTACGCTTCCTGTTGATGAAGAAGGTAAAATTCATGCAATAGTTAGTTGTGGAGATGCTCCTAAATTTTATGTTGACCCTGAAACTGGTAAACTTTGGGAGAAGAAAGAAGAAGGCAAAGAATATAATGAAACTTATAGTCTTAGTGATGTTGATTATGATAATGAATAATGTGAATGTGTTCCATCCTCTACGGGGGGTCTACACTATGAATTTAGTAAACCTAGAGAATGTATGAAAACAATAGAAGAAGAACTTGGTAAAGTTAGTCTTACTTGTAATGGTCAATGGAATGATAGACCTTATGAAAGACTATGTATAGTTCATGACGGTTTCTATGCTAGCTATATATCTCGTAAAGCTGTTCCTGCTGGTATTCCTTTATCTAATGAAGAGTATTGGCAGCCTATTGCTAAACTTCGAGAAGATTTAGTTATTGATTATGAAACTTTCAAGAAAGAAATACTAGAACTTATTGCTGTTGTTCAAAGAGGTCTTAAAGCTGCTAGAATTGTAGTATCTACAATGGAAGATAGAGATGCTCTTACATGGGAACAAATTGGAGTAGGTTGTGAAGTTTATGTTATTGAAACCAAAAAGAGTTATATTCTTGATGAAATAACTCCTGTTACTAATGCAAAGAAATGGCATCTTGAAGCTGACTCTGAAATTGGTTCTAAATTTGTAGAATCGTTTAGTGGTATGTTTCCAAGAGCTATTGCTGAACGTGCAGTTGCTGATGAATTTGGTATTAATATTCAAGCTAACTATCTTCGTCGTAATGTTGTAGTTAATTATATGGCACAAGTACTTAAACAGTATTTTGAAGATAATGCTGTTCAAATACTTGAAGGTCAGATTACTCCTGAAATGCTTAGTGAATCTGTTAAACAAATGTTTACTGCTTCTCAAATTACTAATGCTGCTGATGAAGAAGATTTAACCGTTGTTGATAATCTACTTAAATTTGCAGATAAAGACTATAATGTAAATGATTATAGCGGAAAGGCTCGTAAATATCTTCGTAAGAATATGATTAGTGGTGTTAACACTCTTACTCAAGATATGATTAACGAGCCTAATACTATTTATATACTTCAATATGATTATTGTCTAGCTGGACAAACTATTGAACTTCCAGATGATAGTATAATTCTTTGGAGAGGTGGTAGATTATATGATGGAGCTGTTAAACTAAATAAATGTAGACTTCTTAGTAATTATCGTCAGGAAGATATGTTTGATAAAGAAACTATATCTTTAGATGGTGATTGGGCTAAAGGTCAAATACTTTATCATCCTCTTGATTTAGGCGAAGATAATAAACAAGTTGAAATTACAGGTTGGGGTGGTTCTTATACTAATGATTTTTATTGGTTTTGGGATGGAGAAAAATGGGTAAGTATGGGTTTTGATTTATCTGTTTATCTTACTCGTGCTGAATTTGAAGCTTTCTTAGAGAAGTTAAGAGAAGAAATGGAAAAGTTCTATGCTTGGCTTCTTGAAGAACTTAGAAAAATTAATGAACATCTTGAACTTCATGACCAACAGATAAGTAATCTCCAACAAGAAGTTTCTAATATTAATACTAGAATAGATAATCTTATTACTGAATATAACGCTAAATTTACTGATATTTATAATAAGATTGGAGATTTAAGTAGTAGTGTAGAAGGTAGTATTAATAATCTAGAACAATATATTAATAATAAGATTGAAGAGATTCTTAATAAGATAGACCAAAGTGGTGGTAACATAAGTAATGAGTATAAACAATATTTTGAAGATAATTATGTTTCTATGTTTAAGAACATGATTAAAGCTGGTACTAATATTACTTTTGTTGAAAACTCTGATGGTACTATTACTATTAATGCTACAGGTGGTGGTTCTGGCGGCGGTGGATTAACCGAACAAGAAGTAAGAGATATTGTTAATTCTATGCTTAATAATTATTATACTAAGTCTGAAATTAATGATATTATTGCTGGTATTGAAGGCGGTGGAGGAAGTGGTGGAGATGGCACTCATAATGTTATGTCTACTACTCAACTCGGTGAAGCTAGAACAGGTAAATATCTTACTATGAGTAAGTTTGCTGATAGTGAAACTAAACCTAGCAGACTTGATGTTGATTTTAATACTCTTTATACAGATATTAAAAATAAATTAGTAAATGATGGATTTGGCTCAGGCGGTAGTGGAGGAGGAACAACAGGTGGAGTAACTGCTACTCAAGTACAAACTTGGATTGCTGCTGTTATGCCTATTGGTTCTATTATGCTTTGGGATACTACTACACCTCCAACAGGTTGGGAAGTATATACTGCTGCTCAAGGACGATTTGTTATGGGTCATATAGGTGGTGGTATTAATATTTATAATAATCCTAAACAAAATACTCTTGATTGGAGTACTGTTCTTAAAAATGTAGGTGATACTTATGACCCTGCTACTCCTGGTTTAAATATTGGAGCTTACGGTTTTTATATTGGTGGTACTGATTTACCATTGCATCAACATGCAATTGCCGCTAGTTCTGGTAAATGTGGTGATGGTAATCATCATGTTGTAGTTCCTAGTAACTGGCGAGCAAATGATCATGGTAGATCTTTGGATCAAGATTGTAGAAATACTTATCCTTATGGTACTACTAAAACTAATTATTGGGATTTAAATATTAATAAAAATACCAATTGGTATATGACTGGACCTAATATTAGTAGAAATGGTGAAATGGTGTGGACACAAATTAGTACAGATAATTGGACAGGAAATTATCTTGCTATTAATAAACTATTACCTACTGTTGCTTTACATTATATTAAACGTGTTTCTAATCCTTGGTAATTATGTTAGAAGAGAATGTTTTTGTTGGTACTAATTGCCAATCTTTTGATCCTAGTAAAGTTCAATGTGATAAAGAAGGCAATATGCCAATTCATATACTAGATAAGTATTGTGAAGAAACTGATACTAGATATAATATTTATCCTTTGACTGTTATTCAAGCTATTTTTGATGGTGTAACTGGAACAAGATTAGATAGAATACTTGCCGCTTGTAATAGTATTTATTTAACTTGGGAAGGTACTTTTGCCGATACTGTTAATAAACTTGATAAAATTTATCGTCGTAAAGGATATATTATAACATATCGTGATGAAACTAATGTTAATTGGACTCAACGATATAATAGTGATGATATTAGTGATGAAGCTTGGACTAATCCTGACAATTGGGAAGGATGGTCTTTTGATACTGTTATTAAAGATTTGTCTGAAGCTCTTGAAGAAATATTTACTAATATAGGTGATTATAAAGATTTTCTTGATGTTATTACTAGTTTTATTAACGAGTTTGTTATAAATGTATTTAACAATCTTAATAATTATCCTGAACTAGTTAATATTATTAAGAATAGTACAGTTGAAAGTTTACCTATTATTGTTAAAGACATATTCAATAATATTAATGATTATCCTGAACTTAAGAATATATTTAATGAATATGTTAAACAATGGACTGAAACCATCTTTAATAATATTTCTTCTTATCCTGCTCTTAGTCAATTTATTACTAATGCTATTAATTCTCATGTAGAAACTACTATTAATAATATATTTAACAATATTGATAATTATCCTAACATTAAGAATCTTATTATTAATAATACTATTAACAAAGTAGTTGATATATTTAAGAATATAGGTCAATATCCAGAATTACAAGAAACTATTCAGAATAATATTAATGAACGTGTTGACTATATATTTAATAATATTAATAATTATCCTGAACTTATTGGTATTCTTTCTGATTTAGTTTGTAATTGTGTTAAGAATATATTTGCTAATATTAATAATTATCCTGCTCTTGTTACTTGTATTAATAATGCTGTAAATAGTAGAGTTGATTATATTTTCAATAATATTGATAGATTTCCTATTCTTAAGAATCTTATTGAAACTAAAGTAGAAGCTAGAGTTACTTATATATTTGAACATATTAATAACTTTACTGAATTACTTAATGTTATTAAAGGTAATATAGAAAATATCTTTGATAATATTGATGACCATACTAATCTTAAACTTGTAATTGAAAATAAAGTTGAATCTACAGTTGAAAAGATTCTAACAAATATAGATGATTATCCTATCATTAAGGAAAAGATAATACAGTTTTGTAATGAAGCTATTGAAGCAAAAAGAGGTGTTGCTAATGGTATAGCTAGTCTTGATGGAGATGGTAAAGTTCCAGCAAGTCAATTACCAAGTTATGTTGATGATGTTCTTGAAGGATATTATGTTGATGAAACTCATTTTGCTGAAAAGTATATAGAAGATGCTCCTGTATATTATACTCCTGAAAAAGGTAAAATTTATGTTGATATAAGTGAAAGTACTGATTATAGTGGTAAAACTTATCGTTGGTCTGGAACTAAATATTCAGTTATATCTGAAACTTTAGCTTTAGGTGAAGTTACAGGTACTGCTTATGATGGTGGTAAAGGTAAGAAAACTACTGATACTGTTAATAGTTTATCTAATGAACTTGTTAGTAGACTAGATAGAGTTGAACAAACAGCAGAAGGACTTAAAATTATATATAGTAAATCTATTAAAAATAATGATACAAATCTATATAATACTCCATCTCCTGTTGGTCTTGTTTTAAATAATGCTAGTAAAACTGCTAATGGTAGTATGTCATCTGCTGATAAAGTTAAACTTGATGAAACTTTACCTAATCAAATTACTGAACTTAGTAATAATGTTTATACTAAAGAAGAAATTAATAATAAGTTTAATGATGTTCCAACAGTAGAAAATACTTATACTAAAGCCGAAGTTGATAAAGCTATTGCTGATGCTATTAAAGCTTTAATTCCTGATGGTTATGAACTTGTTATTAAAAAGAAAACAACTTAATATTAATCATGGTGGTACTGAATAAGTGCCACCATTTAAAGTTTATAAAGTTATGCAAGATATTAATCAACAATTATATGAAAATAAAAATACACCTGAAGGATTTATTCCTGTTTATGGTGTAGTTGTTACTGTTCCTACTGGAGTATATACTAATGGACAAAAGGAATTTACTTGTGATAAAACTTTTGACGAAGTAAAAGAAATATTATTAAAAGGTGGGAGCATTATTGCTATTGATAATAACAATAGTAGAATTAATTTTGATAGAATTGTTATAGGCAATAATGATATTAGTGCCACAATTACTTATTTTTCTAATGGTGGAATTAATAAAATCGATTTAAGTTGGGATAAAGGTATAGCTAGAGTTGGAGGTGGAGAAACTAAAAGTATTAATACTTTTGTAGCTATAGGTAGTCTTTCTCTTGTTAATAATTATAATATTGGAGCTATAATTACTAAAATACTTAATAATGCTACTGAAGGAGAAGTATTAACTGCTATAAATTCTATATTTACTAATTTTAATGGATTTACTTCTGCCATTAATAAACCTAATTCTATATTTTATGATGATAATGGAAAATATAGTGTTAGAGTTAGTGGTAGTGTAATTGTAATAGTATGGGATACAGATACATATATAGGACATGTTACTATTGATAACACAGGAGCTTATACTTATAATACTATTCAAATAGTTGACCAAACTCTTTATAGATTAAGTAATCTTACTATTGAACCTATTGTTAATCCTAAAATATGGATAGGAACTGCTACTCAGTATGCTGCTATTGCAGAAAAAGATGCCAATACTACTTATATAGTTAAATCAGATGCTTAAATTATGGCTATATATCAAGGAGATATTAGAATACATGATATTAAAGTTGGTAATATAAATGTATTTGAAATATATCAAGGTACTAAACTTGTTTATCCAGAGAATACTGAAGTTACTATTACTTTTAAATTGAATGTTTCCGGAACTGTTACTATTAATGGTTATACTCCTGTTATAAGTGAAAACAATACTAAATTTGTATTTACTATTCCTGTTAAGACTGATTATACTGCTAATATTACTGCTGAACATTATAAATCTCAAACTATTAGTGGTAACAGTGGTTATTTACCTATAACTCATAATGTAGAATTAGAATGGGAACAAAGATTTATTTCTTATACTGTTACTTTTCCTACTGATGGAGTTAAAGTTTTATTTGATGGAATAGAAAAAGGAGTTATAACTAATGGTAAGTTAATTGTATTAATTGATGATACAGAAGCTAAAGATAGTTATACTGTTACGTTTAAAGGTAGTAAAGCTAGTATATATGATACTAGTGGATTAAAAGTAGTAGATAGTAGTATAGCTGCAACTGGTGGTAGTTATGATTTAAAACTTTCTACTAGTTCTGTTAAGACTGCTTATACACGAACTGACTATGCATCCTCCACGGGGAGTATAACCAAGGGTTCTACTTATACTGGTTCTTGGATTGAAACTGTTGTTAATCTTACTGCTAGTTTTACTAGTTCTACTACTTTAGGTTCTATAAGTAATAATGTACTAACTATTGCTAATAATGAATCTACTAATGCTAAAAGTGGAACTTTAACTGTTATATTTACTTTAGAAAATAAACAAACTAAAGAAGTTAGTGCTGCTTTAAATCAAGCTGCTGGTGCTAAAGTTTATACCGATTGGGTACTAGATTTACAAACTGATGGAACTAGTGTTGAAGCTAAAGGCGGCACTAGAACAGTTACAACTAATATTGCTCGTAGAACTTATAAATGGAATAACACTGGTACTGTTTATAGTGAAACTGCTACTCCTACTCTTAGTATTAGTGGTAGTGCTAGTCTTAGTGGAAATCAAATAAAATTTACATCAAACGAAAGCGTTTCAGCCCGTTCAGCGACACTTACAGCTAGTTATGTAGGATTGTCCAAAACGGTTACGATAACGCAACAGGCAGGCGCAAAAGTGTATTCAGCGTGGTCTGCTTGGGCTGTTTCTATCTCGGCAAGCACGCAAACGATAGCTGCAAGTGGTGGTTCATCTACGATAACTACTAATGCTAGTCGTTCTCGTACTTGGACTTGGAATGGAGTTGGTACTACACATACTGATACAGAAACTGCTACACCTACACTTAGTGGTAGTGCTGGTGGATTTACTTTAAGTGGTAAAACTGTTACTGCTAGTAATAATACTACAACAAATGCTCGTAGTATAACTATTACTGCTACTAGCAATAGTGTTTCTAAATCTATTACTATAACACAATCAGCTGGAGCTAAAGTTTATGGTAATTGGTCTGCTTGGACTGTTAATATTAGTGCTGATAAAACTAGTATTGGTGCAACAGGTGGTACTGCTATTATATCAACTAGTGCTAGTAGAACTAGAAGTTATACATGGAATGGTGTTGCCGGTTCTGGTGGTACAGAAACTGAAAATGGTACTCCAACATTAAGCAAAGTTAGTGGTAGTGGTAATTGGACTAGTCCTAAAGTTACTTATGGAAATAATACTAGTACAAGTGGTAAATCAACTGTTATTCGTGCTACTATTGATTCAACTACTAAAGATATAACTATTAGTCAATCTGCTGGAGCTAAACAATATAGTGCTTGGTCTGCATGGACAGTTAATATTTCTAATAGTGGAAATGTTGCTCCTAGTGGAGGTAGTTCAAATATAACTACTTCTGCAAGTAGAACAAGAACTTGGACATGGAATGGAGTTAATGGAAGTGGTGGAACTGAAACAGGAACTGGAACTCCTACTCTTAGTAAAATTAGTGGTGCTGGTTCTTTTGCTAGTAATAAAGTAACTTATGATAATAATACTTCTACAAGTGCTAGAAGTACAGTTATTAGAGCTACAATGGATTCTGTAACTAAAGATACTACTGTAACTCAAAATGCTGGTTCTAAAACTTATAGTAGTTGGGGAGCATGGTCTATTAGTTTAAGTGCTAATGTAACAACTATTGCTGCTGCTGGTGGAAATGCTACATTATCTACTTCTGCTACTAGAAGTCGTACTTGGCAATGGAATGGTACAGGAACAACTTATACTGAAAATGCTAGTGGCGCTCCTACATTAAGTAAAGTTAATGGTGCTGCTTCTTTAAGTGGTTCTACTGTTAGTTATGATAATAATACTTCTACTAGTTCTCGTAGTTCTGTATTTAGAGCAACTATTGATTCAACTACTAAAGATATTACTATTAGTCAATCTGCTGGGGCTAAGGTTTACGGTAATTGGTCTGGTTGGACTGTAACTTGTAGCGCTAGTAGTTATAAAGTTTGGGCAGGAGGTGATTCAGTAACTATTTATAGTAATGCTTCAAGAAATAGAACATGGACTTGGAATGGTGTTGCAGGTTCGGGAGGAACTGAATCTGATAGTGCTACCCCTAGTATTTCTGTTACAAGTGGTGTTGGAGTTTTAAGTGGTAATACTTTAACTTTTAGTAATAATACATCTCCTGATGCTAGAACAACTAGAGTTACTGCTAATTATAATGGAGTTACTGATTATTGTGATGTTATGCAATATGGCGGTAATAAAGTTACTGGAAGTTGGACACCTTGGCAAGTAACTATATCTGCTAGTCCTATGAATATTGCTGCTAGTGGTGGTAGTTCTACTATTACTTGTAGTGCTGTTCGTACTAGAAATTATACTTGGAATGGAGTGGGTACTACTTATACTGAAACTGAAAATGGTAGTCCGACTTTAAGTAAATCTGGAGATGGTACATTAAGTGGTACTACTAGCGGTAGTAAACTTACTTATGGTAATAGAACTACTACAACAAGTAGAAGTACAATTGTTACTGCAACTTATAGTGGAGTTAGTAAATCTATTAATATTACACAATCTGCTGGTAGTAAAGTTACGGGACGAATGACATATCATACTGATATTTATGATAGAAATTCATCTAATTATACAGATTATACTAGTTATCCTGTAACACATGATATTGGAGGTGAACCTGTTATTTCTGGAGGTGATACAGTTATTACTTATTGTAGACTTCGTAAAACACAACCATGGACTTGGAATGGTGTTAGTGGAAGTGGTGGAACAGATACTACTTATGCTAGTGCAAAAGATGTAGCTATTGTAAGTCAATCTAACTGTACAACTACTGTTAAAGATACAGGTAGTAATAATATAATTATGTTTAGTTCTGTTGTTCCCGCTAATTTAAGTAGTAGTGCTCGTACTTGGTATTTTAATTGGAGATGGTTAGGTTCTAATAATACTACTATTCGAAATACACAAGCCCCAAAATACTTTACGTGGTAGACTTGTTATTAAAAATGATTATTTTACTAGTCAAAATGTTGCTTTACCTATTTATTTAGATAGCCAAAATGTAGATTCAATATATAAAGGAGAAGCAAGTTATAATGATATTAAAAAAACTCCTATTGGTGTTTATGTATATATTCCTACCAATACTGCTATAATGAATGCTGGCAAATTGCAATTTTGGTTTGAAGATAAAAATGGTGGTGGCAGTAAATATACTTGTACTTTAAGTAGTGTTAGTACACCTTCAAATAATATTTCTGTATCTAATAATAATAATATTATTAGTGTTACTGCTAATACAACTACTTCTTCATTTACTATATTATGCCAATTTACTATGACTTCTAATAGTACAGTATTTAATGTAAGAGTTTTAATTGAACCATGATGAAAATACTATTTAATATAACAATATTACTAATGCTTATATTGTTTATTTACTCATTAAAGTTATTTAAATTAATCACATAATTATGAACAATAAACAACTATATGAAAAACTAGGTCAGAATAGTTATGATAAAGTATTTCCTATTACTTATCTTCAAAATATTCTTGACAAAGATACAAATAATGATTTAACTGTTGTTCTTTCTAGGTTTAATCATTTATGGATTCCATATCAAGGAACTAGAGTTAATACTCGTAAAGCTGTTCCTGCTATTTTTAGACGTAATAGTCTTACTATTAGTTATTATGATGCTGAACATAATCTATCTGTAACTGAAAGTTATATAGGTAGTAATCTTCAAGCTGGTGTTGAAACTAGTTGGGTTTCTGATGATAATTGGACTAAAATTCTTAGTGAGAAATATCTTGAAGAAAGTGGAGCTAAAATTCCAATAGCTGATGGTACTATTGATTGGGATATGCTTAATGAAGCTCTTAAACAAATGATTGCTGGGGATGGTAAAGTTAATATTATTAATTATCCAGATGAAGAAGATATTACTATAAGATTAAGTCCGGGTTGTTGTAATGTTAATCGTCTTAGTCTTAAAAATAGACCTTATGAACCTGAATATAAAAGTGGTAAAGGATATAAAATAGTTCGCAAGGTTTTACTCCCCGTGGAGGATGATGCTAGTAATGTAGAACAGCTTTTATTTGATGGTTTTCTTGATGATACTTATTGTGAACAATATGGTCAAATAATTCTTAATACTGATAAATATGAAGTTATTAGAACAGATTTAGGTAATACTGCTGGTATTTATTATGATACATATCATAAATTATTTGTTCTTAGAGTTAAGACTGTTCATGATGGAATTGGTTTTTATAATTATTATACTAGATGGACGATTGTAGAACCTACTGATAGAGTTCATCCTCTACGGGGGGTCAACACTCCTGTATATGGAAATAGTGAAGATTATAATATTTATAATACTTGTCTTTCTGATGAACGTCCAAGACTTGGTATTATATATGTTAATTCAGTAGATAATATTAAATATTATTTTAATGAAGAAAATCTAGTTCAAGTTAAGAATAATATTTATCTTAATTATAAAGCTGTTCTTACTCAAGATATGGTTAACGAAGAAAATACTCGTTATATTATTCGTTATGCTTTTGATTTAAATAGTAAAACTATTACAATGCCTAGCGGATGTGAACTTGTATTTGAAGGTGGTATTATAGAAAACGGTACTATTGATTTGAACAAATGTAAACTTACAGGTATGGTTGGTGAAGAATCTGAATATCTTCCTAATGTTACTTGTAGTAATTGGGCTGTTGGTCAAATTGAATATCGTGGTGGAAAGATTTGTTATTGGAATGGTACTGAATGGAGAGTAATGGGTGATACTTCTGCTATGGAAGGATATACCAAAGAAGAAATTAATAACATGTTTGATAATTACTATACTAAAAGTGAAACTTATAGTAAACAAGAAGTTAATAATTTACTTGGTGGTTATGTTACTAATGATACATTTAATAGTTTTAAAGAAGAAATAAATCAAACTATTACTCAAAGTGTTAATCTTGATAAGATTCAAAAAGCTATTAACGATGGATGTGGAGTTAATATGACTATGCCTAGTGCAAATAATAATAAATTAAGTCTTCCTATTTGGACAGGTACTTCTACTGAATATGCAACTATAACCCCGGTTGCTGGAATGACTTATAATATTGTTGATGAATAATGAGTTTAAATCTTGGACGTCAAGGAGGAGTTGCTCAACCTCTTAGAAAGAGAACAGTAGGTCAAACTAATATTGCTCATGTTTATGATGGTACTAATCATATTTGGCCTACTTCTGTTATTCATTTTAGTGATTTTACTAGTGTTCAACTTAGATATATTTGGGGTAGAAATGATGGTTCTGATTTGGATACTAAATCATATTATGTTAATTCTCCTATTGATAGTTTAAACTATTCATCTGTTGGTTTTTCTTGGAGTCAAAGACCTGGTGTTATACCTTATTTATATTGGGGTGGTGATAATATAAATTCTGGTGCTGAATGTGTTATGTTCAACATTGAATCTATGATTGAATTAGAAGATAAAATGCCTGATATAATGAAGATGAATTTATGTGCTAATTGGTTTGGTTCAAAAGGTATTGGAAATGTTACTATTGAATGTACTGCTTATAAAGGAGGAGTTATAGTTTGTGCTTGGCAATTAACAAATGTTGAAGATGATATTGATAAACGTGGAGAATTTTTATTTCCAACTTCTGATGGTAAAATAGATATGCCTGATTATAGTAATGGAGGTTATAAAGAATGTTGGTATGGTGAAGTTGTTAGAGCTAATCCTATTGCTGGTGGTGAATCTATATATTTTAGAGTTAATCCTGTTGATGATAGTATTTTTGAACTTCCTAATATTAAAGTAATTCGTACTGGTAATGGAATGGTACATAAAGATGGTTATTGCTGGTATCAAAATACTCCTAATACTAAGTATAAAGTATGGAATAATCAAATAAATCTAAATGGATATATTAATACTCTTGGTTCTCCTAAGTTAAATATTGATAAAGATGATACTTACGAATATACTTATATGACAGCTTTACTTAATTCAGATAATACTATTTATAATTCAGAATATAATAATAATTATAGATTTAATTATGGCTTTGTTGCAGGTAATTCTGAATTTAGAGGACAACAAGTTATTCAATGTAATGTTCCTAGTCAAACTGGTCCTGCTAATGATGGTAAGACTTCAATAGGTGAAATAAAATATACTAAACTTAACAAAATTGGTGAATTGACAATATATAGTCCTATTGAAAGTTAAAATAATATTAATTACCAAGCAAAGATAACGGTTTAAGTGTTATAGATTATGTAGTTCAAACTACAAGTATTAATCTATTTTTTTAACTTAAACCTTAATTTATTATGCAAGTAATTGAAAAAGTTAAAGTTGTTCCAGAGGGCTATAATGGTGCTGGAATGAATTATGACGGTGGTAATCGTCGTGATGTAAACGGTAAAGCTAATGCAGGTTTAACTCTTGGTATTATCGGTACTGCACTTGGTGCTTGGGCTTTGTTTGGTAATCGTCGTTCTGCTGGTGCTAGTATTTTAGGTGGTGCTGGTGGTGGAATGTTAGGTGATGGCTCTACTAATATTAACGTACTTGGTGCTACTGCTGGTAGTGGAAGCGGCGCTCCTACTGCTTTTTAAGCATGGGAAAAATCTTGTGAAGATACTTTAGCTCTTCAAGGTGGTCTTTATCAATGGGCTTTGACTCAACAGAATCAACGTTTTGAAGATAGAGAACGTCTTAATAGTGAATTGTTTGGTGTTTATATTGACGGACGTAATCGTACTGATGCTCTTATTGAGAAAAATAACACTGACCATTTTAATCTTTACAAATATACTCGTGATGCTGATGATGATATCCGTAAAGAGTTATCTGATTTGAAAGCTGAATTGGCTATTACTAAAGCTATTCGTCCTTATCAAGATAAACTTATCCAATGCGAAATGGAAAAGATGTTTACGGCTGGTATCAACTATACTGATAGAAAGACTTGTAATGTTATCTATGGTGTAGTAACTCTTCCAATTTTTATTTATCTAATTTTAATATGGACAAATTTATTGATGTAATTGTAAGTGGTATTCTTAATAATTTTGACTTTGGATTTATGTTCATTGTTAATGTTCTAACTTATATTGTTATTAAAGTTATTGATTACTTTAACGGCGATAATAAAGTTCCTACTTGGCAGAAAAGATGTATATTAATTATAAGTATTTTTACTATGGCTATGATTTATATTGCATCTGGATATGATAATACTATTATGCTTGTTAATAGTGCTATACTTGCTCCTGTGTTTTGGAGTTGGGTTGTTAGTCCTATTCTAAAGAAACTTGGAGTTGGCTATAAAGATATTGATAATACTATTGGTTAAGATTGTATGAGATTGATTAGCTAGGCTTGACTGACTAATTCAAGCCTGCTCCATCCTCTACGGGGAGTATAGCTTGCCAAATTTGGCTAGTTTTAAACCTAGCTGATTAACTATACACGATTGAATAAAAGTCTTACTATAAGCCTAAAAAGTGGCTCTATTGATGTACATAAATATTTACAATATTAAATTTCAAAATAGTAAAGTTATGAGAGTTATTAAGACTAAACATTTTCCTTTTGGTGGTTATAAAGCTATTAATCTTTTTGGTATTATATTTACTAAAGGTGAATTAAGTAATAAAGAACTTAATCATGAAGCTATTCATACAGAACAAATGAAAGAGATGTTATATATCTTTTTCTATATATGGTACGGTATTGAATATCTTATTATAAGACTATTTCATATTAAACAACATGATGCGTATAAAGATGTAAGTTTTGAAGAAGAAGCTCATATTAATGATGATAATCTTAATTATATTAGTGAACGTAAACATTATACTTGGACTAAATATCTAGGTATTAATAGTTCTAAAACTGCTTAATTAAAAAATGTTAATAATATTGTTAAACTACTTGTTATTAATAATATAATTTATATTTGTAACAAACTAAATTCTAAAGATATGGAAGATGATAAAAGAGTTAATTATAAGTTAGATGCTATTAATAAACTTATTAATAATCTTAAACTTAGTATTTCTGGTAATAAAGAACATGATGAGCTTGGAGAAAATAATGTTATAGTTAATCTTGATGAGATTAGTCAAAAGATTACTGAATTACATGAAATGGTTAAAGCTGAATTTGATGAGTTTGAAAATCAACATAAAAGTGAATCAGATGAAACTCAAACTCTTCTTAATAATCGTTTTGACAAAATTGATGCTAAATTAGATAGTATTAAAGCTGCTGTTGATAGTATGAAAACTACTATTGGTAATAAACTTGATACTGTTAATTCTACTATTAATAAAGCAAATACAGATATAGTTGCTGCGATTAATGCTATGAAAGCTAGTAATGATACTAAAAACGATGCTATAATTACTGCTCTTCAAGGACTTGTAACTAAAGTTAATCAAAATACTAATAATATTAATTCTCTTAACGGTCGAGTTGATGCTCTAGAACAAGCTTAACATGAATTTTAATTTAGTAGAGATGTATAATGGCTTGTTAAGATTTAACAAGCATATACTAAATGAACTTGCAGAAGGACTTAAACATCTACCTAATTTAGATGGAGTATCTAAAGGAGATAGTTTAATTATTAATGAACAAGGTAATCCTGCTTGGGGTTCTACTGCATTTATTCCTACTTTTGAAAATGCTGCTTATGGTATTGAATGGACTAAAGATGACAATGATATAATCAGAATTGGTAATGCTAAATTTCATAGAGAACTTCCTATTCAAAATAGACTTAAAGGTTGTGTCTATAATGAAAAGAAAATAAGTTATTTCCTTAATCCTACGGGTTGGGCTAAACCTCTTGAAAATGGTCTTGTTCCTCCTCTTGATGGAAGTGATGGCGATGTTGGGGTAAGAGTTCCAGAATTTTATATGTGTGTTAAAGATACTGGTACTAAATATCAACTTTGGATAAGCGATTTTAATATTGATGGAACATTTACTAGAGTTCATCCTTTTATTATAAGTCATACTAAAACTATGACTAGAACTAGAGAAGATGGTAAAGAAGAAGTGTTTAGTGCTTGTATTAAACATGATGATACTAGATATTTAGGAGGAAGTAAAAGTCCTTCTATTGATGCTATTAAATTACAAGGTAGACCTAGAACTGGAATTAGTTATGATAAAGCTAATGAATTTTGTGCTAATCGTGGTGATTGGATTACAATGATTGATTATCTTGAATATTGTGCTTTACAAGCTCTTTGTTATATTGAGTATGCTAATTTTGATAATCAAGCTGCATTAAATACTAATTTAACTAGTGAAGGATTTAAACAAGGAGGTCTTGGTGCTGGTGTTACAAATTTAAATTGGGATAGATGGACAGCTTTTAATGGTAATAATCCTATTGTACAAACTTATTGGACTGCTGAACATAATATTGGTAATGGTAGTACAAATGGTGATCATTATGAACTAGGAAATTATAATGCAGATGGAAGTAATTTAAATACTTATCCTGCTGTTTATCGTGGTATTCTAAATTTCTTTGGTGATATATGGACACTTGTTAGAGATGTAGCTATTATTAATAAAGATACAAATTATAATAGTGTTTATCTTCTTAAAAAAGGTGTTAATCATTCTGATATTACAATAGATAATATTCAAGATAAATGTTATTTTATAGGTGACCAAGCTAATACTAATAATTTTATTACTGAATTTGATTTTAGATTTGGTCCTTATTTTGTTCCTAATAAAGTTGGAACTAATAAAAAAGCTGACTATAATTGGAAAAGAGGTAATGATGGACAAGATACAGATAAAGCTGTTCGTGTGCTTCTGCTTGGCGGTGACGCTCATAACGTTTCTGGAGCTGGCTCTGGTGGCTTTCATTCTCTTTGGGTTCGGTCAGCTTCTACTGCTAGTGTCGGCTTCTTTACCACAGTTAAACTTGATTAAATAAGTCCACGTGGAACTGTTGTTAGGAGTAGTTGGTTAATTAATTTGTTTTCTGTTTTTGTTTTTCTCGATACTACTCCTGCAACAGTTTATTATAATATTAAATATAATAAACTTAAAACATAATATATTATGACTAAAGATAAACTTAAAGATGATATTATTAGAACTATATGCTGTTTAAATAGTGATATATCTAATAAAGATAGAAAATTACTAATTGAATTATTAAATTCTATTGTTGATTATACTAATAATACTGAACTTGAACAAGATGTTAAAGTTATAACACAAAAACATAACGAATTAGCTGAAACAGTTAATGAACTTAAAACTAAAGTTGAAACATATTCTAATAAGATTAATGAACTTGAACAAAGAGTTCATCAATTAGAAAACGCAAGTCAATCTTAACATGGCTAGTCTTAATCAATTAGTTAGTGAATTTGCTCATGCTGTTGGCAATCCTAATAGTATTCCTCTTAGACGTAATCTTCGATATGCTATTCTTCATGGTCGTAATGAACTAATTCGTAAAAGTTATGAAAATCATAAATATGTTGATAAAGGTTTGCAACAACGTATTCGTGTTTCTATTATTAATGTTCCTGATGGTGACTTATATAATAGTCAAACTCTTGGACTTCCTGCAATTAAACGTACTAAACAAGAAGTTCCAAAGCCAGTTAGACTTATTAATAACTTACCTTTCCAATCAATTAGAACTACCGGACATACTGGGATAGAAATACCATTTGCAAAAGAAGCTAGTGCTAAGTTTTATCATTATCTTGCAGGTATGTGTAATCTTCCTGTTTATGATTATATTAATGGTTATATTTATTTCTTTAGTAATAATAAAGATTGGTTTCAAAATATAGGTTCTATTATTATTGAATCCCCTTTTGAAATTCCTTATCTTGTTCCTACCGAAACTGTTGAAAAAGCTAAAGATGTAAATTATGATCCTATTGATGATGAAGCTAAATACGATGATGATGAATTTCTTATTCCTGAAGATATGATTGGTGCTCTTAAAGAGATTGTATTTAAACGTAATCTTATTGAAGTTTCTCGTCAAACAAATGAAACTCCTATTGATAATTTTGTAACTAGATAAATTATGATTAAAGATATAGATATTAGTCATTATTATAAAAAGTTTATTGAAACTTCTAATGACGATATGGCAAAATATAATAAAGAACTTGAACTTATAAATAAGATGAAAGCTGATTGTCGTGCTTATATTAAAAGTAAAAATCAAGTTATTAAAGATGATTTAAAAATTAATCTTAATGAATATGGGTTTCAATTTCTTAATGATAATGTTGAATTAATTAATAAATTAGAGCAATTAATTAATAATCAACTTAGTTATACAGTTGGAGAAAAACGTATTGTTCTTCTCCAACTTTTGCGTTATTGTAATTTAGCTAAAAAAGCAAATGATTATATTATTGCTCTTAAACTTGCTACAAGACGTTCTGAATTAAGTCTTACTGATTATAAGAAATACATTCATAGATATTATAGTTATGGTGTTCATAAATGTGTTCTTGAAGGTTATGCTTATCATTTTAAATATGAGATTGGTGATTTAGTTATTAATTTCTGGAGATATAGAGATAAACCTAGAGATACTTATGTTGATTGGAACGCTACTAGACTTAAAAAACAAGAAATTATTGATGCTGGTCTTAAACCTTATGATAAAGAAGAAGCAGAAATATATAAAATTCGTGGACTTAAGTATGATGGTATTCCTTATGTAGTTTATAAAACTAATAAAGAGTTTTATGAAATACAACTTATTAATAATGGAACCCATAGTTATAGTGCTATTAAATTTAAATATGCTAATTATATTAATAGAGAGCTTCGTGGTAAAGATGCTAAACAACTTAATTCTGAATGTAAAACTGTTGATGATATTTTTAATCTTAAATTAGGATTAAGAAGTAAACTTCTTGTTTATCTTGAACGAGAACCTAATGCTCCATTTAAATATATTAGAAATGTTAATCAACAAAAGTATGAACGTGGAGCACATAATAATGGTAATAAAACTAGATATAAAAACTAATATTATGGCAAATAATAAAACTATTACAATAGAACATATTATTGGTAAACTTGATAATGATTTCAATCCTGATGGAAGTGATTGGATTCCTAGAGTTCCTGCTTGGTGTGTTGATGCTATGAATGAACTTAAAGTTCTTCGTAAAGTTGATAAGAAAATGAAACTAACCGTCATTAATAAGATAGCTAAAAGTAAATGTTGTCTTATTGATGACGGTCTTAAAGTATATGATAGTAATGGTTGTGAAGTACCTAGGGCTGATACTAGTAAATATAGATGTAGTGATACTGAATCTGCTCAATCCTCTACGGGGAGTCAAGCAGAGGACGAAAGTCCGGAGCGTGCTACTAATAAAGACTATCTTGGTATGCCCGATGATTGTTGTCCTAATGGTTCTAGAACTAGAGAAGTTATTGATACTGGTAAAGTAGGATGTAATCCTGTTGTTTATACAGTTCATAATAATACTGAATGTCCAAGATGTCAGCATGAAGTTCATTCTCATTGTCAGACCCCCCGTGGAGGATATGATAAGTCAAATCATAATTATATTCTTATTGGAGGTAATACTATTGAACTTAATTTTAATGATACTTGTATAACAGTTGTTTATAAAGATATTGAAACTCAATATAGTGATAATTATCATTGTGAGATTCCTGTTATACCTGCTAATGGTAAATTAATTCAAGGTCTTACTTATTATTGTATGGCTCGTATGCTTATGAGAGGATATAAACATCCTGTATTTAATCTTTCTGCTAGTCAATATGGTACTAATCCTTTCTATTTATGGGAAAGTATGAAAAAAGATATTAAGACTAGTATTTTATTAGATGAACAAAGTGATGATGATAGTGGTTGGAATGAGTTCTTTTATAACTTTACTTTTCCTAAATAATTATGAATATACAAAAGAAACTTAGTCTTAATAAACATCCTGGAGATTGTGTTCCTTATTCTTTAGTTGCTGCTAAGAATGTTAAGATAAGTAATGACGATAGGATGATTGTTAATGAAGAAGGGCTTGAAGATTGTAGTATAATTGCTAATAGTATTCATGAAGATGGTATTAATAATTTTAAAATAGTTGGTGTTATTCCTACTAGCACTGAAGTTATTTTATTTATTGTTAATACTGATTCTAATGAGTCTTATATTTATAGATATAATGAACAAGCTGATAATTGTTATAGAGTAAATAGTAATTGGAAGTATAATGGCGGAAAGATTAAAGGAACATATACATATAATGTTAAAAATCATCTTATAATTGCTATTGCCGAAAGTGATGCTTCTGTTGATGTTCCTCTTAAAACTATTAATATTGATTTAGATTCTGGAAGTCCTGATACTGAAATGTCTATTATTCCTCAAGTAACTTTACCCACAGTTAGCAATTTAAATTATGTTAGTGGAGCTGCTTATAAAGGATTTTATTTTATGTTTATTAGATATAAAATAGATAAGACTAATTATACTAAATGGTATAGTATTGGATTTCCTATTTTTAATGATGTTATAATTCCACAAGTTATTAATAAAGTTTGTTTTCGTAAAGAGTTTGTTTATGATCCTAAAGATGACCCTAATGGATATTGCTATGGAAATAGTGATTCTTTTAGTGATTCTAAAGATATATGTAATCAAACTTTTGAAGTAAGTATTACTGGTGGTCGTTCAGGACTTTATCAATTAGGACTTATTATATGTAAAAAAGATAGTACGCAAGCTTTTAGAACTGATGATTTAAATAGTAATATTTTTAAGTTTAGTAGAGATGTACTTGTGGAATATAATATAGCAGATTTAACTACTGATTATTATAATTATTATAATGTTGGTAACATTATTAATTATAAAAATAGAATATATATTGCTAATTATGATGAAAAAAGTGATAATGATAATAGAACTTTAAGTGATGGTAAAACATTAGAAGAATCTGTTAATGATATTGTTATTAAACTTAGAAATAAATCTGTTAATGCTTATTATAACAGTTATAATGTTGTACATGCAGTTAGTGAAAAAGGACCTTATTTTAAAATGGCTAGTCTTGGATTTACTGGAACTGTAGATTATGAAATAGCTGATTATACTAAACTATTTAATAATAATCAATATCCTTTTCGTACTTTTAAAACTCTTCTTAATGAAACTGTTATTCAAGGTATTGCTGCTCATGAATATTTAAAAGTTAATTATAATACTGTAATAAAAGTAGGTTCTAAAGGCGGAGCTAATATTAAAGAATATTTAGCATGTAATTGTTTTATTATTCCTACTAGTTATAAGTATGAAAATAATATATCTAGTTATAGTTTACCTAGTGAAGTTAAAATTGTTTGTTATACTTATAATGGTGTTGGATTTACAGAAGATGCTGTATTTACTAGCGGAGTTATAATATTTGGAACTGCTCAATTTGATATTGATAATTGTAAAATGAGAATTACTCATAGTGTAATTGATCCTTCTTATGATTTTAATGAACGTAAAAAGAATGATACTCTTATTCCTGGAGAAGTATATAATTTCTTTATTCATTTTGTTGATAAGTATGGTGATGCTAGTAGAGGATATAAATTATCTAATAAAGATAAATATATAAATGATGTTATAAATGATAATTCTCATTGTACTATAATAACTGTTGATTGGATTAATGGTACTGCTGGTACTATTCCTTATTGGGTTGTAATTAGTGGAACTATTCCAATATCTAGTATTAGTTCTAATGTTAAACAATATATTGCTGATAGTAAAATTGTAGTTTATACTGCTGAACCTATTAATAATCCTTTAACTAATATTTTACTTAATAGTGCTGGCGAATTAGAAGCAACTAATAGAGATGATTTATATACTCTTATTTCTAATTATTTTATAGACTATCAAGATAAAGATAAATATAATGATTTATATGTTTATCAAGTTATAAATAGTGGTAGCTATACTCCAACTAGTAATCAAATTATTTATGGCAATTATGATAATGAAGCTAAATTTGGTTATTATGAAAATATTAATGGTGATGAACTATTTAGAATACCAGATTTAATATTTAAATCTGAATCTATTGGCGGAGAACATACTAGAGGTTTTGTATATAATATGAATGATACCTTTAATAAGTTCTATATTAATGTTAATATTGATAATAATCTTTGGAATAAAATAAAAGAATTAGGTTATGTTGGTTGGTTTGTTAGTTATGAAAAAGTTGAACCTATTACTAGATATACAGGATTATTAACTAGAAAAGATTTTGCTAATATAGCTAGTAATATTACATGGCAAGATGGTAGTTGGGGTACAAAACCCGGTTTTGTAGCGAATAATTTTACTAGTGATAAATGTTATCTATATAGTGGTCGATTTGATATTGATGATAGTATTAAATATGATTTTAATATTATTCGTATTGATGGTAAATGTAAATTCGAACCTTATAAAGAAAAACATGATGTTGTTGATATGGTTGTTAATACTACTTATCCATATAGTTATAATATGCCTGTTATAGGAGTAATAAGTAGAAATGTATATAAACCTATTAATAATTATAAATTAGTAGTAGCTGATAGTATCGCAGATGATAGAGCTGGAAAAGGTACAGCATTAGAAATGGATGATTATAAAGAACTTTCTTTAGATGCTGAAACTATGTTTCTTGCTACTGTTCTTAATTGTACTAGAAATATTTATATTAATAAAGAAAAAGAACTTATAAGACTTAATGATGTTCGTTATTCTAGTGGAACATATTCTATTGAACATGGATATAATGGTAGAATGACATATGATGGAGTATTAGTATATAATGATAATAGAGTTATTATGAATGAAGGAGATTATAGATTATATTCACCTGATAATACTCCTTATTATTATATTGATGGTACACATCCTTGTTGGTTTGATAAACCTTTTGTTGAATATATCCAATTTCCTCTTTATAGCGATAAGTTCTTTGAAAGTAAATGTTTTAATAATGAACCTAGTAAAATAGCATTTAGTATTAAAGAAGAAACTGATACAAAAAGTGTTGCATTTGGTACGTTTGTAGAACCTAAAAATAGTGTTGATTTATTTAAAGACCCTATTGATAATGTTGATCAATTTGTTCCTAAGTTATTAACTCAATATCGTAATGATATTATTAATATTACTCGTTTTGATAAAACTATAAGACGTAGTAATGTTATTCAAGATGAAAGTGAAGTTAACGCTTGGAGAATATTTCCTATTGAGGGTTATAAAAATATTACTGAAAATAAAGGAAGTATAACTAATTTAGTTGGAATTGGATATTATCTTTTAGTTCATACTCAACATAGTATGTTTATGTTTGATATAAGTGCTGCACTTAAAACTAGAGATGAAAATGTTCAATTATATCAACCTGATGCTTTTGAAGTTGATTATAAAGAAGTCTTTACTAGTGATAAAGGTTATGGTGGACTGCAAGATGATTTAGCATATATAGTTGGAGAATTTGGTTATATTTTTTATAATGATGATTTTCATAAACTTTATCAATTTGATGATGGTCAACTTAAAATAATGGATGAAGATATTAAATTATGGCTAGATAAATATCATCCTAATAAAGTTAGATTTGCTCATGATAAATTTAATAATCGTATTCTAATTAAATTTGATTATACTTATGATAATATTAATCCTAATACTAAAGAATCTATTATAGAATCACATAATGAAGTTATTAGTTTTAATTATAAAATAGGTAGTTTTATTAGTTTACATGATTATTATTTTAATAATGCTTGGTCTACTAAAACTAAATGTTATTTTCAAACTGAACATAACGATGATAGACTTAACTGCCCTCTTCATGTATTTACTAATGAATATAATTATGGTAGATTTAATACTCACATGGGTGATGATAGTAGAAGTCTATATTTAGTATCTAAACAAGAAGTTGGTGATGAGCCTATATTAGTTCATAATAGTTATATTGATATTATAGTTAATGAATCTTATGAACTTATTAAGTTTCTTGAATTTATTAAATATAAAGTACGTAAGATATATATTCCTATTTATAGTGATAATATTAATAATCCTGTTGATTTAAGAGAACATCCTTATGCTGGAGATATACTTCGTATATTTAATGAAGATAATGATACTGATGATATAGATATTAATATTGATAAACTTAATGAATTTAATAAGTATAAAAAACCTTGGTATGAACTTACTCAATATAACTTTAATTATTTCCGTAATGCAATTAAAGAACATCCTAATACAGTAAGTGATAAACTTCGTAGAGTATATGGTAATTATTTTATAGTTCGTTTCATATTTAATAATTCAGATAATAAGCGCATTGAATTTGAAAGTCTTGAATGTGCTCAAACTCAATTTAGAAAATTATGATACAATATAGAGATAGACAAAGACAAAAAGCTTTTATTGGTGCTATTATTGGTGCAGCTGCTAGTATTGCTGGTGGTATAATTAAAGGTAATAAACAAAAGAAAGCTCAAGAAAAAGCCCAAGCTGAAGCTCAAGCTGCACAAGACCATAAAGATGCTTTACAAAATGCTCAAGCTTTAACTAGTGCTTATGCTAATCAAGATTATGTTGGTCAATATAATGATAAGCTTACTCTTAAATGTGGTGGTAGAGTTCGACGTAAAGCTGGTTTCGGTACTGAGTTTGCTGATGCTCTTCCCGGTTTAGGTAGTCTTGCTAGTTCTATTACAGGAGTTCAAGGACTTGGTGAATTAGGTACTGCAATAGGTCAAGGTATTTCTGCTAATCAACAAATTAATGAAAATAAACGTATTGCTCAAGAAGCTGAGCAACGTAAACAACTTCAAGCTGGTCAACAACAACTTAATATTACTTCTGATAAAATGACTAATCCAATGACTATGTATCAACGTTCTAGTTTTATTAATAAATATAAATGTGGTGGACGTAGAAAAGCATGGATTGGTGCTGCTATTGGTGCTGCTGGAAGTTTAATTGGTGGTATGTTTGGAAATAAAGGACAACAACCAATTCAAGTTAAACAAGCTGACCAAGCTAGTTATAGCGCTCCTAAAACTGGTCTTGAACGTCCTGAATGGATTACTAATGGTACTGTTCAACAACCTGTTATGCCTCAATCAGTATATCGAGATAGGCTTAAAACATATCGCTGTGGCGGTCTTAGACGCTAGTCTTTTGCTCTCTGTTGAATTATTATATATAGGTATGAACTATTAATCGACTGATAGGCTATCGTTCAACAGAGAGCCTTAAAATCAATAAAATATTAATTTCTCATTATATTATATAACAATGCCTAGAAAAAATAAAACTATTCATATAAGTGACATGCCTAGTGAATTTAAAGGTACAGTTACTAAAGATGGCAGATTTATTAAAAGTGGTATTCCTCCACTTGGTGGAGTTTATGATAAAGTAGCTAAAACTACCGGATTAATAAGACTTGGTAATGAATTTCTTTATAATGGTATTAATAATTTAATACCTAGAAATGATAGAGAACAATTAATGGATAATACTGCCGGTAGACTTGTTGATTATGTTAAGAATTTTAATAAAGAATCTTTTCCTAATGATGAAGACCTTGGACCAACTTTTCCATTTAATATTATTCAAACTCCTAGAACTAATGGAAGAAATATCCCACAAAAACAATATGCTACTGGTGGAAAAGTTCCTAATGTAGTTGATGGTGGTATTGCTCATCCTCTTGGTAATAATTTCTTTTATATGAATGGAAGAAAACATAGTCAAGGTGGTATTGATATTGGTCCTAGTGATAAAACTGGTATTGAAGTAGAAGATGGTGAAATTGTAGAAACTAATGGTGATGAACTTAAAGTTTATTCTGCTCAACCAATTATTAATGGAATTAGTCCTGCTAAATTAGTTATGGGTGGAGCTAATCCAAATAAAGTATTTAAAGCTCAAGAAGATTTTAAAGATAGAAATAAAATTAATGATGACGGTACTATAAAAGCTATGGGTGGTTTAAGTAGAGATAAAGATTATGGTTCTAAAAAGAAACCTTATCCTAGTGTAGCTAAAAAAGATTTTGCTGGAGGACATAGAAGTTATCCTATTCCTACTAAAGCCGATGCTATTGATGCTTTAAGATTAGCTGGATTACATGGTAGAAATGATGTTAAAGCTAAAGTCTATAATAAATATCCTGAACTTAGAAAGAAAGGTAGTAATGGATTGATTATTAGTATTAGTGGTAATGTTAAGAATGGATTACTTCATTCTCCATCCTCTACGGGGGGTCGGCACGACAAACTTAGAGATGGGGGAAAACGTATTAATCGTCATGGTAGAACTTGGGAATATGATGAAGATAATGGATATTATATTCCAATAACTGATAGAACTATTACTAGAACAAGTTCATATCCTATTGATAAATCTGCTAGAGGTGAAACTGTTTCTGGTTCTGAATATACATTTAGAAATGGAAGATGGCATAAAAATAAATCTAATACTTTTAATGATAATCCTACTAAAAATTCTAAAGTAAATAATGGAAATCGTCGTCCTCAATATTATGCAGAACGTGAACTTCCTTTATTTAATGATGGACCTGCTATTACTAGTGGTCTTGTTAGAGCTGGTTGGAGTCATGGTAATAATAAAAATATAACTGTTGATAATACTAATATTCCAAATTTGCCTGCTACTAAATCTAAAGGGAATACCCCCCGTAGAGGAAGGAATAAGTCAAGTCAATCAGTTCAATCTAGTTCTACTAAAACTCCTCCTACTGCTACTTATAATCGTAATCTTCCTACTATAGAAGCTAGTATTCCTACTACTTTACCTGTTTCTACTAGTGTTTCTGCTAAACAATCTAGTCAATCTGATGGTAAAGGTCAAGGTAAATTTAAAAACATTACTACTGCTGATTGGATAGGTCTTGGTAGTAATATTGCTGGAGGATTAGGTAGTTATTTTGCAAGTAAACGAGCTATTAATAAAATGAGAGGTCCTGGCAGACCTACTCTTATTAGTGCTAATAAACTTAAAACTAAATATAATATTAATCCTCAACTTGATAGAATTAGAGAAGATAAATTTGAAGCTTATCGTGATATTGATTCTAATACTGCTAGTAGTCGTGTAAGTTTAGCTCGTAAACAACGAGTTCGTAATGCTGCTGGTCAAGCTGCTAATGAACTTTATGGTAATAAAGAAAATATAGAAACTAATCTTATTAATCAAGATAGACGTAATCAGCAAAGTGTTCGTCAATTTAATGCTCAACAATACAATCAATATATAGATAGAAAAACAGCATTTGATAATGGTATTAGAGAAGCTAGACTTACTAATGTGAATAATTTATTTACTGGAATTAATGCTGGTATTCAAGATATGATTAGTAGATATGAAAATCGTAGAGCTCTAAATAATACTATTGGTGCTATGAGAGCATCTGCTCCTAATGTTGATGATAGAATAATGAGAGATGCTGGAGTTGATTACGATGAATTTGTAATTCGTAAACGTAGAAAACTTGGAGGAAAATAACTATGCCTATAAATTTTTATACTCCTACTTTTAGACAACAAGTTAATCCTATTGACTTAAATGTTTTAGCTAAAACTTATAATACTCTTGAACAAGGTCATCAACAAGCTATTCAAACTAAATCTCAGATTGATGCTCAACTTGCTCAATTAGATTTAAATGAAGCTGAAGATGCTTGGCGTCAAGAACAACTTAATAAAGTTCGTAATGCTCTTACCGAAAATATGCAATATGGTAATGCTTATTCTAGTCTTGATGATATAGTTGGAACTTATGGAGATATAACTTCAAGTCCGGGAATGATTGGTCGTTTACGTGCTCAACAAGATTATAAAGCATATATGGATAATCTTGATAAACGTACTGATTTATCTGAAGATTATAAGAATTATTATCGTACTGTTAATAAGTATAACTATCAAGATATAACTGATAAGAATGGTAATGTTGTTGGTGGAACTAAATGGACACCTATAGATAGAGAAGTTTCTGAAGTTCCTATGAATCAAATACTTAATCAAGCATTACAATGGGCTGCTAAAGAACAAGGCGGTGGTAGTCAAACTAGATGGCTTGATGCTAGTGGTAAAATTACTGACGATATTACTAAATCAGTTACAGGAGAGATTTATTCTCATAGCAAAGGTCAATGGCAAAGATTAAGTAAAGCTAAACTTGCTGAAGCTGTTAAAGCTGTTATAGAAAATACTCCTGGTGCTAAAGCTAGTCTTGACCAAGATTATAAGATTGCTAAATGGAAGTATGACCAAAATGGAAGTAATCCTGATATAACAGATAAAAATGGTATTCTTCTTACTCCTGAACAATATCTTGCTAAACGTATTGACCCTTTCTATAATGCTGCTACTTTTTATAATCAAACTAGTGATACTACATATGGTGCTGCATGGAAAGCTCAATTAGCATTAGCTCAGAAAACTGCTGTTAATAATACTCAAAGAAAACAAGCTATTGATAATTTAACTTATAAAGGTACTCCTGTTCGTATTGATAATTTTATGCCTGCACAAGCTCAAGCTGAAATTACTACTAATAGACAATCAATAGCTGGACTTCTTACTAAATATAATCCTGATATTAATATTGATTTAAGTACTGCTAATACAGATGTTATTAGAAATAGTATTATGAGTAATATTAGTAATCCTACTGATAGAGCATATGCACTTAGTTATCTTAATGATATTATTGATAATCAAGAATATATTAATAATCTTAAAGTTGGTAAATCTCAAGATAGTATTGATGGATTTGATACATATAATTCTATTATTAGTTTGAGTGACTTACCTTCTAATAAATATTCTGATACATATAGTAAATATGTTAATCAGATATTTGGAGATAGTTCTGCTATTAGACAATACTTTAATAATGATGATGTATATAATTCATTTATTAGTGCTTTAGGCGGAGAGAAAAAAGCAGCTAGTCTTGGAATAAGATTTGGTTCTGATGGTAATGGTTATAGATATGCTGAATTACCTAAAGATTATCATAAATCTATTTATAGTTTTGGTAAAGCTGTTAAAGAAGCTGAAGATACTAGAAATCCTTTAAATGCTTTTCTTAATTCTGCTAAAACTAGATTCTTTGGTTATGGTGATAAATTTGTTAGAGTTGATTCTAATGGTGAAGAACATCATGCTGGATTACCAACAGGTAATAAAGAACCTTATATTGGTTTAGTTAATTATGTTGATTCTCTTAAATCTAAAAATGATGCTGTTCTTGATGGTGGCAAAATAACTTCTTCTACTATTGGTATTAGTGCTTTAACTCCTGAATTAGCTGAAATTAATTTTATGATGAATGCTAATCCTGAGAAAGCTAGTAAACTTTCAGCTTATAAAAAGAATAAAGAAGAACAAGCTATGATGGCTATTCGTAGTGGTATTGATTTAACTCAAGGTGAAGCTTATATTACTAGTGAAAATGGAATATTTGAACCTATGACTTCTGAAGATAGAAAAGCTTATACAGCTTATCTTAGAAGTGCTAAAGAAAATGAGATTACTCCTACTATTGTTCGTGACCCAAAAACTGGGGATGTTGGAGTTCAAATTAATATTGCAGGTTACTATGATACAGAAGGTAAACTTAAAAGAGAACCTATTACTTTACTTGTAGGTAGTGGTGCTATTGATAGTTCTATTATTCAATCTTGGAATCAAGATACTAGTTGGAGAGCTGCCGGTAAAGTAGAAAATTACTATAATGCTAATAGACCTATTTCTCTTACTAATAATGCTGCATTTACTGGAATTGATAAATTTAAATTAGTACCTAATGGTGGAGGTTTTAATTTAATTAATTCTACTAATAATCAAACTATTGGTTTAGTAAGTAAAGAAAATGCTGTTGATATTGTAGATAATTTATCTCAATGGGAACAAACTGTAACTGCTGTTAAAGCTGGTATGGCAGTAGATGAAAATGCTGTTAAAGCTATTCAACAAAATGTTGCTACTAAACTTGCTCAACTTAGTGGTAGTTCAGACCCTTATGTTATTCAATATTACTACGATGAATTAACTAATAATCTATATTAATATGGATGTATTAAAGTTTCTACAAGGTGGTAATCAAACACCTAATCCTGAATATAATCCTAAAACTAAAAAGGGGGCTATACAGCCTCCTACTTTAGTTGATTACAACCCTGGCACTTCTATTAGTGACCGGGGTCGTGGTCATTTATTTAGTCGTATTGCTGGACAATCATACAATCTTAATCAATATGATATAGACAAATATGCTCCTTATGATGTTTATGTTAATCCTGTTGATGACCCAGAAAAACTTGATAAAGAACGTGCTGTTAATCAAAGTAATTGGGAACAAGGATTAAGAATGATTGGACAGATTGGTAATGAGATTACTGTTGGTACAGCTATTGGTTTTGCAGATTTAGCTGATGCTTTCTATAATATGGTTAGTAATAGTCCTAATGATTATCAATCTGAAATAAGTTCTGGACTTGAATCTTTAAAAGAATCTATTAATGAAAGATTAGCTATATATAGAGAAAATCCTAATGCTGCTTTTGATATTGGAGATTTTGCTTGGTGGGCTAGCAATGCTCCTAGTATAGCTAGTTCTTTAACTCTTATGATTCCTAGTACTGGTCTTGCTAAAGGTGTTTCTTTATTAGGAAAAGGTATAAAATTTAATAAATTAGCTAATAAAATGGCTAATGCTATTAATATGACTCAAAAGAGTAGAGCAATCACTAGTAGAATAGCAGAAGCTACTGCTATTGGTGTTCCTTCTCGTTATCTTGAAAATTATCAAGAAGCTAGACAAACTTATAATGATATTGAAGATTATTCTAAAACTCAACTTGCTAATATGAATGATAAACAAAGAGAAGAGTTTTATAATAATAATCCTAAATATAAAGATATGTCTGATGAAGAAGTAGCTAAAGATATTGCTAAAAATAGTGCTGATATTACTTTTGCTGAAGATTGGGCTAATGTTCTTTTTGATGTATGGCAAGTTTATAGTTTAAAGAACTTATGGAAAAATGCTTTAAGTGGTAATACAACTAGTTCTAGACTTAGAAATTTAAATACTGCATTTAATAGTAATATTGATGATGCCGCTGCAATTACTAATGCTTTAAGTAATAAAACTACTAAACAAGCTATTACTAGCACATTAAAAGATGTAGGTGATGATATTCTTCATGGTGTTAAAGCCGAATGGACAGAAGGAGTTGAAGAAGCTATTAATTATATAGCTAGTCAAGATGGTTTATATAATGGTAAAAAAGTATTTGATAAAGATATTCCTCAACAAACTATTAAAGATTATCTTCAAGACCCAATGTTATGGGAGCAAGCATTTTGGGGTGCTCTTGGTGGTGTTACTTTTAGTAGTGTTATGAATAAAGCTGGAGAGTTTATTAATAAACGTCTTGATAAAGATTGGACTTCTGCTGAAAAACAAAGAGAAAACGAAATTCTTGGTCGTACTGCTACTTTTCAGGCATATCAAGAAAGACTTAATAGTATTGCTAATGGTAAAAATCCATTTATAACTATTACTGATGAAAATGGTCAACAGGTTAATCCAGATATTATTACTGGTACTGAAGAAGAACTTCGTAGTATAGCTGAAAAAGAATATATGGATAATATTATTATTAATTCTATGAACGCTGGTAATTTAGGACTTCTTGAAAGTTCTATTAATAGTAAAGAATTTAATGATAGTATTACTAATAAACTTGGATTACAACAACAAGATAGTAATGAACTTATTAATAGATTTAAAACTGAAATTAATAATCTTAAAAATGAATATAATACTACTTTAAATAAAGTTAATAGACTTGGTGGCGGATTTGAAGTTGGTCGTATTATAGCTACCCAAATGGTTCATGCTCGTAATCGTCAAGAAAATTATAATAATCTTCTTAATTGGGCTAATGATGTTTTAAATCAAGATATTACAAATAATCATATTGAAAATGTTGATATTACTTCTGCAAAGAATGGTATTTATCAACATATTATTAATAGTATTCAAAGAGATATTAAAACTATTCAAGATAATGCTGCAATTAATAATTCTGTTAAACAAGAACGTATTGCTCAATTAAATGAACGATTAGATGCTATTAATAAACTTTATACACCTATTGATATTGAAAATAAAAATGATGTTCAATCAGCTATTCAACTTCAAAAACAATATAATGAAGTATTTAAAGACTTAGCAGAAGTTGTTAATGCTGAAATTAATGTTGAAGTTAATAAAAATCAACTTAATCTATCTGATGATAATATTAAATCTCGTATAACTTATCTTAATAACTTCTTTGATAATAGTCGTAAAAAGATTGTTAATAAAGCTATGGACGATTTACGTAATGCTTATAAACAATATGGTAAAGAATATGTCAATTCTGTTATTAAAGATGCTAATAATGGTAATAAACCAAATATAGATAAAATTATTCGAGATGCTTATGCTGCACTTGATTTAAGTTCTAAAGGTAATGAACATCTTAAAACTACATTAGAACAATTAGCTGAAATTGCAGAGATTGAAAACGATGTTAATAATACTCCTAAAGAGGAAGAAGTTGCTCCTGTTAATCCTGATGTTAATGAAGTTAATGAAACTGATGTAGATGATACTAACTCATCTCCATCCTCCACGGGGGGTATAGCGGAGCGAAGCGAAGCGGTTCCTAGTGAGCCTATTAATACTGAGCAACCTCAATCTCAAACTGAACAACCAGTTTCTCAAGAACCTATTAGTACTCCTAAGCCTGAAGTTAATAATACTCTTCCAGATGATGAATTTGAACGCGGTCAAATAGGTACTGATTTAGTTTATGAAAGTATAGCTGATTTAGAAGATTCTTTAGGACATGAATCTACTAGTAGTGATTTACTTAATGCTAGACAATCTATTATTGATAAACTTAGTCAAGCTGGATTTGAACAAACAGAAGCTAGCGATATAGTTAATAATATTATTGATGGTCTTACAGGTGGTAGTTTATATAGTTCTGTTCAAGATGATAGCACTAGACGTTTATTACTTAATGCTACTTACGCTACTATTACAGGTAATGAACGCAATATAGAAGCTATTATGGATGATTTTGCTAATAGTGTTGATAGTGAAGGTAATACTAGAGGTAAAATTGTTAATGGTAAAGTCTATCTTAGTATTGGTCAATTAGTTGAATATATAGATAGTGTTACGGGTAATAAAATTATTAAAAATTATTTGTTTAATCAAATAAAAAATTATCTTTACGCCAGTACCAATAATCAAGGTAAATATCGTGCTACTGATGAATCAACTATTAAGAAACTTAATGCTAGACAATTTGTTCAATATGTTGATAATATTGCTAAAGAACGTCTTGAAAGACTTCAAACTGAAAATACAAATAATGTTAATCTTGGATATATAGTTGATAATGAAAATGTTAAAGCATTTACTTCTATTAAACAAGGCGATTATTTAGATGCTGAATATGACAATAAAACTAAACGTATTAATATTCTTACTAATGGAACTATTGTTGGTTATATAGGAGTTCCTAATATTGATAAGTTTGGTAATTATGATATGGTTAATCAAGGTTGGAAGTATAATATTCATGTTGAGAATGGTCAAGTTGTTTCTCCTCTTAAAGATGCTTTAATTAGTATTCTTAACGGTGATAGATTTGATGAAGAATTTATTAGTCATTTATATGAATTTGCTGTTAGAGATGAAATTACTTCTGATGAATTAACTGACTTATATAACGAACTTATTAATAAATATCCTGATATTAATAATGATTTTCTAGTTGGTTCACCTACTGATATATCTAAACATCTTATTAATATTACTAGATATATATTTAATCAACCTTATGAAAATAATCATGAAGCTAGTATTAATCGTTGGTTTAATAATCTTTTAAATAGTTATGACCAAGCTACTACAATAGTTAAAGGTGATTTTAAAGGTAAAATTAAAGCAGTTAATGTTAAATATGGAATTTTAAATACCATAGATGATGCTAATGGCGATTGGAATGATATACAAGAAACTGTAGTTAATTATGATGAAAATACTAACAAACTTGGTGTAGTTGTACAAGGTCAAGTATATCTCAATGGAGAAAGTAAACCTACTATTATTGAAAATCTTACTACTAATGGTATGCCCGTTATTAGTATTCCAAATAGTGATGGTACTTCTCTATATGCTTTTTGTAAACAAGTTCCATTAAATAGTAATCTTCTTAAAGGAGATGCTAAAAATATAGTTAATTCTATTAAGAATGAAGTTACTAATCTTTGTAATGATTATATGATTGGTAAAATAACTTTTAGTGAACTTAAACAAAATCTTGGAGATATATTTGGAAATAATAAACTTATTAATGGTGATAGAAATATTGGACTTCAAATTACTATTAATCCTACTAATATAGGTTTTTATGTTAAAGGTGCGCATTTTAATGGTAAAGATTATGCTTTTACTATTAATTCTGATGCTGGCAATTATAAACGTAATATTATTATTAATTCTCCTCATATTGTTAATAATAATTTTAAAATAGGTAAAAACTATGGTATTAATAGTAATAATATTGAAGAATTGCATAATGCTTTAAGACCTGTTGTTGATGAAATGTTTAATTATGCTCAATTTGCTATTAGTAAAGATTTCATTAACGATAATACAAAAACTAATGATAAAACTAATAAATATATTTATCGTGAGAACGGTAAAACTATTATAAATATTGATGGCGAAACTTATTCTTATAATAGTTATCAAGATTTTATTATTAGTAATGGTTTA
>ENA-OPDJ01000427-OPDJ01000427.1-human-gut-metagenome-genome-assembly--contig:-NODE-427-length-35250-cov-7.079017_pt1 | contig 35250 bp, 44 predicted proteins | sample MGYA00241621_ERZ501505 | MGnify/ENA primary metagenome ERZ501505 (study PRJEB25962, sample SAMEA2042624) | human gut metagenome | biome: human gut; feature: human-associated habitat; material: faeces... | reverse complement strand
AAAATTTTTTACACTTCTATTACTTCTTTATCACACATAAGCAAAATCGAAGGGGTGCTATCACTTCTGCGGTCGTCATCCCCGAAAGCCTACACCCACAAGAAAAAAGTAGGGGTCATGCCCCGGAAAGGAGCTCATTTTGAGCAGAAAAGAAAAATTTGCCCTCTACCTGACGCCAGAGAAAAAGGCACGCTTGGAGCGACGATATCAGGAGGACGGCAGCCGCAGCATCACAGGATTCATTGAGCGGGCCATCGATTTCTACCTGGACTATCTCAGTGCCAACGACTCCGGGCTGTTCCTTCCGACTTCCATCCAGTCTTACCTGGACGGCCGGGTGGGGCAAATGGAAAACCATTTGGCATCGCTGGTCTACAAGCAGGCGGTGGAGTTGGATATGCTCTCCGGGATCATCGCGGACAGCTTTCAGTTCAGCGAGGAGGACTTGCGTCGCCGTCGCGCGGAGAGCGTTCGGAATGTGAAGCAGACTAATGGCCGCATCTCGTTCGAAAAACGGGTGCGGGAATCCTGGGAGGACGATGACGGATGGCAAGGCTGATCGTCAAAAGTCCCTACATCAAGTGCGGAGGCGGCAACTCGGCAGGCGGCTACATGAGATACATCGCCACCCGTGAGCGGGTAGAGTTGATTCAGGATGACCACCCTCCCACTCGAAAACAGGAACAGCTCATCGCAAAACTGGTGAAGGATTTTCCTGACGCAAGGGAGCTGGATGAGTACGGTGACTACCAGGAACATCCCACCAAGGCCAACGCTTCGGCGTTCATCTCACAGGCGTTGGAGGAAAACTGGAGTGATGTTCAGAAATCGGATGGCTACATGAAGTACATTGCGACGCGGCCGAGAGCGGAGCGGCTCGGCTCCCATGGTCTCTTCGGTGACAAAGATGGTGTGGAGCTGGACAAGGCCATGGCGGAGCTGGAGAACTACACAGGGAATGTGTGGACACACATTATCTCCCTGAAGCGTGAGGACGCGGAGCGGCTGGGCTATGACAATGCCGGGGCGTGGAGGAATCTCCTCCGTGCCCACCGCAACGACATTGCCGCCGCTATGAATATTCCTCCCCAGGACTTTCGCTGGTATGCTGCATTCCATGATGAAGGCAACCATCCCTATGTGCATGTAATGGCGTGGTCCGCAAATCCGGGTCGGGCATACCTGTCTCAGGACGGCATCCGGCAAATCAAATCCAAACTCACCAACGACATCTTCCAACAGGAGATGCTCCATCTCTACGAACAGAAAACTGTTTCCCGTGACCATCTGGTACGGGAAGCGCGGCAGGCCATGCGAGAGCTGGTCCAGCAGATGCGAACCAGGATCTGCGACCACCCGGAGGCGGAGCAGCTCATGCAGGAGCTGGCCATCCAACTGGAAACGGTCAAGGGGAAGAAATCCTACGGCTACCTTCCGAAGAAGCAGAAAGCGCTGGTGGATGAGATCGTGGACCAGATGGAGCAGCTCCCAACTGTGGCAGAATGCTATGAAAAATGGTGGCAGCTGCAAAGTCAGGTGGAAGATTTCTATTCTGAGAAGGAGCGACACCGCCCGCCGCTGTCACAGCCAAAGGAGTTCCGCCAGATCAAGAACGCAGTCATCCAGGAGGCAGAGACAATTCGGCTGGGGGAAATCACCTTCGAGGATGATGCCTTGGACCTGCCTCAGAACGACGAGGTGGCAGAAGATGAAAATGTGTCCTGGGACTTCTGGACGCTGCGTATGGATATACAGGATGAAGGCTCTTTACTGGCGGAGCGGGATGACGCTGTAGAGAGTATGCGGGAGCTGGCAGAGAACGGCGACGTCCATGCACAATATTTCATGGGGAAGCTGTATCTGGATGGCAGTCTTGTGATACCGGACAGCGAAGCGGCCATGAACTGGTTCCATAAGGCATCCGCCAGAGGTTACGCCCCCGCCCAGTATGCCCTTGGAAAGTTACTGCTCTCTGACGATGCCATCGTCCATGATTCTGAGCTTGGAATCCAGTGGTTAGAACACGCCGCCTACAACGGAAACCACTATGCATCCTACCGCTTGGGCAAGGAATATCTGAAGGGCGAGGCAGTAAGAAAAGATACCCGCAAGGCCATGGATCACATCTACACATCCGCCCAGGCCGGAAATCCCCATGCGCAATATCTGCTGGGGAAGCTGCTGCTCCAAGGTAAGGTCATTGACCGGGACAAAGAGGAGGGCATCCAATGGCTGACCCTGGCGGCAGAGCAGGGACATAGCTACGCACAGTGCCTTCTGGAAAGGCAAGGTGCTCCGACAGCGCCGGAGGTATTCCTTGCGGTGACGAGGCTGCTCCACCACATGGCAAATACCTTTCAGGGCAACTCCCTGCCGCAGAGCGGCACGGGGCTCACGCATGTTGACCGCAAGCTCCGTGCGCAAATCCAGGAGAAACGCATCGCCCATGGCCACAATCCGAATGACCATGAGGAACAGCAATATGGCGGCTGGAATATGACCATGAGATAGTGAATCGCAAAATAGCTGGAACACAGTATAGCGAAAGCACCCCGCCGACAATTCGGCGGGGTGCGGATATATCACAGCATGAAAAAGCCGAGGCCCTTGCGCTTCGGAGCATCGCTATCGCTCAGCTCCATGGACCGCGTCCAGGTCTTCACCGTCTGCTCTTCAAAGAATTCGGTCAGCAGGTCCAAGTTCTCCTGCTCGTCATAAGCCTGCAAGGCATCGTAGTAGGCGCGGCGGTCTTCCTCGTAGATGATCATAGGTGGATAGTCGTTGATCATCAGCCAGTAGTTCAGCAGCGTCCGGCCAACACGCCCATTCCCGTCGGCAAAGGGATGGATATTCTCAAAGCGGGCGTGAAAATATGCCCCAGCTTTCAGGGGAGCCTTCTGCCCGATGGTGTTGATCTCGTCGATCAGCTCGGCAAGGTCATCTTCGACTTCATCGGGCGTAGAGCCCACCTCGTTTCTGCCGGTGACGTAGTCATGCCTCTTGAAGTCACCGGGGCGCTCACCGTTCACGATGTAGCGGCGCTCGTCGTAGGTCCCTTCTGTCAGAGCACGGTGAACGGTGCGGATCAGGTCAATGGAGAGCGGTTCTCTCGAAATGATTTTGTCCTGCAAAAGCTCGTAACAGGTTTTCTGGTTCTGCTGTTCAAACAGTGTACGGGTGCTTCCAGTGTAGCCGACAACCTTCCCGTTCTCGAAAATCTCGCGGGTATCGTGATAATTGATCTCATCGTTCTCAATTTTGCCGGAGTTGTAGGCAAATAGAATGCGGAAGCTGTCCAGCCGCAGGTCCAGGTCTGCCGTGGTTCGGATTTCCCACTCCTGCCACTTCTTCACAGCGTCGTCGTATCGGCTCACAGAAACACCTCCGTCATTGTGCTGGACCAATTATACCATAAGATTCCGCGAAACAGGAAAAATCTTTTGCGGATGTAAAGATATTTCTGAAATTCTGCAAGGACTGACCGCAGCTCCTGCGGATACTTCCCTCCAGCAGATGGTGGGGAAGTAAATCAACAAGACGAAGAATAACAAATAAAAGACCCTTCCGTCAGGAAGGGAGAAAGGATAGCTATGAAAAAAGTAACATTCAGATCCTACGAGGAACTTCCGCTGACGCTCTCGGTCCCGGAGACGGCCGCCGCATTGGGCATCTCCCGTGCGGGAGCCTACGAACTGGTTCGGACGGAGGGATTTCCGGCGCTGAAGATTGGCACTCGCATCGTGATCCCCAAGGACAAGTTCAAGGAATGGGTGGATCAGAATGCTGGGCGAAAGTGATGGTTTTGCGACTGCCGTTAATCGTTGAAACTCTCGCCCGGAGGTAATGCCTACATTTTATCACAGACCACTTTCGCAAAAGTCATATAGCTTTTGTCCTCTGGCTGTGACTATCTAAGATTTGTCAAGAGAAAAATGAAAATCCCCACATGACCATAAAAGCGCATAGTAAAACAGAGCCCTCCAAAGACGGCTCTTGAAAAACCCATTGTTAGGCTATATATTTACGAGTATGGGGTGTTTTGCTTGCTTATAGCAAGCAAAATGCGCAGTAGCTTGGTGCAACAGGCTACTAAGCAAGCGTGGTGATGTTTACCTTCACCACGCTTCTTTTCGTAATAGAGCAGCAGTGGCATCTGTCGGTTCGTTTTTCTGGCAACAACCAGTATGATGGAAACCGTATAAAAGAGGATCTTTCTGGCCGTGCTGTTTCCTCGTTTTGAAATCGGCCCATTGTAGTGAATGGTCTTCCCAGACTGAATGACGGTTGGATTGAATCCGCAGTATGCAATCAATTTCTTGTGGTTTTCAAACCGGCGGATATCTTTTAACTCAGCAATTAGGGAAGATGCCAGATATGGCCCGATACCGGGAACCGAGATGAATAGATCATAAAGTTCTGTTGAACGCCCCAAGGCAACCAAGCGGGACTTCAGAACTTCGATCTCTTGCTGCTGTGCTAAAAGGCGAAGTGCAGTTTCCGCAAGACAGTCTGTCATCACACTTTCTTTACTGACAGCCGGGTAGCAGTTTGCGGCAAATATTTTCAGTCTCTCCGCCTTTCTGCGGTAATAGCCGGGACTTCGCTGGTGTGTAGAAGCCAAAGATGTTGCGATATCTTCAGCAGTGGCGGCATTTAACAAATCGCAGTGTGGCCAAGCAGCAATGAACCTTAGCCCCGTTTCACTGTACATGAAATCGTTCCTAAAAGCATCGAAGTAAGCCGGATTGAGCATGGACAACAGCTGGCGAAGCCGGTTTCTGGTTCGGGTAGCTCCCTCCTGAAGGTGCTGGATTTGCCGGGATAAGAACTGCATTTCAGCATAAATCTCATCATGGCGCACCTGGCAGTTATATTCTCCTTTGAAGAAAATATCAATCAGGTTTAGGCAATCCTCCTTGTCGGTTTTTGTTTTCCGAAGATTGCGCTTGTGGTTTTTCGAAATCATCGGATTCAGAATGATAATCTCACAGTCGGTATTTTCACGGAAGAACCGCTCCACCTTGAGGTGGTATGTAGAGGTTGATTCCATGATAATGGCAATGTCCTGCTGTTCAATTCCATCCAGTTTTTCAAGAATCCACTGAAAACCGGTTTTTGTGTGTGAACTCTTTACCGGCATGAATATGATTTCTCCTGTTTCCGCTGCAAGGCAATACATGGAGTCGACTGCGGCAACATCTACTCCTAAACAATAACGCACAATATCCCCTCCCGTATTAATGATATGGCTGTCATCTGTCTGGCCCAAGCTGATTCATGCGGCCTATATGGATTCAATGACCCAACTATCTATAACTAAGCCTTAGACGAGCAGATGAACGGCTACTCACAGTTTGCGGATTCGTAGACCCATGGTAATGTTTAGCCTGTTCTCAGCCGTAGTTCAAGTATATCCCACTTTCTGGGCGCGGGATATATTCCCTGGACTTCTAACAACATACATGGTATTGCTTTGTGTTACAAAACGGAAAGGAGCATCGACATGAAGCATGATAAGAGAACAATCACAGCCATGGTGACGGGCATGGTTATCGGCGCAGCTCTGGTAAGCGAAGCCGCCGCGGGAATCGTAGCAGAACCTACTTGGCAGAAAATCTATGTGGATGGCCGTCAGGTCTCCATGACGGCCTATAACATTGGGGGGAACAATTATGTACGGCTCAGGGATATCGGTCAGCAGGTAGGCTTCAACGTATACTGGTCTGACGGCGTACAGATCGACACGGATGTGCCGTATACAGGAGTCGCCCCGGTACAGGAAATCAGCTCCCAGCCGACAGATGTGAAGATTCGGGAGGAGATGATCCAGCGTATCAACAAGGTACGGAGGAAGTACGGTGTTCCCGAACTGGCAGTAAATCAATCTCTCATGGATGCGGCGCAGGAATGCTCCTCCTACCTGTACACCCACCATAATAACCGAACGGAATGTGGGACTGTGGCAGCGTCCGGGTATCCCTACGGCTTCGGCTCCAACCTGACGGTGTTCACCGTCGCGGACCCTGAAAGTATTCCCGAAAAGGCCGTGACGAACTGGGAGAACTCTCCCGGCCACCTGGCAACGATGATCGACCCGGACTGCGATGCTATCGGCGTCGGCGTTACTATCGCCAACGGCAGAGCCTTCTGCTATATGTTCGTGGGAAACCCGACGGCGCATAATCCCTACGCATAAGACAACTTCAGATGGGCCGCATCCAAAATTGGATGCGGCCTATTGCAGTTCAGTGGTTCAAATCCGAAATTGATAACAAATTGATAACTCTGCCCGGTTGGGATGGCTATTAAGGTCAGAGGATGGTATTGTGTGTCGCTGACAGGAGGTGGCACACGATGCACGATTATATGAAAGCCCTCTATCACAGGTTCGAGGCTCCATCCCGGAGGGTGGAATATCTGGATGGGAAAATCAAACGAACACACAGCCAGCTTGCTCGGTTACTGAATAAGCCAGAGAAAAAACTGCTCCTGTGGATAGCGGATATGGAAGATGAGCTGCGGGATGAAGCGTGCCTGAACAGCTTCATGTCCGGCTTCCGATTGGCACAGGGCATCCAGCAGGAGCTGCTGGCAGACCAGCCGCCATACAGCTTTGAAGCGGAAGATGAGCGGCAAGCTTGCGAAAGCTGGGAAAGGAGAGGTGAAGAATAATGGCAAAGAAACGTGCCAATGGCGAGGGCAGTATCCGCAAACGGAAGGATGGCCGGTGGGAGGGCTTCTACACGGCGTCCTATGACCCAGAAACCGGAAAGCAGAAGCTCAAGAACGTGCTGGGTAAGACCCAGGCGGAGGTCAAGGAGAAACTGAAAAAAGCCATTGCGGACAGCCAGCGGCTGGACATGAACCGCAGCGGCACCCATACGGTAAAAAGCTGGGTGAAGATGTGGTACGAGGTCTACGCCGAACCGCGGCTCCGCGAAAAAACCAAGGACTACTACCTGAACTACATCGATAAGCACATCATCCCCGAGTTGGGCGACATCAAACTGGATAAGCTGACTACCATCCAAATTCAGAAATTCTACAATGACCTCCAGAAGAATGGCCGGGTGCAGCGGTATAAGCACATCGAACTGAAAAACAAGGGACTCAGTGTGCGGGTGGTCCACGGCATCCACACCCTGCTGAACAACTGCCTGGAACAGGCGGTGGCGGAGCGGCTGATCCTGGTGAACCCCGCAAGGGGCTGCAAGTTGCCGAAGATGGAGAAGCGGGAGATGAAGGTCCTGCCGGAAGATAAAATCAAGCCCTACCTGATGGAAGCGGACAAGCGGGGCCTGCTGGCGCCCTTCTATCTGGAGCTGACCACCGGCCTGCGGCGGGGCGAACTTCTCGCCCTCCTCTGGACGGACCTGGATGTGGAGAACAGAACCATCTCCATTACGAAGCAGGTGAACCGCATCAAGGGAGAACTTGTGGTGAGCCTGCCGAAAACCCAGAACTCCGTCCGTGTCCTGCCGGTCTCCCAGCAGGCGGTAGACCTAATGGTAGAGGAACACAAGAAGCATCCGGGAAATCCGTATATGTTTCCATCGCCCAAGACAGGCGGAATGTTCGACCCAGATTCCTTCCGGCATACTCATGAGAAGATTCTCAAGACCATCGGCGCGGAGCATATCCGATTCCACGACCTCAGACATACATTCGCAACGTTGTCTCTGAAAAACGGCGTGGATGTGAAGACGCTGTCCAGCACCCTGGGACACTACAGTGCAGGGTTCACACTGAGCACCTACACCCACGCCACGCCGGAGATGATGCGGGAGGCAGCGGATACCATGGGAGATGTGATTGGAAAAGCGATATGACATATACCAGGGGCAGATGTTTTCAAACATCTGCCCCTGGTATATGTCAAAATAAAAGCAAAAAAGAATCTCTTTTACCTAAGCTCACGCCGTGCTATGATTATAACTATGAGGAGGTATATTATGGGAAACATATATCAAGATTACTGCGTGGCCTTTATAGACATTTTAGGATTTAAGATGATGACCAGTACGTTGGAAAAAATTGAAAAGAACTCTACAATTATTAATGAGGCTTTAGACCTTATGAGAACGTACAATCCCAAGCAAAGATATGAAAGGTTATTTGAAAAGTCAGATATTATACAGATGCAGGTCTCTGATAGTTTGATTTTTATTTTTCCAAAGGATTTCAGCAACATTATAGTAGCTATTGGGTGGATTTCCATACTTCAATTTCTTTTGGCCCAAAAGGGGATCTACATACGTGGGTCTATTAATTCTGGGGCGATGTATATAGATAAGGACAATGATAGATATTTCGGAGAAGCGTGGAACAAGGCTGTCCTTTCAGAGGAGAAAGCGGTGACTCCTCGAATCTTGATTGAACCAGATATAGCCCGTATTATAGAAGAAGGCTTACATCAAATTAATGAAAGCGTTTTGGAGTTTTTCATTGATCAAGATGGAGAAATCGTACTTACGTCATACACACCATTATCTGTAATATCCCTTTTCCATGGCCTAAATGAACATGATCTTCAGACTGCATATACAGAGTTGCTGGATAATTTGGAACTTCAAGTAGAAGGTGCAAAAAATAATCCGCATTTACTTCAAAAATTTCTTTGGATAAGCCAACATATTATCATGTTTGGTGAAAAATACGATGTTTTAGCAAAGAGAATTCAAATTATAAAAAAGCAGATTATTGAGTATTTGACAGGGGGCGTTTCATTAGAGAGGATTCCCCAGAGATATTGATTTAGGTATTGACCAAAAGGATGCAGCGTCGGGAAGGTCGTTTTCTGCCCGGTGCTGCCCTGTTCTATGGGGTACTATCGCCGTATTGGTCAGTATATTAGTCAGCGCAAAAGCCAAAATATGAAGCAAACTTTTAGAACTAAAAAGCAAAGAAAAGTTCCTGATTCGCAAGAAATCAGGAACTTTTTGGTGGAGACTACTGGACTCGAACCAGTGACCTCCTGCGTGTGAAGCATAAATTATGAGACCTTGGAATCCATGATATATCTCACTTTTTTACTATTTCACCTCTTGTGAGGTGCAACATTTTACAACAAAACAGGGCAATGAGGCTACAAAAGCGTCGCAAGAAAGAGCCAACTTTCTTGCGACTTTCTTTTTGCTTTGATACATCTTTTTTACAAGTCTGAATCGACTTTATAGACACTTTTTATTCTATCAAGAAATGCGGTAAATTCATCTATGATACGCTCTGGGTAGACAATTTTTGCGCGCTTGCCAAAGCCGCACACCCATGAGAAAAACATATCGCTGACTCTTACTTGCGCAGTAATTTCAAAGTGTTCTTCATCGACTTTTGCATATTGCGCGCCGGACTTTCCGAAGCGGTCAATCATCGTGTCCAGCAACTCATTTTCAAACTGCACTCTTACTCTTGTTGTCTCGCCGCCGAACATGGAAAAGCATTGCTGCGAATACTTACTGATTTCAATGGCTTTGGCGGCTTCTGCTCCCTCGCGTGGCGCGCCTATGCGCTTTACATCTTTCATGCGGTCTATGCGGTAGGTACGCATCGCCCGTTTGTCATCGTCAAAGCCTAATAGGTAATAGTTTCCGTCGCTGATAAGCAAACGATACGGACTAACGATATACCGCTCACCGTTGCGGCGCTCAATGGGCTTGTTGATGTCTTGAATAGTGTATTTCAAATACTTGAAGCTGATTTTTTCAGGGGTGTGTTCCTTGCCGCTCTTGGTTTTGCTCATGGCTATGTCAATACTATTCAAGTTGTCAAGAACCTGTTCATTGTTTGTCTTCACCCTGTCCGTCAAATATGCTTCGTGGCGAATAGTGTCGGCCTGTGTTTCACTGACGGAGTCCACAACAATATCTACTAATCGGCTGGCTTCCCTTTTTTCGATGAACTTAGCCGAATATACGCACTCAGCCAAAAGTCGAATTTCTTTGAGTTTGAACTGGCGGCGGGCGGTATTGACGCGAAATCCCTTTTTGATTGTATCGTAAATAATGAGTCGCCTGGTTTTGTCGTTTTCCAACATTTCTTCTGCCGCGTAGATATCAATGCCTTCTTCAAGCATAAGATAGGCTTTGTTGATTTCTCTGATATCTCGGTAGATGGAACGCCGCTCTGCGTCAATTCCACAAGTTCCTTGAAGATAGGAAATAATATCCTCTGCCGCAAGGACGTGGCTCTCGTCTGTTTTTTTCAGGAGGCATTGCATCACTAAGTATGGCTTGAGCTTCTGCCCTTCTTTCCGTCCAGAGCCGCCCTCAAATATTTGATAGCCGTTGGCATCTACTTTCTTTGGCATAGTAACGTTCCCCCATCACAACTATTCGTTGTAGGTTTCAATCAACATATTCACGCACTCTTTTTGCTTTTCCGACAGATTTCTATACCTTTGCAGCAACACAAATTCTTCGTTGTTCGCATTATATGCTGCCAGCGGCGCAATGGGGCGTCTTTCTTCGGTATGTCCGATTATATAATCTACCGAGGTGGAAAAGCAATCAGCAATTCGTATCAGTGCGCTGATATCAGGTTCAACATTATGATTCTCATACTTGTTGATAGACTGCTGGCTTACGCCGATACAATCAGCCAACTGCTTTTGCGACATTCCTTTTTCTTCCCTCAGAAGTCGAAGATTTTTTAGCATTGCACTCACCCCGCTCTGTTACAGAGTAACAACAATTGGGTGTTTCATAAAACACTATTTATTAGTCATTGACAACAACTAATGGGAGTTATATGATGTAAATATCAGACTACATTCTGACATTTTCCCTTATAAAAAGAAAGGTGGTTTTGTATTATGGATAGCAATCACTCCCCCGATAAACAAGAAAACTCATCTCGCAAAAAAACACCTATTGGCCTCATCATAATTTTTTCGCTGCTCATTATTTATTATTGTATTGCAGGATTCTTAAACTATTATCAAACATCCTCCCATTCCAATTCAAGTGATTCAACCTCTTATTCCTCCTCTTCAAAATCGTCTTATTCATCCTCCTCGTCCGCTTCATCTTCTTCAAGTTATACACAAGACGATGTTAAGGACTGGATGAAAGATCAGGCAGTTGGTAAGGACTATTCTTATGATGACGGCGGTGAGTACTATTGCATGGGTAAAAACGATACCTGTCCTAACAAGACAAAAAATGCATATGACCTATATTGTAACTCCTGCGACCCCGATGGCGATAATATTGAGGGATAAAAGAAAGTAGGGTTTTTATGAAATATCTCCTAAACACAAATTCAAGAACCGTCCACAATGCTGACTCACATGACGGCAGGTGCAGACTGTCGTTGGTTAGAGAGGAATACCGTTTAGTTTTTTCTGATTTAGATTCAGCCCTATCGTATTTGCCCAAAGGTAAAAAGCCGATAAAAAAGTGTGCCTTTTGCCTGCGCTGAATTTATCAAAAAAACTGCCAGAATCAGCATTTTCCATAAGAAAAATGCCGATTTTGGCATAATTATCTTACAAAAATATTTAGGAGGCCACCATGAAATACGAGAAGAACACAGTTGCAAAAATTTTCAAGATTTATGCTATTCTCAACGCTGTTGCCTGTTTTATTTTTATGTACGTTTTGATAGCAGCAGATTATCTTGATACGTTAGGTGTAATTATCTGGCTTGCAGTTTCAACCGTTATAAACTTTGAGATTTACGCAGTCGGTGAAGTCATCCAGATCCTTGATGATATCAAGCAAAACACCGCTAAAAGTGCTTGCGGATCTATCAGCGAAGATACCCTAAGCATGACCGATGAACTCCCTGAACTATAAAGTGAGGGTAATATCGTGAGCAATAGATTTGAAAAACTTTACTCCTTGTCCGGTCAATTATATGCGCCAAGTTCACCTGTCATCATTACTGCCGGTGCACTTCTGAAAGATACGCAGACAGGCAAGGTTCTCGCACAACTGAAATTCAAAAATATCAATAGCAAAGTTATCAAAGCAATCACTGTTTCTCTGCGCCCACGCGATACCGCTAATCAACCGCTCGGCGAAAAAGAAACGCATCAAATATTAGATTTGGCTGCAAACAGAGACAGCGAGTTTGGTCAAAAAACGCCACTCTATTTTTCCGACAATACCACACGCGCGTACCAAGTCATCGTTGAGGAAGTGGTTTTCTCTGATAATACCGTTTGGAAGACTGACGGTACTCCGTTATCTGAACTGCCCGCGCAGAAAGCCGCAAGTGAGACTTTAGTTGATGTGGAGCTTGAAAAACAGTATAAATCGGAATATGGAGAACGCGCTAATTATATGGCCGACACTTGTTTTGACCTATGGCGTTGTCATTGCGGCGCTATCAACCGCAGCGATGAACAGGTCTGCCACATCTGTAGCGCAGAAAAGAGTTCAGCCTTGTCCGTCAGTATTGTACAGTTGAAAAAAGCCTGTCAAATTCGCTTGGAAGAAGAACGTAAAGAAGCTGAGCAAGCGTCGATTCAAAACAACTTGCTAAAGAGGAAAGCGCGGAAGAAAGGGGGCATTTGTGCTGCTGCCCTTTGTGCGATTGTGGCTGGGTATTATGCTGCCACTCTACTTTTTATTCCCACCCATCAACTTAAACAGAGCGTTAGTCTCCTTGAGAGTGGCGATTATGATGCCGCGAATAAAATGCTTAGTGAAATTAGAAAAGCAGACTTTCTTGATTCCCAAGTATATAAATATGGCATTTCCTTTTTTGATAATGGCAAATATCAACAAGCAATTATTCTTTTTGAAAAAGCCGGTAATTATCGAGACTCCCAGACATACTTAGCAAATGCAAAATCCGAAATTATTTATATTGAAGCACAAAGCTTAATTGAAGCAGGGAACTATGGTGAAGCAATCTCTTTATTAAACAAAATCAGTTCATATAAGGACGTGGATGACCTGTTGCAAAACTGCGTTGATAATCTTGCTGATAACCTATATCAAAGCGGGAACTACGCTGAATGTATAAAGCTGTGCGAGGAAGAGAAGGTGTTCCCCGAAACCTATCCAGCGGCGTGTTACTACTATGCCAAGGAATTACAAAATAATCGCAACTATCTTGACGCGATCACATACTATAATAAATCAAATGGATTTGCGGATTCTGAGGAATTGATTGCGAAGTGCAGAACATATAATGACTACGAGATTGCTATTCACTATATGGAATCAGGGGATTTAACTACAGCCGCGCAATGTTTTAAGAAACTCGGAAATTTTGAATCAAGTCAAAAGCTTCTCTCGCTATGTGAGGCAAACGCAAAGTACATTGGCTACTGGAAAAGCAACTTCTATTCTATATATGATTATCGTTCGGGCAGAACATATAGCTATTCTATAGATAACGAATATGAAGGCAGAGTTCAAATAAGGGTCAATATATCCAGAAGTGGCGAAGTTTTATTTGAAATTGACGGCAGAGATGCGACTAAAGACGGAAGCATTTTAACATGTCGCGAAAGCAGCAGGACAACCACCTTTAATTTGGCAACAGGAAAACGAACCGTCCAATATTATAGTGGAATTAACAATGATCGCAAATCTGATAGATATGAGTACACTCATCAGATGCCATAATTCCCGAGTTAAGTATCGGTACTTTATACGCTTCTAATTGAACTGCCGGAATCGGCATTTTCCATAAGGAAATTACCGATTCCGGCAGTTTTACTTTTATATTAGCCTTGCGTGTCCTTCAATGGCCATTTCAATCCTCTGCGGCTCAATGCCGATGTAGCGCTGCGTCGTGGCGGCGCTGCTATGCTGCAAGAGGCGCTGGACAAGGGCGATGTCATAGCCGTTGGCTTTATAAATCTCCGTCGCATACCATTTGCGAAAGCTGTGTGTGCTGATGCGCTCATAGCCCAGATAGTCACACACAAGGGCAAGATGCTTTTGAACTGCGCGTTCTGTGATGGGGAAAATCAGATCGGCGCGCTCAATGCCGCAGCGCAGACAATAGTTTTCGATATACTGTTGCAGCACCAGCGGCACGGTGAACACACGCGCCTTGCCGGTCTTTCGCTCTACAATTTCCAAACGGTAGCGGTCACCGTCCCTGACGATATCGCACGGGCGCAGTCTGAGAATATCGGAAACGCGCAAACCTAAATTGCCCTCAAGCACAAGGGCTGTTGCGATGCGCTCATTCGGACGGCAACCGCAAAAGCCGCTTTTCATTGTGGTGATGATTTCGCTGTATTGCTCTGTGGTAAGCGCCTTTGTCTTTATGTTCATGGGGATTCCCTCCGAAAGTTCGTAATATCGCGCCGCCTTGTTCGTATGCTCTGCGCGCAGAGCGAAAGCGGCGGCAATCGCTGAAAAATTGTGTTCGTAAAATCTGCCTTTTACGAACCGTGTGGGATAGCACCCCTTTTTGCGGGGTGCTATCCGTTTTCATTAGCGCCGCTTGATAAAGTCGTGCAGAAAGCTAACCAGTAGGAAGAGGAAAAGGAGCCTCGCCGGTGGAAAGAAGACGCATACAAGAATTGCAGTAATCAGCGTCCCCATGTCACGACCTCCATTTGCTTGCCGCAGTCCATACACATAATGCGGACTTCCTTTGTCGCTCTGACGCTCATGCCGCAGCACGGGCAAACATACTTCCGCGTGCTCGACGGTTTCGGAGGCGCGCCGTTTGTATTTCCGCTGTGCGTCCCTGTGCCGGTGATTTGAAAGCCGCTCGCCTCATTCCGATTCAGCAAAATGTCCGTCAGTCCATTTTGAAGAATGAAGTCAAGCAAGCCGTCCGCCGGTGATGTAATCGTCCAACCGTATCTTGCGTCATGCTCTATACATAAGTCCCGCGCCTCTGCCGCCTCTTTGAACCGTTTGTTGTGGTATGTGCCGCCTCTGCTGCAATCTTGTATGCCGTTCTCATAGTTCCAATAGTGAACCATTTCGTGAAGCAGCGTTGCCGTCAGGTTTTCTATCGGTCTTGCGAGCGTTCCCGCGCCGATGTTGATTTCATGGCTTGCGCCGTTCTTGCTCACCCATGTATCATCGCGCAAAGAAAAGTGTCCATAGGCTTTCGGTGTGGATTGTATGGTAATGGTCGGTCTTGAAAGTGCATTTTCAAAATATCTGGCGTTGAGCAAATCAAAAATCTTGTTCAGATATCCGGCAGCACGGTTATAGCTTGTAAGCTCTTTCATTTCGTATTTCTCCTTGATTTTGAAGAAAGGGCAAGCTATAATGTGCTTGCCCTTTCCCTTGTGGTTTGTGGTGAAAGTCTCTTGCGCTCTGCTTTGGTCGGCGTGTTGCGCAAGGGGCTTTTCTTATGCGATGGAAAAGCGGCGGCTGCTGACTTCCTTGGTATATGCCTTATAAAGTTCCTCGCCGAACACCTCTTTGAATCTCTTGGTGTCAAACCGTGTGCTAAGAACAGAAGTCCAGCGAACAATGTACTTGCCGAGATTCAATTCTTCCGTGCCCTGTGCCGCCATTTCTGATTTGATATCATCGCGGATCGCATCTGCCTGTGCCTTGAGTCCATCCATAAGGATTTCCAATTCGTTCAGTTCCTCGATTTTTGCGACCATTTCATTCTGTGACATTGTAAGTTCTCCTTTCAATCTTTGGGGGTATCTCCCCCGTATCTGTATTCAGTATATCACGAATTTCGTTATTTGTCAACCGAAATTCGTTATTGCGACAACTATTTTTGATATTTTGTATCGATTATCGTATAGACAATGCACGAATTTCGTGATATGATGCTCTGCAAGAAACCGCTCCGAAAGGTGGAAAAGATATGATAAAATTCAAATTGAAAGTTGAGCTTGCGAAAGCAGATATGACACAAAAGGCGCTTGCTGAAAAAACAGGCATCAGGCCCTCAACAATTTCAGATATCAGCAAAGGCACAGTCAAGCATCTGCCTGTCGAAGCACTGAACAAAATTTGCGCGGCACTGGACTGTCAGCCCGCCGATCTTATGGAATATATCGCAGATGAGGTGTGAGGGGACAGTTTTGTGAAATTCTGCGCTTCCGCGCAAATCGAAGGGCGCACTCTGGCAACCTCTATCTACGAATAAAATTAGGGGGCAGATTTACAATCTGCCCCCTTTTCTATGTCAAATGGAGAATGTCATTTTGCTTCCGATCTGCTTTCTAAGTTCCTCCATGATGCGTTCTGCGATGATGCGCTGATTCCGTTTGTCATTCAATATGACTTCGCCGCTCGAAAGCGCGACATTTACGCAAGTAGTCACATCGAAGGACAAGTCCTCCATAAAGCTCTGATATGCGCTGGTGTATGCCTCTTGATAAAGCTGCGGCAAAATGCTGTCTAACTTCTTATCAACAATCTCATTTGCCACATCTACCACTTCTTCGCGGTGAAGACGCGCATTTTCCATTGTTCCGTGTGTTGTGCCGAGCGGCACGAGCGGACTGATTCTGCTGCTTTGAAAAGACATTAGGTTCATATTCTACCTCCGGTCGTTCGAGTATACAAAGCCGGAGGAATCCCCCCTGTGCTTTACTGATAAGTAGATTTTTTGAAAGTCGTTTATACAAATTTAGTGCTTATATAACTTTTATAGAGAAAATTATAAAGGGCGAAATTTGCTCGGCCTTGCGTCGCAGTCTTATCTATACAAGTGGAAATTTACTCTAACAAAAAGTCTGCCAGAATCGGCATTTTCCATAAGAAAAATACCGATTCTGGCAGTTTTATTCTGGGAGAGTTATCTCGACATACCACTTGTTGTTCTCGCGGCCTTTTGTTAGCACATAACCGGCCTCAATAAGACGCTTTTTTACACCCGTCCATGCGTATATTTCTTTTTTCCTAGGTTTGAAAATAGACAGGGCCTTACATAGTGCCTCTTTATCCTCCGCAAAGAGCTTTCGATTCAAAAACTCCTCAGGGACTTCTATCTCGCACGCTTCATCTGACAGCACATACATTCGCTCTAAATCGCTGTTTACTCTGCCTCTGGCTTGGATTTTAGAATCTTCGCTTCCGGTATGTGCAATGACATAATCAACGCGTGACTTAATCTTAATGCTTGTCTCGCTGCTCGCGTTGATAATCAGAAGATTGTATTGCGGTGGTATTCTGGAATTTTCCAAGACCTCTTTGCGCACGGCAAGCTGTTCTTCGGTCATTATGTGCTCTTCATTACTTATACTCCAAATACAGATAGGTGATAGTCCAACTGTAACCGCCATTGCTTCAATTCTTTGCATTGTTCTGATTTGATGGGCATAGCACAGGCCTATTTCACCCTTAGAGACCTTGTCAAAAACCGCATTGAGGCTGTTATAATTTATGGTCTTCTTTGTCTCAAATTGGATAAGCTGCTCTGTATCAACCTTGATAGGATTGATTACACAGTCACACATATCCCTGTAGATGCGTTTTGGAGTTGCCGTCAGCGCAATCACTGTCGCATTACCCCTTTTAATCGCTCTCACGATTTCGTTTTTTGCGGTCTTATGGAATGTGGTATTGCGTTCTGGTTTCTTATTTTTAATGCCCTTAAAGACTAACAAGCTTGGGAGTTCGTCACAGATGATATAGTCAAGCTTGTCAACGAAAAATGCGTCCTCCTCACACATTTTTCCGAATTTAGCGTAAGTCATTGCAACGATACGCCCGTCATTCATAAAGTCTATCATTTCGGTTTCAACACATTTCTGCCAATTCGGAGAAGGTGACATTGTATGATATATGCTCTTAATTTGTTCCCTACCGTTGATTGTGTCAATTAGAAATATGACCTTGAAAAGCGCGTTCTTGATAAGGGCTGGAATGCGCTTCAAAGCAAAAGCGGTCTTGCCGCACCCCGTGGGCGCTTCAATCAAATTCAGCTTGCCTTTCTGAAATGTGGAGCAATCAACAAGCTCCGAGAGATACTTTGAGCCTTTCATTATGCTACCTCCTTATTCTTCTGGGACAGCGCAAACTCTCCCGTATCTTCTGCATTACGCACACCAAAGTTACGAACCTCTGGATAGCGTTCCAAAAACCACTTTTTGATGGTCGGATAGCGGAACGCTTTGCTGTGGCATTGAGAAATAAGCCTCATTTCCTCAAGCTCGTCGAGCACGGCTTTTGCCGTCTCATAATCTTCGTGTGCCGCAATATAGTCCTCCATATACTGATAGGTCAAGCCACGATAGCTTTCCTTGTTGAGGTTGCGTTTGATCTGCCGTGTTACGACAGAATAGGTAGCGTAATCGCTGCGCGCTCTTTGGAGCATATCATATTCAGCTGAGCCAACAATTTGTGCGTTCTTTGCGAACGTCTTGTCCATAACCAACTGCCGATTTACGGCATCAACGCGTAAGTAATTTGTCATTGTTCTTACCTCCAAATTTTTTAGGCTACCGTGCTTTCAAAGAGCGCGGCACGAGTGCTGTGGAACTCATTGATTTCCGTATACCGGCTGAGAAACCAGGTCTTGATTTCCTTATAGGAACACGATTCGGCAAGTGCCTCTTTCGCTTCATCGGACTGGCCGCGCAGGTCAAGAAATTCCTTCATTGCTGTTTCCTTTTCATCATCGTGAGCCTCAATATACTTTTCCATATACGCATAGGTCAGTCCCTTGAAGCTATCCTTCTTCTTGGTTGCCGTGCTTCTGACAACCACCTTGAAATCAGGGAAGTCGTTGCGCGCGCTGCGGAGTTTCATGTATGCCTCAGAACCATAGCGGCTTGCGGCCTTGGCGAAGGTCTTGGTAACTTCCAGAGTCTTCGTAGACTCAAAAATTCGGATTTCAGTCATGGTAATTTCCTTTCTGGCATTTTGCCTATCAAAGTTGTTTGATTTTTTCTTTGTGGTTTTTATAAAGTCGAATAATTGCGCTTTCAAAGTTGCTATAATTTGTTCAGTTTTTTCTTCATTTTGTTGCTCACCTCCTTGGCTCTTTCTGAAACTTATTATACACTTGCCTTTTGCTCAACGTGTCATTATAATAGCACTTGTAGCCCAATTTCCCCTGTTCTGTAGTAGTCTGCGGGGAGATACAAAATGAAAGGAAAACTATATAGAGCCGCTGTCCCTTTGCCCAACGGAAAACGCAAATGGATTAGTTCAACTACGAAGGAAGGACTTGATAAGAAAAAGAAAGAACTGCTATTACAGATATCCGCTGGCACGGACGTATTGAGTGATACGACATTTGAAGAATACGCGGAACTTTGGTTTCGCGTTTATAAAGAACCGTATTTGCGGCCGAAATCGATCGAAACGCTCAGAACCACCTTCAACACACATATTGCACCATACTTGGGCAGCATTCCCTTGAAGAAGGTCACGCCGATGCAGATTCAGATGATACTCGGCAATATGGCCGATTTGAGCAAAAGCCTGAACGACAAAGTAGTTCAGATTCTGCGCGGCATTTTCAATGCAGCGGTTGACAACAATTTGATTTCAAAATCGCCTGTTCCTGTCCGTCTACGCTCCGGCGGTGTTGCGACAAAAGAAAAAGCTGCCTTGACCGTAGAACAGTCAAAACAGCTTTTGAACGCAGTATTTGGGACAAGGGCATATCTCTTTTGCCTGATTGCCCTTCAAACGGGAATGCGGCGCGGTGAGATTTGCGGGCTTATGTGGGAGGATATCGACTTTGATGCTCAAGTCATCCATGTGACTCACAACGCAGTTTTCACCAATGCACAGACGGTCGTCAGCAATGACTTGAAAACATCGGCAGCGCGAAGGGATATCCCAATACCCCCAACGCTCTTAGCGGTGCTCACAGGCGCGCAGAAAGACAACGCAAGCCCTTTTGTGCTTCACATGAACAATGGCAAGCCGCTTTCTCAAACCAGCTTCTCAAATTTGTGGGACATGGTGCGCCGCCGAACGGTCGATGACGCCGCCGATCTGGGCAAGCCCGCACGGAACTCTAAAATGATACGTTCTCTTGACTTCCATGTCACGCCACATCAACTCCGGCACACTTACATCACACGATTGTTTGAAAGCGGGCTCGACATCAAGGAAATACAATACCTTGCAGGGCACTCGACCGTTGATATGACGCTGCGGGTTTACACTCACTATCAGCATGAAAGCCGCAAAAAAGAAACGGCGCAGAAGGTCTGCGCCGCACTGGGCTGAGTCTCAAGTGCCAACGAGGTGCAACACAGGTGCAACAGTTTTGAGCAAAATATGCTCAAAACCTGTTTCAAAGCATTTTCAAACTCATATCCGACTTGATTGAAAGTCGTATCAGAGATGTAGCAATTTGCTGAGAAAATATAAGGAAAGCACTGTAAAGCAAAAAACTATCATTTTTTGATAAAAGAAAAACCTCACTTCCGAAGAAGTGAGGTTTTGGTGGAGACTGCTGGACTCGAACCAGTGACCTCCTGCGTGTGAAGCAGGCGCTCTAACCTGCTGAGCTAAGCCTCCGTAGGTTGGTGACCCGTACGGGATTCGAACCCATGTTACCGCCGTGAAAGGGCGGTGTCTTAACCACTTGACCAACGGGCCATAAGGCTCCGGGGCGCCAGAGGCGCCCCGGTGGTAGCGGCGACTGGATTCGAACCGGTGACACTTCGGGTATGAACCGAATGCTCTGGCCAACTGAGCTACGCCGCCAAAAGGCAAAGTGAATTATACCCGACGAAAGGGCGCTTGTCAACACATTTTTTGGCGGCGCGGCTATTTTTTTGACTCAGAGCCTTATAAGCTCGTATTTTCTGCTGCCCAGGCCTATCTTTTCGGCGTGTTCTGTCTGCGAATTCCAGTCCGTATCGGGGGAGATGTCCTTGAAGTGGTCGTGGTGGCAGTGCTCGGCCTCGCCCAGCATGCTGTTGGCGATGGGCGGCTGGGCGTTCACCGCGTCCGCGCAGGCAACGTCGATGGCCACGGGGTCGAAGGAGACGAACATGCCTACGTCCGGCACGACGGCGGCGTCGTTTTCCGCGTGGCAGTCGCAGTAGGGGGAGATGTCCACGGCGAGGCTGATGTGGAAGTGCGGCTTGCCATGGCAGACGGCCTTGGCATACTCGGCTATCTTGCAGCCCAGTATCTCAAAGGCCTCGTCGTTGGCGGGGGTCACAGCGTCCTTGGGACATACGCCGATGCAGCGGCCGCAGCCGACGCAGCGGTCCTGGTCTATGGTGCACTTGCCGCCCTCGATGATGGGCGCGCCGTGGGCGCAGATGCGCGCGCAGGCCCCGCAGCCGATGCACTTTTTCTGCTTAACGAAGGGCTTGCCAGCCGAGTGCATCTCCATCTTGCCAGCGCGGGAGCCGCCGCCCATGCCGAGGTTCTTCAGCGCGCCGCCGAAGCCGGCCTGTTCGTGGCCCTTGAAGTGGGAAAGGGAGATGATGATGTCCGCGTCAGCCAGAGCGCGGCCTATCTTGGCTTCCTTCACATACTCGCCGCCCTCGACGGGGATGAGCGCCTCGTCCGTGCCTTTGAGACCGTCCGCGATGATGGTGTGTACGCCTGTCTGGAAGGGGTTGTAGCCGTTTTTGTAGGCGCTGTCGAGGTGGTCGAGCGCGTTCTTGCGCCCGCCGACGTAGAGGGTGTTGCAGTCCGTGAGGAAAGGCTTGCCGCCGAGCTCACGTATGTAGTCGCAGACCTCCGCCGCCCAGTTCGGGCGCAGATAGGCAAGGTTGCCTGGCTCACCGAAATGTATCTTGACTGCGACGAACTTGCCGTCGAAGTCTATGCTCTCAAAACCGGCCTCCTTCATGAGGCGGCGCAGCTTGGAGAGCAGGCTCCGGCCGTGCGCGCGCATATCGGAATAGTAGACTTTTGCTTCAGTCATGTGTAAGCCTCCCTACAAGGTTTTGTACAATATTAACACATTTTACTCAGAATAACAACGCCGGAGATGATGTTAATTTGTTGACAAATATATGGGCTGGTGATAGAATCAAGCGTAGTTGAGGCGGCATTTACACTATGAAATGTCAAATAATTAACACTAATCAGGGGGAAAATTGACAAGGCTTCACATAGATGTGCGCGGCATAGTCCAGGGCGTGGGGTTCCGCCCCTTTGTCCACCGGCTGGTGAAGCGGCACGGCCTTGCGGGCTGGGTGCGCAACAGCCCGCAGGGCGCGGAGCTGGAGCTGGAGGGCGAGGCTGGGGAGCTTTCCGCCTTCCTGCGCGAGCTGGAGGCGGAGGCCCCGCCTCTGGCGCTCATAGAGGGCGTCGAGGCGCGCGCGCTGCACGGCGGGGAGCATTTCACAGGCTTCCGCATAGTCCCGAGCGAGCGGGGAGAGAAAATGCGCACGCTCGTCTCGCCGGACGCGGGCATATGCCCGGACTGCCTGAGGGAGCTGCTGACTCCCGGGGACAGACGCTACCGCTACCCCTTCATAAACTGCACTAACTGCGGGCCGCGCTTTACCATCATCCGCTCCGTCCCATATGACCGGGCCTACACCTCCATGTCGGAGTTTTCGATGTGTCCGGACTGCGCGGCGGAGTTTGCGGACATTGAAAACCGGCGCTACCACGCCCAGCCTGACTGCTGCCCGGCTTGCGGGCCGCATACCTTCTTCACGGACACCGACGGCCGCCGCCTGCCGGGGGACGGCATCGAGGCAGCGCGGGCGCTGCTTAAAAGCGGCGGCATCCTCTGCGTCAAGGGCCTGGGCGGCATGCATCTGGTCTGCCTGGCGGAGGACGAGACCGCCGCGGCCAGGCTGAGGCGGCGCAAAAGGCGGGACGAGAAGCCCTTTGCCCTCATGTGCCGGGACATCGCCGCCGTCCGGCGGCTCTGCAAGGTCTCGCAGGACGAGGAACGGGCGCTTTCCTCTTTCAGGAGGCCGATAGTCCTCCTCGAAAAACGCGAGCGTGGGACCTACATGCACCTGAGCGAGAACAACTCTCTTGGCGTCATGCTGCCATATACGCCCCTGCACGTCCTGCTCCTGGGCGAGGACCTCGACTGCCTCGTTATGACGAGCGCGAACCTCTCCGATACGCCCATCGTATACAAGAACGCCGAGGCCATGGAGCGCCTCGGCAATATAGCGGATGGCTTCCTGCTGCACGACAGGGAGATACTGACCCGCTGTGATGATTCGCTCATCCGCGTTTTCGAGGGCCGGGATTATCCCCTGCGCCGTTCGCGGGGCTATGTGCCATACCCCGTCGCCGTCCCGGGCCTGAGCGCCGGGCTGCTGGCCTGCGGGGCGGAGCAGAAGGCGGGCTTCTGCCTTTCAAAGGAGGGCCACGCCTTCCCGAGCCAGCACATTGGCGACCTTAAGCACCTTGAAACGCTGGACTGCTACGAGGAGCAGCTGCGCCACTTTGCGAAACTCTTTGATTTTGAGCCGCGGGCCGTGGCCTGCGACCTGCATCCGGATTATCTCTCCACCGGCGTTGCGGAAGCGCTGGCGAGGGAGAAGGGCATCCCGCTCCTGCGCGTCCAGCACCACCACGCGCACATGCTCTCCTGCATGGCGGATAACGGCCTTTCCGGCGAGTGCCTGGGCCTCGTCTGGGACGGCACGGGCTACGGGACGGACGGCGCCATCTGGGGCGGTGAGCTGCTCGCGGGCGGTGCGAAGGGCTTCAGGCGGCTCGGCACGATAAGGCCAATACCGCTCCCCGGCGGCGACGCCGCGACAAAGGAGATATGGCGCACCGCCGAGGCGCTCAGGTTCGAGGCGGGGCTTGAAAATAAGAACAGCACGATAAAAACCATGCTCCTGCGCTCCCTGAACTGCCCGAGAAGCTCCGGCATGGGCCGGCTCTTCGACGGCGTCTGCGCCCTTGCGGGAATAAGGGAGAATTGCAGCTACGAGGGCCAGGGCGCTGTGCTCCTGGAGGCCGCGGCGGCGGAGAACGAGAGCAGCGAGTACGAGACGGCCTTTTACGAGGACGGGGAGCTTGCGGTTTTCGACTGGCGGCCCATGGTGAGGCAGATCGCCTCGGGCGGCGAGGCCGCGGAGAAGGTCGCGGCGAAGTTTATGAACACCCTCGTGCGCATGGCGGCGGAAATGTGCCGCCGCGCAGCCGAAAAGACGGGACTGCGGAGGATCGTGCTCTCCGGCGGGGTGTTTCAGAATATGTATCTCATGGAGCGCCTTACCGGCGCCCTGCGGGCCTGCGGCCTGGAGGTATACACGCACAGCCGGGTCTCGACGAACGACGAGGGCGTCGCGCTCGGGCAGCTCATGGCTTTGGAGGCAGAATATGTGTCTTGCGGTACCGCTGAAGATAGTTGAAATAAACGGCCTGGACGCCGTCGGCGAGGTCGAGGGCCTGCGCCGGAGGATGAGGCTCGACTTCATAAAGGAGCCGAAAATAGGCGAATACGTCATCGTCCACGCGGGTTTTGCCATAGAGCGCCTGCCGGAGGAGCAGGCCCTGGAGGACATAGCGGAGTGGGCTGAGGTGGAAAATGCGCTCCGCTGAGATAATAGAGCGCATAAACGCCCTGCCGCCCATGCGCGCGCGGCTCATGGAGGTCTGCGGCACGCACACGATGGCCATAGCGAAGGCGGGGATAAAGAGGCTCCTGCCCCCGGGCGTGGAGCTGGTCTCCGGCCCGGGCTGCCCTGTCTGCGTGACGCCGCCGGAGCTCATGGACGCGGCGCTGGAGCTGGCCTCAAGACCGGGCGTCACCGTGGCGAGCTACGGCGACATGCTCCGCGTCCCCGGCACGAGGCGCGGGGACGACCTGGCGCACAGGCGGGCGCGCGGCGGCTCGGTCGAGCTGGTGTACTCGCCCATGGACGCCGTGGAGCTGGCAAAAAAGCACCCGGAGCGCGAGGTGGTCTTCCTGGGGGTCGGTTTTGAGACGACTGCCCCCGGCACTGCGGCCAGCGTCCTCGCGGCCAGGGAGCAGGGAGTGGGGAACTACTCGGTGTTCCCGATGTTCCGTCTGGTGGAGCCGGCGCTGCGGGCGCTCATAGGCTCGGAGGGCTTCAGCGTGCAGGGCTTGCTCTGCCCGGGACACGTCGCCGTCGTGACGGGCTCGGAGCACTTCCGCTTCCTGCCTGAGGAATACGGCCTGCCCGCCGTGGTGGCTGGTTTCGAGCCGGAGGACATACTGCTTTCCGTCTACGAGCTTTTGCGCATGCTCGCGGACGACAGGCCCGGTCTCGTGAACGAGTACAAAAGGGCCGTGAGCCCCGGCGGCAACGCCCTGGCGCGGGCGATGCTTGAGCGCTGCTTTACGCCGGCGCGGGCCTCCTGGCGGGGCCTCGGGGAGATAGAGGCGAGCGGCCTCGCCTTCCGGGAGGAGCTCTCGGCCTGGGACGCGGCAAAGAAATTCGACATAAGGCCCGGTGAGGCCGAGGCGCCCACGGCCTGCCGCTGCGGCGAGGTGATAACGGGCCGGTTGGCCCCGGAGGGCTGCCCGCTCTTTGGGAAGCTCTGTACGCCGGAGGATCCCGTGGGGCCCTGCATGGTGTCCTCGGAGGGAGCCTGCGCCGCGGCGTACAAATATCGGGAGTGCTGAGATGGATGATATAATAACCCTCGACTACGGCTCGGGCGGCAAAAAGACCGCGGCGCTGATAGACGAGATAATAGTCCCCGAGCTGGGGAACGCCGCGCTGAACAGCCTGGGCGACGGGGCGGTGCTGGAGGGAGGGCTCGCCTTCTCGACGGACAGCTTTGTCGTGAGCCCGCTGTTCTTCCCGGGAGGGGACATAGGCAAGCTCAGCGTCTGCGGCACGGTGAACGACCTTGCGATGTGCGGCGCGGAGCCGAAATACCTCAGCCTTGCCCTCATCATCGAGGAGGGCCTGCCGGCGGAGGATTTGCGGCGGGTGGTGGCCTCGATAAAGTCCGCGGCGGAGGCGGCGGGCGTCCAGGTCGTCACGGGAGACACCAAGGTCGTCGAGCGCGGCAGGGGCGACGGGCTCTATATAAACACCGCGGGCATCGGCCTTGTGAAATACCCCGGCCTCGGCCCGGATAAGATGCGCCCGGGAGACGCCGTGCTCATTTCCGGCACGGCGGGGGACCACGGCGCGGCGGTCATGCTCGCGCGCGACGGGCTGATGGAGGGCGAGATACGCTCCGACTGCGCAGCCCTGAACGGCCTGGCCTTTGCGTTGCTGGACTCCGGCGCGCAGGTGCGCGTCCTGCGCGACCCCACGCGCGGCGGCGTTGCGACGACGCTCTGCGAGTTTGCCGAGAGCGCAAAGCTGGGCATAGAGCTGGACGAGGCGGCAATCCCTGTGAGGCGGGACGTCTCCGCGGCCTGCGCCCTGCTGGGGCTCGACCCGCTCTACTGCGCGAACGAGGGCAAAATGCTTGCCGTCGTCGCGCCGGAGGACGCGCAGGCGGCGCTGGCGGCGCTCAGGAGCCGCCCTGAGGGCGAAAACGCCGCGATAATAGGCCGCGTGACGGTGGAGCGGCCCGGAAGGGTCGCGCTCAGGACGGCGGCGGGCGGCGCCCGGCTGCTGCAAAAGCTCGCGGGGGCGCAGCTTCCGCGCATATGTTAGTCCGCAATGTTTTTTAAATATATCTTTTAAAAACAGTGAGGTGGAAAGAATGCAGGGATACAAGATGATCCAGATAACGAAGGAAGAGATAGTCCCTACCGCACTGCGGATGCGGCACGAGGGCAGGTGGCTCGTCATGATCCACGGCTACGTCCAGCCGGACGGGCAGGTCCGCGTGTCCTACGACTATGCCGTGGACCCGGATATCGAGTCCTACTATGTCGTCGGGGAGACCGATCTGCCTTCTATCTCGGACATCTATGACGAGGCCGCGCGCTGGCCGGAGTGTGAGCTCTACGAGCTCATGGGGCTCAATTTCGAGGGCCTGGATACCTCCAGAAGGCTCTTCCTGCCGGAGGATATGCTTGAGACCCAGGGCAAGGGCCACATACTCGTGACACCGCTTTCAGAGCTCAGGGAGAAGCGCGTGGAAATCATGGAGAAGGGGGAATAAGGGCGTATGAGCTACATCGTACCGATAGGGCCTTACCATCCCGCACTAGAGGAGCCCGTTCACGCAAAGCTGTATACAGAGGGCGAGGTCATAAAGGACGCGGAGGTCATGGTCGGCTACAACCACCGCGGCATAGAAAAACTGGCCACGGAGCGCAACGCCATCCAGACCCTGGTGCTGGTGGAGCGCGTATGCGGCATCTGTTCGCATTCCCACGCCTTCACCTACGCCATGGCGGTCGAGGGCCTGAATGAGATAGAGGTCCCGAAGCGCGGCCAGTACATCCGCGTCATCACGGCGGAGCTGGAGCGGCTGCACTCGCACCTGCTCTGGGCCGGCATCGCCTGCCACATCATCGGCCATGACAGCATGTTCATGCACACCTGGGACGTGCGCGAGCTCATCATGGATATGCTTGAGGAGCTCTCCGGCAACCGCGTGAACTACGCCATGGTCACGATAGGCGGCGCGCGGCGCGACATCTCCGAGGACATGCGCCGCGACTTCCTGGCCAAGCTCGACAAAGTCGGCCCCATCGTGGACAGGATAGTCGAGATATGCCTGAACGACAAGACCATCGCCATGCGCACCAAGGGCGTTGGAGTTATGTCAACCGAGGACGCCATACGCCTCGGCGCGGTCGGCCCGCACGCGAGGGCCTCGGGCGTGAAGATAGACGTCCGGCGCGACGCGCCATATTCGTCCTACGACGACTTTGACTTCGACGTGCCGGTCTGCGACAGCTGCGACGTGTTTGCGCGCGTGGTGGTGAGGCTGCTGGAGTGCTATGAGAGCGTGAAGATACTCCGCCAGGCGCTGGAGAACCTCCCGGCGGGGCCGATAAACCTGGGCAACAAGATCCCGAAGCTCAAGGAAGGCGAGTTCGTGGCGCGCCACGAAGCGCCGCGCGGGCAGCTCTCACACAAGGTCGCCGGCAACGGCGGGCAGATGAACCAGCGCGTGAGCATCCATGTCCCGAGCTACAAGAACACGCCCACCGTGCCGCTCATGCTGCGCGGCAACACGGTGGCGGATGCGGGCCTCATCATCGCGAGCATAGACCCCTGCTTCAGCTGCCTCGACAGGTGAGATGCACGAGCTTGCGATAATGCAGAGCGTTGTGCGGGTCTGCGAGCGGGAGGCCGCGCAAAGGGGCTTCCGGCGGGTGGAGAGCATAGCCCTCGCCGTCGGGGCGCTGAGCGGCTTCGAGCCCGAGTGCATGTTCGAGTTTTTCCCCGCTGCGGCCGCGGGCAGCGTGGCCGAGGGGGCAAAGCTCGTAACGAGGGTGATCCCCGCCGCCATCGAGTGTCCGGACTGCGGCTACTCGGGTCAGGCCCGGGGCGCGGAGTGCCCCGGCTGCGGCGGCAGGAGCTTCAGACTCACGCAGGGCAGGGAGTTTTACATTGATTCGATAGAAGTTGAGTAAAACAGGAGGTGTCAACTTGGAGGCAAAGCGTAAGGCGACGTTTGGCGCATGGTTCGCCACGTTCGTGCTGTGCTACTTCTTCTGGATACTTTTGACAGGCTCTTTTGCCTGGCAGGAGCTTGTCGCGGGCGCGGTGGTCTCGGCGGGCGTGGCGCTGTTCTCGGCGCGCTGGTTCGTGCATGAGAGCCCGGGCCGGTTCTTCGGGAAGCAGCTGTTCATTCTCATCTGGTACTGCGTGGCCATCTTCCCCTGGGAGCTCATCAAGGCCAACTGCGACATGGCGAAGAGGGCTCTTTCTCCAAAGCTGAAAATAAACCCCGGTATCATCAAGGTCCCGGTGGACGTCCCCACCGAATACGGCAAGACCATGCTGGCAAATTCCATCACCCTGACGCCCGGTACAATAACCGTGGACATAGACGAGCACGAGGGCCAGACCTGGTACTACATCCACTGGATAGACGTGGTCGAGACCGACAGGGCCGCGGCGGGCGAGATAATAAAGGGCCGCATGGAAAAATGGTTAAGGAGGATATGGCAATGACGGAGCTTATATACTTTGCCATCTTCTACATACTGTGCTGCTTCATCGCCATCTGGCGGCTCATAAAGGGCCCCACCGCCCCCGACAGGGCCGTGGCGGGCGACTGTGTGGACGTCCTGACGGATATGGCTCTGGTGCTGGTGGCCATGTACTCCGGCCGCGGCATCTACCTTGACATCGCCATCGTGACGGCCATACTGGGCTTCCTGAGCCAGGTGCTGATAGGCAAGTATCTGGAGGGCACGCTATGAATATTGCACTCAGAGTCATTATCGACCTGTTCATAGTCGGCGGCTGCTTCTTCGCCTTCGCGGGGGCGGTGGGCATAGTGCGTATGCCGGACACCTTCTCCCGCATGCAGAGCTCGACCAACATCACCACGCTGGGCATACTGCTGACGCTCATAGGCGCGCTGCTGTACTTCATCTTCGTGATGCACAGCTGGGGCAGCGCGGCGAAGGTCGTCGTCATCGGCGTGCTGACGGTGCTGGCGAACCCCGTGGGCGGCCACGCGATCGCCCGCGCGGCATACAGGATAGGCATAAGGCCCGAGCGCGAGCTTGCTGTGGACGACCTGGCGGAGCCGGACGCCTGCGTCGAGCCCGAGGCGGAGGCCGCTGTTGAAAGGGAGGGTGAAGAGACATGATAACGCCCGTCTACATCCTCAACACGCTCATAGTCCTCGGCATAGTCGTGAGCGCCGTGCTGACCGTAACGGCGAAGCGGACGCTCTCCAGCATCATCTGTCTGGCGGCCTGCGGCGCCTTCGTCTCGCTGGAGTTCATCATGCTCCAGGCCCCGGACGTCGCGATAGCCGAGGCTGCGGTCGGCGTCGTGCTGACGACCATCATCTTCGTCGTGGCGCTGCGCAAGACCGGCGGAAAGGGGGAGGATGAGAAATGAAAAAGCTCGTTCTGGCAGTTTCGCTCATAGCCATCCTCATCGTCGGCGTCTACTCCGTGGCGTATATGCACAGCGAGATACCCGTTACCTACGACGGGCGTGGCACGGACGTCTACCAGCTCCAGCAGGACCCGCAGAGCTACGACGTCTCGGACCCGGACGGCGCGGCGAGCATAATAGTCCAGGAGAACCTCGCAAAGACCCAGGCGGTCAACAACGTCACCGCCATAGTCTTCGACTTCCGCGGCTATGACACCCTGGGCGAGAGCTTCGTCCTGCTCATCGCCATAACCGGCGCCACCGTCATCCTGCGGCGGCAGACCAAGAGATGGGAGGGCGGCGGCCATGAATAAAAAGTGGAAACGCGACGACCTCATCGTCCGCTCCCTTGCGGACAGCTACCTGCCCATAGCGCTGGTGCTGGGCTTCTACGTCATCCTGCACGGCAACATCAGCCCCGGCGGCGGCTTCCAGGGCGGCGTCCTGGCGGCCAGCGGCGTGCTGCTGCTGTACCTGGGCTACGGCTTCAGGGGCATAGCGTCGGCCATAAACATGGAGCGCATGCACAGGCTGGAGGCCGTGGGCGCCATAGCCTACGTGCTCTTCGCCATGCTGGGCATCTTCGCAGGCTACAACTTCTGCCGCAACATCCTCTGGAGCAGCGGCAATATAGGCGACCTGTGGAGCTCCGGCACGATAGCGCTCATGAACTATGCGGTCGGCTTCAAAGTGCTCACCGGCGTCGGTTTCCTGCTGCTGCTGGTCATCTACCTGCTCGGCATGGACGAGGGGCACGAGTTCGACGGCACCATCCCCACCACGGAGCACGAGGAAGGGGGCCTGTCCAAATGATGCTGGCAAACTACATAGGAGCCGTGGCCCTGGTCGTCATCGGCTTCTACGCCATGGCAATGAAGCGCGATATAATCAAGATAGTCGTCGGCATGGGCCTCGTGGACTACGGGTTGAACCTCATGATAGTCTCCATAGGCTTCAACGAGGGCGGCACGGCGCCCATATACACCTTCGGAGAGCTGACGAGCGGCATGTATTTTGTAGACCCCATCCCCCAGGCGCTGACGCTGACGAGCATCGTCATCGGCGCCTGCGTGACGGCGATGGCCTTGGCGCTCTGCGTGCGCATCTACAAGGAATACGGCACTCTGGACGCGCGTGAGATAAGGAGGCTGCACGGATGACACACGATGTCTATATGCATTTCCCCGTGCTCGCCATCATGGTGCTGTTCGTGGGCGCCTTTCTCGTGACGCTCGCGGGCAAGCGCGAGAAGCTGCGCAACGTCATAGCCGGCGTGGCCGTCCTGGCGGCGCTGACGCTTTTGGCGCTGCTTATAAAGCCCGTCATGATAGGCGGCGAGACGATAGTCTACTGGATGGGCAACTGGGAGCCCGTGAGCGGCTACGCCATAGGCATCGCCATAGAGGTGGACGCGCTGAGCCTGTTCTTCGGCCTGCTCGTTGCCATAGCGGTGGCCTGCTCCTGCTTCTACTCCTTCCGCTACATAAAGCAGGACGACGCGCGCGGCAGCTATTTCACGCTCTACCTCATGCTGGCCGGCGGCGTCATGGGCATAGTCCTCTCCGGCGACCTCTTCAACATCTACGTAATGCTGGAGGTCATGACCTTTGCGGCCGTGGGCCTGACGGCCTTCCGCACCTGGAACCCCAACGCCCGCGAGGCGGCTTTCAAGTACCTCGTCGTCGGCTCCATAGGCTCCAGCTGCGTTTTGCTCGGCACGGCGCTGGTGTATGCCCAGTGCCACACGCTGAACCTGGCGCAGATCTCGGCCCTGCTCCCGGGCAACATGAACCCGACCATGATACTGGCCTTTGCGCTGCTCTTCACCGGCTTCGGCTGCAAGAGCTTCATGTTCCCCTTCCACCCCATCGCCGCCGACGCCCACGGCGCCGCGCCGAGCTCGGTCTCCGTGCTCATCTCCGGCGTCTTCACCAAGACCGGCGTCTACGGCATTATCAGGGTCAGCTACTTCCTCTTCCGCAGCATGGGCCTGCCGGCCATGCAGACCGGCCTTGTGCTCATCGGCTGCGTCTCGATGTTCGTCTGCGTGACGATGGCGCTCAACCAGCACGACTTCAAGCGCCTGCTGGCCTTCCACAGCATCTCGCAGATAGGCTACATCCTGACGAGCCTCGGCCTGTGCACGGCGCTCGGCATCGCGGGCGGCCTGTACCACGCCATAAACCACACGCTCTTCAAGGGCCTGCTCTTCCTCACCGCCGGCGCCGTACTGTACGCCACCGGCACGACCTACCTTGAGAAGCTCGGCGGCCTCGCGCGGAAGATGCCGCAGACGGCGGCGCTCTTCCTCATAGGCGCCTTCTCCATCAGCGGCATACCTCCTTTCAACGGCTTCTACTCCAAGTGGCTCATATACCAGGCCACCTTTGAGAAGTCCGCGGAGACGGGCAGCATAGGTTACGCCCTCGTCACCGTCGTCTGCGTCGTGACGAGCGTCCTGACCCTGGCCTCCTTCATCAAGGTCGGGCAGTCCGTGTTCTTCGGCCAGCTGCCGCTGGAGCTGGAGAACGTCAGGGAAACGCCGCTGTCGATGCGCATACCCATGTGGATAATGGCGGCCCTGTGTATCTTCACCGGCGTTGCCCCGAACCTCATGATGAAGTACATCATCGGCCCAGCGACCGCGGCCGTGCTGAACTTCCCGCAGTACATAGACGCCGCGATGGGCGAGGGCTACGCCCTGGCCACGATAACGGACCCCTACTATCTCGCAGTGCCCGAGCTGAAGGCCGTCGGCGCGTGGAGCCCGGTGAACTGGCTGCTGCTGTTCGTCATCGTGCTTGCCGCCGTGTTCCTGGTGTCGCTTCTCGGCAGGCGCGACAGGGGCGGCATGAACTGCGCGCCCGACAGCAAGCACGCCGTCTTCTTCGGCGGCGAGGAGGCCCAGTACTCGCACGTCGCGAGCGGGGACCTCTTCTGGGGCTTCAAGCACAACCTGCGCGGCTACCTCGGCTTCATGTCAAAGGCGCACAGCGGCGTGACGAACGATTACGTCCTCTGGGGCATAACGGCCCTTGCGGTGATAATCGTGTACTGCTTCGCATTCATGTAAGGGGGTGGACGAGAGATGGAAATACTGATAAAAGCGATCTATATCCTCATTTTCCCCGGTCTTTTGTTCGCCTGCGTGTTCGGACTCTGGCTGGCCGGCGTGGACAGGAAGCTCCTGGCCCGCATGCAGAAGCGCGTCGGCCCCCCGGTGCTCCAGCCCACCTATGACTTCTTCAAACTGCTGGGCAAGGAGACCATAATCCCGGCCAACGCCGCGAAGGTGACCTTCCTTGCGGCGCCCTATGTCGGCCTCGTCAGCCTTGTCGTGACGGCGCTGTTCATCCCGTTGGGCGGGCTGCAGGCCTTCGGAAGCGCGGCGGATACTGTAGTCATCCTCTACCTGCTGGCGATACCCTCGCTGGCCATTATCCTGGGCGGCTCGGCCTCCGGTTCGCCCTTTGCGGGCGTCGGCGTGTCCAGGTCAATGGTCACCATCATGAGCTATGAGCTGCCGCTCATCCTCGTGCTGCTGGCGGTGGGCCGCGCGGCGGGCTACGGCTACGTCACCTTCTCCCTGGAGCAGATAACCATCATCCAGGGCCTGAGCGGCCCCTTCCTGCTGGACTGGCGGCTCATCCCGGCGGCGGCGGCCATGCTGCTCATCATCCCCTGCGAGGTCGGCGCGCACCCCTTCGACGTCGGGGAGGCGGAGACTGAGATCTGCGAGGGTCCGCTCGTTGAGTACAGCGGCGCGCCTCTGGCGGTGTTCAAGCTCTCGCACTGCATCAAGATGTTCATCATGACGGCGCTTTTCACCGCCCTCTTCCTCGGCGGTGTGACGACGGGCATGATGTGGCTGGACGTCATCATCGCGCTGGTGTTCTGCACGATAGTCACGGTCGTGAGCATGACCCTTACGCACGCCGTCATGGCCCGCTTCCGCGTGGAGCAGGTGTTCAAGTTTTTCTGGACGGTGGTCAGCGGGCTGGCGCTCGTGAGCCTCATCCTCGTGTGGATAGTGTAAGGAGGCGGAAGGATGTTTAAGAAGATAATAGACAATTCCGCGGCCAAATCTCCCTGGCTGTTCCACATCAACGCGGGCAGCTGCAACGGCTGCGACATAGAGCTCGTCGCCGTGCTGACCCCGAGGTACGATGCGGAGCGCCTGGGCTTCAAGCTGGCTGGTACGCCGAGGCATGCGGACATCGTCGTCGTCTCCGGCCCCATCACGGCGCAGTCGAAGGACAGGGTGCTGCGCACCATAGAGCAGGTGCCGGACCCGAAGGTCATCGTGACCCTGGGCAGCTGCCCGAGGTCCTGCAACGTGTTCAAGGGCAGCTACTCCGTTGTCGGCCCGCTGGATAAGTACGTGGACATAGACGTGTCCATCGCCGGCTGCGCGCCGAAGCCGGAGGCCATAATCGACGGCCTGGCCCTGGCGACGCAGATACTCAAGGAGAAAAGGGGGGCCAAGGAATGATACCGTTTCTTAAAGAGGCCGTGACCCAGCTCTTTTCCAAGCCCAGCACCGAGGGCTATCCCTTCACGCCGAAGGAGGCGCCGATAGGCTACAGGGGCCGCATAGTTTTCCACGCGGACCAGTGCATAAGCTGCGGCATGTGCGAGCGTGTCTGCGCCGGCGGCGCCATTTCGACCAGCTCCGAGGAGACCGAGGACGGCATCCTCGTGACCCGCCGATTTTTCCTTGGCTCCTGCACCTTCTGCAACACCTGCGCGGACTTCTGCGTGAAGCATGCCATAGAGCTGACGCAGGACTACCACATGGTGGCCAGGTGCGAGGACGACCTGGTAGTGACCGGAACGTATTTGAAGAAGAAGCCGGTGAAGAAGGCCCCGCCCGCCGCCTGCGGCGAGGCGGCCGCCCCGGAGCCGGAGGGCCCGAAGCCGCGGGAGGACGGCCTGCCCGTCCAGGACCCGGCCAAGTGTATCTACTGCACGCTCTGCGCCAAGAAATGCCCCGCCGGCGCCCTCGCCGTGGACCGCGCCGCCAAGACCTGGACCCTCGACGAGGACAAATGCATCGCCTGCGGCACCTGCCACGACATCTGCCCCAAGAAGGCAATAGTTATGTAAGCCAAAACACAAAGAGAAAAATGCCGCCCTGAGGCGGCATTTTTCTTTCGTACAACCGTGAGACAGGCAAAGCCCCGCAGGGGACGGCGTCCTCGACGACCCGCCGTCACGGTCTCCGCCGACCCTACCGTGTTCCGCCATCCCCCTGTAGGGGCGGGGTTCCCCCCCGCCCGGACGCGGTATTATCGCTGACCTCACGTTGCCGCAGCCGCCCTGTAGGGGACGGCGTCCCGACGTCCCGCTGCTGCGGTCACCGCCGGCGTCACTCCGTTCCGCCGACCCCCGCCCGGGCGTGGGATAACCTCGCAGTATATCACGTGGCACACGGCCCGTTTCCCACCCGCCGTAGGGGTCGGCGTCCTCGACGACCCTTCCCTTCG
>ENA-OPDJ01000416-OPDJ01000416.1-human-gut-metagenome-genome-assembly--contig:-NODE-416-length-35977-cov-5.304382_pt1 | contig 35977 bp, 37 predicted proteins | sample MGYA00241621_ERZ501505 | MGnify/ENA primary metagenome ERZ501505 (study PRJEB25962, sample SAMEA2042624) | human gut metagenome | biome: human gut; feature: human-associated habitat; material: faeces... | reverse complement strand
GTCGCGGAAGCATATTTTATCTCCACGCCTTATTTCATTTTTGCTGAACATATTAACACCTCATATTTTAGCTTCTAAGCGCTTTTAGATCGTTCGTGATAAATTATCCGCGAAATGGTTTAAGCGCTCAATGTAATCGTATTTTTCATGAATTAGAGTCACTCTACTTCTCTAACTTCAATTTCTATCCGTGGTCGCAAGCTGTAGCGCTTCTTAGCGTAGATGTCACTGATTTGATTATCATCTGGCCATGCGTGCTTGTTTAGTGCATCAAGTACAGATTTCTGCAAATTATCAATATCTGGCTTTTTAACCACTGGCATTGTTTCTGCTTTAAGTACTGCTTGATTCTTTTTTACTTTTGATACTGCTATTGGTGGCTCAAGATAAAAGCCCAATTTAACAAATAGTGGTTTTCCTGAAACTTCCTGTTTCAATTTCAGCAATTTCCATTTGAATAAGAGTTGTGCTTTCCAAGCCATATATTCCTTAGGCATATAAGCTTTTATAAATCCACCTTTACTGCTAAATCTAGGTCTTGGGCTTGCCATTGGCTCCATTGCTATTTCAAACTTCATATTTTCCTTTAAACGATTTTTACTTTTTCGTACTCATCCTCAACACGTTTTCCGTGTTCCATGTGCCAAGGCGAGATACGTTCTGATACTTCTGCAACACTCAAACCTGTCTTTGATGAAATAAACAACCATGGGCTTAATAATATCCCGTTTGCTTTAGCCCATTTAAACCATTCATCAAGGTGTCCCGGAGTAATTCCGTCACAAACTCGACTAGCTAATTCAAGATAATACTTTCTGAGGTCATTCATTATGCAACCCCATTTCTCCAGCTAGTTTGTACATTTCGTTTTGAGTCATTCCAGTTGTATCGATACCAGCTTTAATGAGCTTATACTCATCTCCCCATTCAGGTAGCCCCTTAGTTGATTTGGCAAATTTCTTTTTCGACTCATCAGGTACAGTTTGATAATCAAAAAATATCATGTCTTTTAGAAAGACGGCAGCATTTTTACTATATTGAATATCGTTACCGCTGTTCTGATACCAAGTAACATAATTAATTGCACCTACTAGTGCTTTATCCCGTTGTTCTGGTAGTAACTCCGAAAATTCATGCATCGCATCTATTCGAGGTTGCGGTTTAGTTCCTTTGGTGAACTCTGAAAAAATTTGAAAATATTCATCAAACAAAGAATCAGTATCTTTTACTTTATCTCTTACTCTATCTTTATCTCTTACTCTATCTCTTATATAGGTAGAATCTCGGTGGACGTCTGGTTGACTTTCTCCACCACTTGGTAGAATTTTTCTACTTTCTTCTTTTTTCAAAGCTTTATATCTTGCCCAATTTGTTTCAGCTCCAACCAATGCAGGCACTTGTACCAAGTCATATGAATTATCGACCTCTGAAAATTCTATTAGTTTTTTACCTTTCAAATATGCAAGTGTCATTTCTACATTTTCAATAGATTCGTCAAGTTCTAATGCAATTTCTTCAGCAAATGAATTTCCGATATTTTCAAAATATAATTTTCCGTCTGTCATTAGGCTTAGTATCATTATTCTTTGATAAATTATTGCGTATGTATCGCCACCAGCATTTTTTCTTAGTAGCTTGATTTCTTTTGCTTTAAAGAAGTCCTCAGATATTTTAAGGTAGTAGTATGTTTTTTTCTTTGCCACAAATACTCCTTTTCTCTTATATTTATTTCAAGTTTTATTTTTCAATTAAAAGCTGGCGATGAGTGGTTATGTGTAAACACTAAATACTCATTGACTTTACGGCTCGTTCCGCCACCCTCCAGCTTTGACTAAATACGAAACCACCGCCCAAGGTGGCTTTGCTAAAGTTGAATTATTTCTAATTCTACTGCTCAGGATTTTTGAGGACTGCAGTTTGCTCATAGGTTTTAAAATAATGGTAATTCTTCGGCAGTTGTTTCTTCGTTATTTTCCGATGATTCGATTTGCTCTGAAGCTTGTACTTCTTCTTTTGGAGTTTCTACTTGCTTCGTTTCTGCCTCTTCAAGAACAAAATCATCATCAAGAACTTCCGCTTCTTTAATCACTGTTCCTTCTTCGTTGTTATCCAATGCTGCAGCACTGGTTGGCTCTGCATAAGATTTAATAATAGGTTTGAGCAATGCCTTGATGACCGTTCTCTTACTCATTTCTTCTGGAAAATCTTCTTGATTTTTATTGAAAGCTGTTAGCTTTCCTTTTTCGATTTTGCTTGTATCTGCAACTTTTACTGTCCAAGAGTTACCGTAATTATTATGACGTTGCTCTTCAACAAAGTTTTTATCCAAACTATTCGTTTTAGACCAAGATTTACTTATTTGATAAACGGACATATAGTGAGCAATTTCCTCATCCCCAATTTTCACTTTCGCATAAGCTCCAATAATGTCGTTATCAATAGCTTCAAAAGATTTTTCGTGTTCCAATGTTCGTCCTTTAAAAGCGACCGTCTCTCCTTGGCGAACAACTTCAGCGAAAATGCTGCCTCTTTCAATTTCTGGAATGTCGTAAGCAAGCTTTTCGTAACCGAAGTACGATTCCATAAGCATCACTTGCCCTTTTTTATTAGGAATAACATAGAGTTGGTCTTTTCGAGGGTCAAGACCTTTGCTTGCTACTTTTATCAATGTGTCAACAATTACTTCTTTTGAGACTGTAAACCCACTGTTGACTATTGCTAAAGCTGTGTATCCTAGCGCCCCTTCCGCATCGAAATTTTTAGGAATATTCACCCCCATGGTAATTTGACGCTTTAAAGTATTTAATGCTGCTTTTTGGTACTGTTCTACTGTTGTCACTTGAATTTCATTTGTCATTTTAATAGTCCTTTAATTTTTTTGATAAGCTTTAAAACAGATTCTCCAGTATATTCTGTGCTTGGATTAATTAAGTTTTCAAGTTTTGTTAGTCGAGTTAGAACTTCTTGAGTTTTTTCAGCCTGTGATTTTTGTATATTATCAACGGCTTGAGCTTTGGCATTTGCCCTAATACGCTCTTGTTCCAACTCTTTTTGAATAGCTTGTGTATCGTTGGCTTCTTGGCGAGCTAAGTCCTGCTCACGTTGGCGCAGCTCTTGTTCTTTTTTAGCAAGCTCTTGTTGCTTATCTCGTTCAGCAATTCGAGCTGCTTCTAAAAGTCGTTCTTGCTCCAAATTATCTTGAGCTTTTAAACCAGCACTGTCTATTTTGTCTTGGATAGATTTCTTTAAATCGCCTTTTGCAGTAAGTGCATCAACACTTGTAAATCTGCCTGTTGTTAAAACAAATCTACTACCAGAAAGCCCATAAACTACATTGGCTTCATTTACTGCTAAGTCAACTGCTTCAAATCCTGCTTTCCGTCTGCGTTCATCATAATCACTATTGAGTTGAGTAATTTTTTTAACGATACCCGCTAATTCTGACCGCGCTTCCCAAACTCTTGGATTTCTATCTCTAAAGATTTGAATCATTTCATCAATCTGCTTCTTTTCAGACAAATCAATTTCATTAATAGTTGCTGATATTTCCTTTTTATAATTAATTAAAAAAGTTTTATCATCTTTGCTGTTTACGATATCCGGAACTTTACTTTTTACTTCTTCAAGGAAAGATAATAATTCATCATTTTGTAAAATTCCTCCCTCAAAAACTACTGGTACTGTCATTTAATGTTCTCCGTTTCTGTTTTTTGTTGAAACGTGATATAATCTAGGTATAAATTTAAGAAGACACATCACGTCTTTTAGCTCGCATTCCTAGTGCGGGCTTTTTTATTTTGTCAGCTCAACCGCTGCTTTATAAGCATTTGACCATTCATAAAGCTGAGGGATGAGCGAATTTTGAAGAAAATCTTTTGAGTAAACTGATAGTTTTTCTTTATAAAATTCGACTGACTCTTGATAAACTACTTGTCCAAGATGATTAATTGTTTTTTCTTGATTTTTCATTTCATCACCGCTAACTTCTGACGGAATTCATCATTTTTCCGACGAATAATTAATTCTGTTTCTGCTGATTCAAGTTTTAAATATGCTTCATCGAGCAATTGATCTCTTGTATCAATCATTTGAGCTTGTGTTGCGATTGTAGCTGACATTTGATCAATCAATGCCATCATCTCTTTGATATCTCTAACCGTATTATTATGGTCAGCAAGAATCGCAATTTCTTCTTTTGTTTTAAATCCGAACATTTTTTCTCCTATCTAACGAATAACTGCATTTAGGCGTTTGGCTTTTATTTTAAAATTCCGTATAGCCTCTTTTTCTACTAAGAACTCTCTATCAAGGATTTCTCCAGTATCAGGGTCAATAATTCTAAATATCATGCAATCTCCTTTTTACTTTCTTTGCGACTTAAAGCCGCATCAACTAAAATTTTTAAAGAATCGTTTGGCCAAGGAGTTTTCTTTTTCCAATTGTCAAACTGCTCTTGATTCATGCTGTTTGTCTTCCCTTCTGACCAAAAAGTGACTGTTGGGTTCAGGTTTGTTTGTTTTGTAGCCATATCTCATGCTCCTTTCTAAGCCGTTTCGTCAAATAAGCTAAGTTGATGAATTTGCGCTTTCGTTACTGATGACGGTTCCCATGTATCAACGAAATCAAGAGCTTTCAAGAAATCTTTGTCTTTAATTCGCCCTCGATTAGGGACATTGAATAAACGCTTAATGCTTGAGCCTAAATCCTGAAAAAGTAAACTTTTCGCTTGTTGGTCAAGCCGCAAGTCTCGACAAATACTTGCTACTTTTTTGCGTACATGAGAATCAATGGTTCCTTTATCTTCTGTAGTAATCAACTTGTTTTCTTCAATTTCTTGAATCTTAGTTTCAACTACATCTATTCGCTGGTTAGTTTCTTCATTAGCTGATAATGCTAATTGAACAAGTTCCCGTTGTGTTGTTGGAATTTGAACTTGCTTGATATGGTCTTCCATTTGATTGAACCGTTCAACATATCCAAAAGTAAATTGCGTTCCTTTAGCACCAGCCATTCGATTCCCAAAAATCTCACATCCTTTTTTAGTTACTCGATACATAGGTTGGTTCTTTCCTTGAACATCTTCATAGGTATCTTCTTGGAAATACGTGAGCGCAACTTTGCGCTGACCTGATTGTTCAATAATCTTCCTAATGTCACGCAAAACTTCTTTATGATTTTTTCCGACCATTTCTGCAACTTCAAGAGAAGTTAATGTATTTTCTAATTGATTCATTTAGTTATTTCCTTTCTTTATGTGTTTAAAACACAATCATGGATAAAAATTAATATTCTCGTATTTAACACCGAAGAACGTTTCAATTTTTTTAATTTCTGGAACACTTGGGAATGTTTTCCCAGTTTCCCAATTTTGCCATGTCCCTTTTTTTACTCCAACCTCCTTTGCCATTTCCTCTTGAGTGAGGTTTTTGTTGACCCGTAATGCAGCTAATGATAGCTCAAATTTCTCTGGCATTCTTTCTCCTTTCTCAACTTGATAAAATCATTATACTGTGTTTAAAACACAATGTCAAGAATAAAACACAAAAAAACACAATTTTTTGTATTTTTTTTTGCTTTTTTTGTGTTTTTAGTGTAAAATATCATTATATTATTAGGAAAGCGGTGTTATATGTCTAGTTCACTTGGAAATAAAGAAGTCATGGCTGAAAATTTAAAAAGGTACATGGATATGTATGGAGAAGATAGAAAGACAATTGCTGAAATAGCTGGTGTTAGCTACTTTACCGTGAGAGATTGGCTTGTAGCTAAAAATTATCCGCGTATTGATAAGATTGAAATATTAGCTCGCCACTGGAAAATTTCTAAAGCTGATCTCGTTGAACCTCTTGAAAATAGAGAAGAAAAGCCTCAAAAGGTTGATTTTGTCAAAGAACTGTCTGCGGATGATATTGACTGGAGTTGGGCTTCTGCTGGAGGAAAACCAATATCCGAACGCGCAAAAGCAAATATTCTTGCTGCCTTTTATGACGAAATTCAAGAATATAAGAAAAATCATCCTAATAAAGATTAAGGGAGGTTCTTATGACAGGACAAGAACTTTTAGAAATGCTCATTTCTTGGATTGAGAATAAAGGTTATATTGTAAAAAATGTGAATCTTGATGGCGGAATTGCTAACATCAGTTCGTTATATAAGCTATGTGCAATTGATTTCAGTGTTGCTACTGCTTTTTGGATTTGTCATGAATTTGTTCATGCAAAATATGAAGATAAGAGAGTTTGTGAGAATGACTCAATGAGCCCAAGTGAAAAAAGAGCCAACAAAGAGGCGTTTTGGATTCTATGGGATATTTTTGAAGAACATGGTGGACGCAAAAATGACTTATCACTCTTTTGTGAGATAAGTGGTTGTTCAATTGATTATGCTGAATTACAGCTTGGGAAACGTGATGCAGAGGTTATCGAGGAGATGAACGCTATTAACGCAATTGAGAACCGAGGAAGTCGTTCTTTGGAAAGATGCCTTGATGATTTCATGGCTGAATGTGATTATGACGAACCAGTTTCCGTAGATAGATTTTTAGCGCATTTTGGATTTCCAAGCAATATGTATAATAGAGTTGAGATACTTGTTAGAAAAAAAATGGACTGTCCTGTCATTTTTCCATATCGATTTTTTTAAAAGCATAAATTTATTAAAATAATTAAAACTACGAGCAAGCTCTGAACCTCGTTAAAAGCTGCTAGGAGTAAAGGAGTATTATGGGAGTTAATAGAAAATGCCCTAAATGCGGAAGTACACACGTTCAATTATCTAGCCAAAAAAGTAAAATGGGCTGGGGATGTCTTGGTATGATTTTCTTCGGGATATTCTATTTCATGCATATCTTTATGAAGTGGGCAGTTGGACTTATGTTATTTATTTTTGTGGACTGGTATATGGCAATCATTAAAGCTGCACAAAATAAAGGCTATGTATGGCAATCTAAAAAATGGTTTTCAGGTAAAAAGCAAACGTTCTTCTGTCATGATTGTGGGAATAACTTTTCTGCTTAAAATTATGAACTTAACAAAAAATAAAAAAAGTCCTCCAAGTTTTGGTCGAGGAGGAGGACTTAATCACAAATGTATAGCAAGACACACAAAAGATGTGATGTTTTACTATGCTCAATTTTAACACAGAATTGGAGCAAAAAGCAAATGAGTAAAAAGGTGGCTATTTACACCAGAGTATCAACAACGAACCAAGCAGAGGAAGGATACTCTATAGATGAACAAATAGATAAACTAAAGATGTACTGTGAGGCAATGGACTGGAAAGTTTCAGAAATATATACAGATGCCGGATTTTCTGGTTCAAAGCTAACACGCCCCGCAATGGAAAAAATGATTACTGACATAGGCTTAAAAAAATTTGATACAGTGATTGTCTATAAACTAGACAGACTTTCAAGGAGTGTAAGGGATACTCTGTATTTAGTTAAAGACGTCTTTACAAAAAATGAAATAGACTTTATTTCCTTAAGCGAAAGTATAGATACTTCCTCTGCTATGGGTAGTTTATTTTTAACAATTCTGTCAGCAATTAATGAGTTTGAACGTGAAAATATTAAAGAACGGATGACTATGGGAAAAATCGGACGAGCCAAGTCTGGTAAATCTATGATGTGGGCAAAGACAGCATTTGGATATTCCCACAATCAGGAAACTGGAATATTGGAAATAAATCCTTTAGAAGCATCAATTGTAGAACAAATATTTAACGAATATCTAAAAGGAACTTCAATTACTAAGTTAAGGGATAAGCTTAATGAAGATGGACATATCGCAAAAGAACTCCCTTGGTCTTATCGAACAATACGGCAAACTCTTGATAACCCCGTATATTGTGGCTATATAAAATATAAAAATAACACTTTTGAAGGATTGCACAAGCCCATTATTTCTCATGAAACTTATTTAAAGGTTCAAAAGGAATTAGAAGTCCGTCAACAACAAACCTATGAAAAAAATAACAATCCAAGACCTTTTCAGGCAAAGTATCTACTTTCTGGAATAGCTCGTTGCGGTTATTGTGGCGCTCCTTTGAGGGTTGTTTTAGGCCATAGGAGAAAAGACGGAAGCCGTACAATGAAATACCAATGTGTTAATAGATTCCCCAGAAAAACTAAAGGAGTGACTACTTATAACGATAATAAGAAGTGTGATTCAGGAGCTTATGATATGCAATGGATTGAGGATATTGTTTTAAAAACACTAAACGGATTTCAAAAGAGCGACAAGAAATTAAGAAAAATTTTAAATATAAAAGAAGAGTCTAAAGTTGATACATCAGGATTTCAAAAACAGCTCAAATCTATTAATAATAAAATTCAAAAAAACTCAGACCTATATCTAAATGATTTTATTACAATGGATGATTTAAAAAAGCGAACGGAAATGTTGCAAGGGGAGAAAAAATTAATTCAAGCAAGAATAAATGAAGTTGATAAGCCTTCTACTTCTGAGATATTTGACTTAGTTAAATCTGAACTTGGAGAAATTCCCATTAGCAAAATTTCTTATGAAGATAAAAAGAAAATTGTTAATAATCTTATATCAAAAGTTGATGTTACCGCTGATAATATAGATATCATATTTAAATTCCAACTCGCTTAATTGCGAGTTTTTATTTCGTTTATCTCTATCAAAGTAAAAGCTTTTAGCTCTTTCTGACGGCATTTTTTTTCACAAATTTTAACGAATAAAAATATTTTTTGTATTTTTTTTAAAATAAACTTCTTTGTTCTTTCCATTTTTTCATCCTTTCTATATTCCAGAACCCATATTTGAATAGATGGGGAGTAACATGGCTGCATATAGCAAAATAATCATCAATGCTACGAAAATAAAAACAAGAGGTTGGATTAATTGCATTAAACGATCTATCTTTGTAAAAAAATGTTCCCAACATTCATCCGCATAAAGCGAAAGCTCTAAGCCTAATTTATCTTTAATAGCTCCATATTCAATCATTAATGAGAGCTCGGGTAAAAAAAGCGCAAGTTTACTGACAGCTTGTTCAAAAGACCGACCAGCATTCAATTCTAAATCAAGATTCTTGCCAACTTCTGAAAAAATTCGACTTTTTTGTTTTTTCATCAAGTTAATAATTTGACGTAATTCAACACCTTGAGCAATTAGATTTCCCCATTCTCTTGCAAAGTAAGCTGTTAAATATAAACGGATAAAAGAATGAACCAGAGGTAATTTAACAAGAAAGGTAAAATTCATTATTGCTGATTTTCGTTTAAAAAGAGTTACTGACAAAGCTGTCAGTAAAAATATAAAAGCTCCAAACGAAAAAAATACTAAGGGTAAATGATTAATCAATAGAGTAGCAAAGTTACTGCCACTATTGAGTTGTGGTAGTAAATAATTTTTTAAGCCCCACATAATTCCAACCAGAAAAATTAATAACAATATTGGATAAGTAGCAACTTCCACTAATTTATTTTTAACTTTAAGCTGTTTTTTTAGATGAAGTTCAACCAATTGCATCGTCCCTGACAAGTTACCATGCACTTCTACCAAAGCAAGTTGTGTCACCACATTTTTAGAAAATGAAAGACTTTCTAAAAGCTCTGATAAAGCTTGACCAGAAGCGAGACCTTCTTTCATTTTCAATGTAAATTTTTTTTCCACAAGTTTTGATAAAGATAAGAAATTTATCACTTCTCCTAAATTAAATCCACTATTCAAAAGATTTCCCATCAGTTGGATAAGTTTGGCTTGTTTAATCAGCCTTAATTTTTTCCCTCTTGGCTTCAGTAGGTGTGAGATATCCATTTGTAAGTAGCTGATCAATTTTTTTATTCCAATTTTCTGATGACCAAGACTCAAATTCGTTTTTGGCAATGTCTAATACTCCTTTTCCAGCTATTAAACGCTGATAAACAACACTTGATAAAGCATTTTTTATTTCCCAATGACTTAAACCCAGCTCTGATAATCTCTGAATGACACCTCTAACAGAAGAGGCATGAACGGTTGAAAACACTGTATAACCTGTCAAACTAGCCCGTAAAACTGCTTGAGCGGTCAATTTATCACGAATTTCACCAACGATTAACAAATCTGGGCGATGCCTCAGTGATAATTTAATTAATTCATCATAACTATTACCAATGACTTCGTTGACTTGTAACTGAATAAAATCGGAATCAATCAACTCAACGGGTTCTTCAATAGTGATAACTTGTAAATCTGTAAAATGACGACGAGCTAAATCAAACATTAAAGATGTTTTGCCCGAGCCTACTGGACCGGCAAAGAGATGCAATCCTCTTTTACAATCATAATTCTCTAGCTCTTCATCAAACCAAAAATCAAGTTTTTTGTTTTGATCATGCAAGAGACGTATTACTAAAGATTCATTACCCTCGAAATCCCCCACTGTCGAAAGACGCAAACGTTTTGCATTACTTTCCTCTAATTCATACCAATAAGCTCCCAATTGAACTCGTCTGCGTTCTCCTGTATTCATCCCAGCTAGAAACTTAAAGTGAGTAAGTAGTGCTAAGCCAACTTCTAACCCAATTTCTTCTACCAGATCACGTGCTGTCATTTGTCGAAAATAAAGTTTATACTTTTCTTTTGATGCAATCAGATAAATATCTGATTGCACCTCTATCAATTGCTCTTTGAATTAATTCTTTTGCCATTTTTGGTATCATACTAGACTATACGCAAATAATCAGTTAATGTAACAAAAAAGCCGAAAATTTTTCGACATTTTGTTATTTCTAAAAATAAAAATACTCTCATCATTTAAGATAAGAGTATTTTATAAAAATCAAAAGAAATCATCAAATAGACTTAATTGATTATCATCAGGCATTCCTTCAAGAATACCCATATTGGTCATGTTTTCAATAATCGTTTGTGAAACACCACCACGCTTACGAAGTTCCATTTTACTTAAAAATTCACCTTCAGCACGCGCTGCAACGATTTGTTTTGCTACGTTTTCACCCAATCCGTCCATTGTTACAAATGGCGGAATTAAAGTATCACCATCAATAACAAACTCAGTAGCCTCCGAGCGATAAAGGTCAATTTTACCAAAAGTGAAATTACGCTCTAACATTTCATTACAAAGCTCTAAAGTCGTATAGAGGTTAGTTTCAACATTTGTTGCATCAAAACCTTTATCTTTAATTTCTTTCATTTTGGCTTTGACTGCTTCAAGACCTGCTCCCATTACCCCAATATCAAAGGCAGTTGCTCTAATAGAGAACCATGCACAATAATACAATATTGGATGATGAACTTTGAAATAAGCTACCCGTAAAGCCATCATAATATAGGCTGCCGCATGGGCTTTAGGGAACATGTATTTAATCTTTGAACAAGACTCAATGTACCATTCAGGAACATCATGTTCTCGCATAGCTTCTACATATTTTTCACGTTCTTCGGCGGGAATTTTATTCCACATTCCCTTACGCACCCGTTCCATAATTGTAAAAGCAAGACCGTTTTCTAGCCCCTTATGAATAAGATAAACCATGATATCATCCCGACAGCCAATAACGCTTGATAAGTCGGCAATCCCTGAACGAATTAAATCTTGAGCATTTCCTGACCAAACGTCCGTTCCGTGTGAAAGTCCAGAAATTTGGAGTAAATCTGCGAAGTTTTTAGGTTTGGCTTCGGCAATCATGTTCATTGAGGTGAAAGTTCCCATTTCAGGGATTCCCAAAGTTCCTAATTTTACCCCTAACTGTTCTTCGGTCAAGCCCAAAGATTCTGTCCCAGTGAAAAGCTTCATCACTCCTGGGTCATCCATTGGAATATCTTGAGGAACAATACCAGAGAGACTTTGTAATTTTCGAATCATCGTGGGGTCATCATGTCCAAGGATGTCAAGTTTTAAGATATTGTCATGAATCGCATGGAAATCAAAGTGAGTCGTTTGCCATTCGGCATTAACATCATCGGCCGGAAATTGTACAGGAGAAAAATCATAAACATCCATATAATTTGGAATAACGATAATCCCACCTGGGTGCTGTCCTGTTGTTCGTTTAACACCAGTTGATCCAGCAGCTAAGCGGTCAATTTCTGCATTTCCATAAAATTGATCATAATCACGTTCATATCCTTTGACAAAACCAAAGGCTGTTTTTTCAGCAACCGTACCAATTGTTCCTGCTCGAAAGGCATAATCTTCACCAAAGATATCTCGAACGTCCAAGTGAGCAAGAGGTTGATCATCCCCAGAGAAGTTCAAATCGATATCGGGAACTTTGTCTCCCTTGAAACCTAAGAAAGTTTCAAAAGGAATATCATGCCCATCTTTGATGAGTTTATGATCACATTTAGGGCAATTTTTATCTGGCATGTCATAACCAGAACCGAAAGATCCATCATCATAGCATTCAAAATATTGACATTCTGGGCAACGATAATGTGGAGCCAAGGGATTTACTTCGGTAATCCCAATCATTGTCGCAACAAGTGATGAACCAACAGAACCCCGTGAACCAACGATATAGCCTCGGTCATTAGAACGTTTTACAAGTTCTTGTGAAATAATATAAACAACTGAGAAACCATTTCCTAAAATCGATCGAAGTTCTTTTTCAAGTCGTGCGTCAATAATATCTGGCAATGGATTACCATACCACTCATGTGCTTTTTCATAGGTTAAGCGAACAATCCGTTCTTCGGAGGTTTCTCCTCCATCAAAAACCATCTTAGGTGTATATAAATCATCCCGAACTGGAGTCAAAACATCAAATTCATCGGCCAATTTTTGCGTATTGTCAATGACAATTTCACGCGCGGTCTTCTCATCAAGAAAACTAAAGGCTTCAAGCATTTCATCAGTTGTTCTAAAATGAGCTTCGGGTAACGGAAGAGGTTTGGCATGTTCCCCGTGTCCTTGAGTCCAGTTAATTTCAGCTCCAAGACCAAGTGAGCGAACAATAATTTCTCGATAAATAGCATCTTCTGGGTTCAAATAATGTAAATTACCTGTGGCCAGAACTGGCTTGCCTAAAGTCTTACCAATTTTTATCAAATCTTTAAGCGTTTGTTCCAATTCTTTTTCTGATTTGAAAGAACCACCAACAACAAGTGAACGATAAAGAGCTGGTGGAAATACTTCGATAAAATCATAAAACTTGGCGATTTCAAGCGTTTCTTCAAATGTTTTATTGATTGCTGCATCAAAAACTTCACCAATTTCGCAGGCCGAACCGACCAACAAACCTTCACGGTTGGCTTCTAAAACAGAACGTGGAACCCGAGGAAGACCAGCATAATATTTAACATTCCCAAAACTAACAATTTTAAAGAGATTTTTTAAACCTTCTTGTGTCTTGGCATATAAAGTCACGTGTTTTGGACGAACTTTTTTATAAGAATCTTCACTGACCAATTTGTCATTAAGTTCTAAAAGACTTGTCCATCCTGTATTTCTAGTACGTAATTCTTCCAAAAATACAAAGAGCAAACGTCCGGTTGCTTCCGCATCAAAGTTGGCCATATGGTGATATTCAAGTCCAATTTGGAATTTCTTAGTCAATTGACCCAAACCAAAACGTTTCATTTCTGGGTAGAGATTACGGGCAAATTCAAGGGTATCAACCACTGGTTGCGTGATAATCGGCAGACCATTTCGTGAATAGTTCATATTCATGAAGCCCACGTCAAATGTTGCATTGTGGGCAACAAGAATTGTTCCTTCACAAAACTTTTGGAATTTTGTTAGAACTTCATATAATGGTTTGGCATTTTTGACATGGTCATCTGTAATTCCGGTTAATTCTGTTGTAAATTCGCTCAAACGATATCCTGGATTGATAAATTCATCAAATTCATCAATTGGATTCCCTTTGTGCATTTTTGTTGCCGCAATCTGAATCAAATCATTATGAACTGCCGAAAGTCCTGTTGTTTCCACGTCGAATACAACATAAGTTGATTCATACATGTCAACGTCAGTTTCATTGTAAACAATCGGAATTTTATCTTCAACAAGATTGGCTTCGACGCCATAGATAATCTTGACGCCATTCTTCTTTCCAGCCGAGTGAGCTTCAGGGAAAGATTGCAAACCACCATGGTCAGTAATTGCAATAGCTTTATGTCCCCATTTAGCAGCCTGAGCAACCAAACTAGAAGCAGAAGGAATGGCGTCCATTTGACTCATATTAGTATGCGCGTGAAATTCAACACGTTTTTCATCTGATTTGTCTTCACGAACATTTTGTGTCGGAATTTCAATCAAATCAGTCAATTGTAGGACTAAATCATTTTTGAAATTGTCCCGTTGAACATTCCCGCGGACTCGACACCATAGTCCCGCTTTAATTTGTTTGGCTAGCTGAATTTCTTCTTCGCCACGTAGCCATTTCTGAACATAAAAACTTGAAGTGTAATCAGTCATTTCAAATTCAAGAAGGTAACTAATATTTCCTGTTTTACGTGATTTAATTTCACGGAGTTCGCCTTTAAAGATATATCCTTCAAAAACAACTGGTCCGTTAGTCGAAAATTCACTGACAGAACGCATCGGAGTGACGGGTTCATTATTTTTGATTTCGCGACCTAATTGAATTTTATCTGATTTTACAGCTTTGATTTGAAGAGCAACACGGTCAATGGTTGGTTTAGGTTTAATTTCCACAACCGCATTAGCGGTCATCACCAAATCATCTTTGTATTTGTCGTGTTCAATATTTCCTTGTACACGCAACCAAAGAGCATCAGATAAGCTGTCAGTAAAATTATCTTCTCCATCAGTACGGTCAGCTATAATTTTTTCATTCATAGCTTTGACAGTACTGACAATTTGGTCAAATTGGGCAATTTCTTCATCCTTACGACCCCATTTTGAAATCATAAAAGTTGAAGTTTCATCAGCCATTTTTAATTCTAAAATATGGTTGACTTTCCCTGATTCTTTTCCCGTAAACTCACGGTGTGCGGCTTCAAAAACAAGACCCTCAAAAATAACGCCAAAACCTTCTCCAGCAATAAAAGACATGCTGGTAATAGGACTTTGTCCGCTGATTTTTCGGCCAAAGAAAATGCCGTCAGAAAGTGCTGTTTCCACAAATTCTGGTTTTGCTTCTCTGGTATTTTTGCTTTCCCGTTCTTCTGAACGTTGTTTTTTGATTTCAGAAATTTGGGCTTGTTCTGCAGTTTGAGCCGCCAAGCGAGCCGCAACTTTTTCAGCGTGAGCAGCTGCTTGCGTTTCTGTCAGCTCCTGGTCAACTAGAGGGGTTATTCTTAATTCTCCAAAACCGAAAGACTTAAATTTTTCCTCTAGAATTGGAAAATATTTTTCCACAAAAAAATCCATTTGCGGATTATCTTCCACCATTAAGTGAATTTTTTCTTCTTCCTTTTCAAGATGATATTTCTTAAAAATACTTGAAAAAGCAGAATCGCATAATTCTGGAAGTGTAAGTGCATATTGATAATAATCATTCAGATTTTTCTCATCAATATTTTGATTTCGACTGCTGACAGAAATTTCTGTACGAGCAATTGTCGAAAAAGCAGTTTCCGTCAGTTCTGTCAGTAATTTATATGTATCAATTGGTAAAATCTCATCAAAAATTAACTGAAAGTGCCAGAGCTTACTTGCCGTGTGCACTTCAACATTTTCAATATCAGCATGCTCAAATTGGCTAGAACGACGCAAATTTGGTGGCATTTTGATTTGTTCCATCAATTTTTCAAACAGATTTTCCATGTTTTTTTGACCCTTTATCTTATTTTTTCTATCCTTAGCAAATAGAATTTCATTTCTCATTATAGCATAAAAAAATGTTGCTTTTCATACTTTTTTAAGAATAAAATAACTGACAAAACTGTCAGTTATTTTATTTTAAAATTAATAGTTACTGACAGAGCTGTCAGTAAAACTATTTACCAGTTGAGCGATTTTCTTCATCCATTTCCCAAAAATAGAGTGCTTCTTCTACTGTCTGTGCTTCGCCACGTTTCATATAGCGAATCATATGACTGACAGCTTCTATTGTTTTAAATTGTGTGGGAATTCGTCGAAAATGATTTAATTCTGTCTGAATTTTTTCTTCATCTTCTTTAAGTTTGTTCAAATCAGCATTTAAAGATTTCATTTTTAGAGAACTTTCACCCTCTAAAGCTAATTTTTCTTTAAATTTTTTGGAATCATATCTGAACAAAAGACAAAAAATGAATAAATAGACAACTGAAATCACCAACAAAAGAACTAATGACAACTTTAAAAATATTCCTACTCCTAAAATAATAAGAAGAACTGCTAATTTTAAAATCAATGATAGACTTTGATGAGTATGAATTTTTTGCTTATCAGAGTGTTCAGCAAAAGATTCAATGCTTTGTTGAACTTTCTGCAAATTCTCAAGTAAGTGAAGCACTTTTTGACAATAAACTATCTCTTTATTAGTCGTTTCCACACAATCTACCTTTCATTCTCCCTTACTAGTCGAGCTAATATGCGATTGAGACCCCGAGGGTCTTTGTAGCCATGTTCAAAATAAAAGTCTGTGAACTCAATATCCTCAATTTTTAATTCTTGTTGAATCGCAAGTGAGAAAATATTGACGTACTCTGCCATATCGCTCGTTTTTCCAATACATTGTAAACCAAGAATTTGATGAGTGCGTCTCTCATAAATCATCCAAATATTACTTGGTGAATGTCCGTCTAAGTGTTCATTTAGTAAATGAACCGCATCTGCATCATAACCAGCATCAACTGCCTGTCTTATTGTAATCCCAGTCATAGCCATCACTAAATTATTCATTGGAACATGATAAGTTCCCTGACTACTATTAATTTTTTGGTGAGGAGCAAGTAAATTAATCGCCGCAATTTCACCATCGCGAACAGCATCCGAAGCATGTGGCAGATAATAGCTTTTTTCCAACAAATTAACATAAGTCGTTGAAACATCTCCGACAGCAAAAACATCTGGACAAGTGGTTTGCATGTATTCATCAACAATAACCGCTCCGCTATCTCCTAACTCAACTTGTTGATTCAGAAGATAAGAATTAGGCCGAAAACCAATCGTAAAGATTACTCCATCAACAGGAATTTTCTGACCATTTGCTGTTTGAATGATTGTATTTTCTTCGTCAGACCCAATTTCTGTCACTTCTGTATTTAATAGAAGACGCATTCCCTCTGCATTCATCCAACTTTCCAATAAATGACTTGCTGGTTCATCAAGATAATCGTTTAAAAGATTTTTATTGCGATGAATGAGTGTTGTCTGAATTCCTCTTTCTTGGGCAATCCGAGCAACTTCAACTCCGGTCATTCCACCACCAATTACTGCAATATTTTTGGCTGTTTTCAGAAATTCATCTGTTTTTATTGCATCATCCATACTTTTTAAAAAGTAAAGTTTGCTTTTTTTATCAAAAGGAACAGAGGTCATTGCCGGATAAGAACCCGTAGCAAAAATCAATTTATCATAGAGAGCGAGTTTCGTCTTTTTGGAATTGACTCTCCGATAAAATAGCCGTTTATTTTTGGTATCAATCTCTTCAACCACCGTTTCCATTTGCATGTTTAAACCAGCAGCTTTTAGTTCTTCTACCGATGAATAACTAGATTGATTAAGGACAGATTTTTGACCCGCCAGATAAGAAATAATTCCTTGAGAAACAAAAGAAACCTGATTACGCTTATCATAAAGCGTAATTCCGGCGTGGGAGCTTCCAACAATAACAATTTTCATAGTAAATCTCTTTTATTATTTACTTAAAATTTCAATGGTATTGACAAGTTCATCTTTATTAATTTCAACAACTTCACCTGTTGCACGAATTTTAACTTCAACAACACCCTCAGCAGCTTTTTTACCGATTGTCACACGAACTGGCAAACCAATCAAATCGCTGTCAGCAAATTTAACACCTGCACGTTCATTACGGTCATCTACTAAGACCTGATAACCTTTGCCACGCAATTTTTCTTCAAGTTCAGAAGTCAATTCCATTGCTGCTTCATCTTTAACATTAACTGGAACAAGATGAATATCAAATGGTGCTAATTCTTTAGGGAAATTAATTGACCAGCTAAATTTAAATTCTTCTCTTGGCGTTTTTTCAACATAGATACGAGCAAATTGTTCCAAAATAGCTGAAAGCAAACGACTTACACCGATTCCGTAACAACCCATGAGCATTGGAATTGAACGACCATTCGCATCAAGAATATTGGCATTCATCGCTTCTGTATAGCGAGTTCCTAATTTAAAGATATGTCCAATTTCGATACCACGCGCAAATTTCAAAGTTCCACGGCCATCTGGTGAAATCTCACCTTCATTAACTGTACGTAAATCAACAAACTCTTCAACTTCATAATCACGGCCAAAGTTAGCATTTTTATAATGGAAACCATCAACGTTAGCTCCAACCACAGCATTTTTAATTTGTTCAACTTTGCGGTCAGCAATAATCTTGACATTTTCAAGCCCGATTGGTCCAAGTGAACCAAAATGAGCTCCAAATTTTTCTTCAACTTCTGCTTCACTGGCAGCTTCAATAAATGATGCTCCAAGATAATTGGTTAATTTGACTTCGTTGAGTTGGTCATTACCATTTAACAAAATAACCACTAATTCATCATCTGCGTGATAAACCAATGTTTTAACTGTTTGTTCTTCATCAATTTCAAGGAATTTTGAAACTTCATCAATTGTTTTAGCACCTGGTGTCGCTACTTTTTCAAGTTCAAGTTCTTCAGTATAAGCTACATTTGGTTCAAATTGACTGCTGGCCATTTCAATATTTGCCGCATAATCGCCACCTTCAGCGTAGACAATTGTATCTTCACCGGCAATCAACCATTTGCCAAGTTCTTCTTTGATTTCTGAAAGGACAGATTCTGGAATTTCTTCGATTGAAGTAATATTTTTACTCAAAACGAGCCATTTTTCAAGATTGATTCTATCATCTGTAATAGCAATAAATTCTTGACTATCTTTACCACCCATTGCTCCAGCATCGGCAATAATTGGTTTAAAGTTTAAGCCAGCACGTTCAAAGATTTTTTCGTAGGCTTTTTTGTAATCATTATAAGTCTCGTCCAATGAATCTTGGTCAGCATGGTAGCTATAACCATCTTTCATCAAGAACTCACGACCGCGCAATAGTCCATAACGTGGACGTTTTTCATCACGGAATTTTGGAGCAATTTGGTAAACATTAAGTGGTAATTTTTTATATGAAGTAATTTCATCACGGACAAGAGAAGTCATTGTTTCTTCATGTGTTGGTCCTAAAATAAAATCAGAATTATCACGGTTTTTTAATTTATATAAATCCTCACCATATGTGTCATAACGGCCAGATTCACGCCAAAGGTCAGCTGTCAAAAGACTTGGGGCAAGAAGTTCTACTGCACCAATTTCGTCAAACTCTTCACGCATGATATTTTTCAACTTTTCAAGTACGCGGTTTGCTAATGGCAAGTAAGCATAAATTCCTGCTGAAACTTGACGAACATATCCTGCGCGCATAAGTAAAGCATGGCTGATAACCTGGGCATCAGAAGGCATTTCCCGAAGGGTTGGTATAAGCATTTTTGATTGTTTCATAATTTTAAAATTTCCTTTATGAGTTTGGTTCAGCTTCTTTCCTTTTGAAATAGAAGACGAATAGATATATTAATTTACAAAGGCTCGGAGAATATCATTCCATGTTACTGCTACAAAGAGCACAAGCATGAAGACAACTCCTACCATTGTGATGATTGATTCCTTTTCTTGTGAGAGTGCTTTGCCACGAATTGCTTCAATAATATTTAGGACAATTTTTCCACCATCAAGTACTGGAATAGGAAAAAGATTGACAATCCCTAAATTAATTGAAAGCATAGCTAAAAGATTAATAATCGTCGGCAAACCTGCTCTCGCGGCTTGGCCACTGAGTTGATATATAGCAACTGGGCCACCAAGTTTATCAAGACTCGGTCGTGCAATCAAACTTCCTAAAGCTTTAAAGATTGCTGTAGCTGATTGGCCTGCTCGAACAAAGCCACCTGTAATCTTATCAAAGAAACCTGTTTTCATTGACTGCATAATGCCAACACGATAACTTCCGTCCATTTTTTTTGGTGTAACTGATAAGGTTTCCGATTTGCCTGAACGGCTAACTTCAAGTTTTAATTCTTTTCCTTTAGAACCTGAAATTTCAGTAACAACATTGTTCCAATCTGCCGTTTTAGTTCCATTGACTGCTTCAATTTTATCACCAGCTTTTAAGCCAGCATTGTAAGCGGGTGTTCCTTTTTCAACTTGGCCAATAGCATTAGTAGTTGAAGGAACGCCTCCTTGAACAAAGGTTAGAACGATAAAAGCGATGATTCCTAAAATAAAGTTATTCAAAGGACCACCGAAGTTTGTCAACATTTTATGAAAGACACCGGCTGATTGATATTGAACATCGAGTGGTGCAATCCGAACTTCTGTTCCATCTTCTTCAATGATTGTTGCATCATGATCAACAGAATAACGTTTGATTTCCCCAAAAACTTCTCCTTCAATGAAAAGTTCTTTTTCAAAATCATATTCAGTAATCAACATTGGAATTGCTTCTTCTAATTCAACATGTTCTGACAGATTAATTCTTCTGACGATATTACTGACAGAATTTTCAGCTTCTGGATTTACTACTTCAGATTTACTGACAACAAGACTTGCAGCTTGTCCTTTTTTGATTTCAGTCTTGTCATCACCCCAACCAGCCAAACGAACATAGCCACCGAGTGGAAGAATTCTTATCGTGTAAAGTGTCCCATCTTTTGCTTGGTGAGCAAAAATTTTCGGGCCCATTCCAACGGCATATTCACGCACTAAAATTCCTGAACGTTTTGCCCACCAAAGATGGCCATATTCATGGATAGCGACAATAATACCAAAGATAATAATAAAAGTAATCAGTGTTTCTATCAATCGACTTCCCCCTTAAAATTAGAATAGTCCAAGTAGATGCATAATCGGGAAAACAAAAATTAAATTGTCAAAGCGGTCAAGAATTCCACCATGACCTGGTAAAATTTTACCTGAATCTTTTACGCCAAAATGACGTTTAATACTTGATTCCACAAGGTCACCAATCTGACCAACCACTGAAAAGATAATTGTAAAGATAACAAGTTTCACAAAGCCAATTTGCGGCAATTCCTTAGTAAATAAGAAATACATGACTAAGGCAACAACAACGGCTGAAACAATTCCTCCAACTGAACCGACCACTGTTTTATTTGGTGAAACAGATGGCAAAAGTTTTTGTGGAAAGCGGTCTTTAAGCGAGCGGCCAAAAGCATAGGCCCCGATATCTGTCGCCCAAACGATAAATAGAGCTAAAAAGACAATATAAACACTTGTTTGACGTGCTGTCAGTAAATTTTGAAAACCAATCCCTACATAGAAAGCCGAAAGAAAAGGAAAACCAACATCAACAAAAGAATATTTCCCGTTTGAAAGGACCATTCCTGTTAACATCATGAATAAAAAGAGTGTAAAGAGCATCACTCCCCCGTCAGCATTTAGACCTAACCAATGTTTACCGACTGGCAAAGCAAGTGACAAAGCAGCTAAAGTCGCTAAAATTCCTTCAAATGAAAAAACTTGTAATTTATACATTCTAAATAGCTCTTGCATTGCAATAATAACAAGCAGAGCGACTAAAATTTGAAAGTAAGCTCCTCCAAGAAGCAAGAGGGCTAAAAAGATTCCTCCCGCAACTACTCCTGTGATAATTCGTTGCATCATTATTTGACTCCTCCATATCTGCGGTCACGCTTTTGAAAAGCAGAAATAGCCTTGTCCAATTCTTTGTCATCGAAATCTGGCCAGGCAGTTTGCGCAAAATATAATTCACTATAAGCTGACTGCCAAGTCAAGAAATTAGACATTCTTTGTTCACCAGATGTTCTGATAATCAAGTCTGGATCCCGAAGATTTTCAGGCAAAACAGCAGTTTGTAGATGTTTTGACAACTCTTCTTCTGTCAGTAAACTTAAATCCTGACCACTTTTAGCAAGCTCTTGAATGGCTAAAATAATATCACGACGGCCACCATAATTCATTGCAAAATTCAAAATCATTCCGTCATTTTCAGATGTTTCTTGAGCCGCACGGTCAATTGAATCTAACGTTGCTTTTGGCAAACCTTCGCGTTCACCAATCATCCGAATCTGAATATTTTCTTCTTTTAAAACTGGAACATATTTACTATAAAAATCGATAGGTAAACTCATGATGAATTTCACTTCATCAACTGGTCTTGTCCAATTTTCTGTGGAAAAAGCATAAACGGTCATCACTTTTATGCCACGTCTCGCACCATGAACAGCAACATCTTTTAGCGAATCCATTCCTGCTTTGTGTCCAAAGATTCGTGGTTTCCCTTTCTGCTTAGCCCATCGTCCATTACCATCCATGATAATTCCGATATGCTCTGGAAGTAATTCTTCTTGCTCTTTATTTTTTAAGTTATTAAACATAGTACCTCACATGAGAATTTTATGCAAAAATATTTATCATAAATTCACCATTATGCTCTTTGGTTATTAAAGTTTTATTTACACCAAAGACTCTAAGAAAGAAATTCTCTTCTTCTTATTTTTTTCTTTATCAATTTATTCAAAAACTTTCTCTACTGTTTTTTTCAAAAAAGACAGTATTACTTTTCCATTTTACCATATTTTAATATAGATTTGTATCTCAAATTTTATTGGTCAGTAATCATAAGTTATTCTATTTGCTAAAATCAACTGACAGATAAATCTGTCAGTAAAATATTTTATAAAAAAATCCTGTCAGTAACTGACAGGAAAATAAATTAAATCTATTTTCTCATTAAATGTAGAAAAGAGATTAGTTTTCTTCAATTGGGCTTTCCACTTTTGTTTCGGCCGGTGTTTCTTCAACAACAGTTGTTTCTGGTGTTACACCACTTTTTACAGTTTTTACGGCTGCACGGTCGAAAGTCAAAATCACACCTTCACAATCAAGTTCAATTGTTCCTTTTGCTGAATCAATGCTTGAAAGAATTCCGTGCAATCCACCAATTGTTACGATTTCTGAACCTGGTTGCATTGCATCCAATTGTTCTTGGCGTTTAGATTGTTGTTTCTTTTGTTGACGGTTCATGAAGAACATCATCCCACCCATAACGACAACGATAAAAATAAGAGATAAGCCTGACATTTCTGTCTCCTTTATATGTTTTATTCAAATTTAAGTTCATTTTCGAACATTCTTCTTATTCTATCATAGTTTGAAAACTCTGTCAAATCAGGCTTTAGAGATGTTTACTTGCTTCTCGAATTGAAAGTTTCGCCATTTTATTTTCATGTTCTTCAATAAATTTTATGACCCAAGCAGAATTTGTTTTTGCCAAATCTCGCAAAGCCCAACCTATTGCTTTCGTAATAAAAAATTCATCAGCAAAAGAACTTCCTAAAAGATTTTTTTCAATATTATATGAAAGTAATTCTAAATCTGTTTGATTTTTAAAGCTTAATTGACAGTCAATTGCAATTCGTCGAATCCAAAAATTTTCGGCTTGAGCCCATTCTTTCACGAGAGTCTTGACCTGTTCATAAGCAGTTGAGTCATTTTCGGTCGCTTGTTTACGACCTGTCAGTAAAAGATGACCAACTAATTCATCTAAAGCATCAACCGTATCCCACCATGATTTACTGACAGTCAATTTTTTTATCTTTTCCATGTCATCAAAAATAACCCATTTCTTCATTTGATGAAGATAATCTAAAGCCAGATATTGAAATTCACGCTCAGGCAAATTCCAAAATTCAAAAACAAGCTCCCAATCAATTTGCCTATCTGCCTTTTTTTCCTTTAGAAAATCTTTTGCCAAAAGACGTCTTTCTGGCGTTTTTAAACCAATAAACTCAAACTGGTGACGCAAATATGCTGCTTGTTTTTCAGCATTTTCTTCATTCTTATATTGACGAAACTCTTCTATAATATTAATCATTTCATTCCTTTCAAATTTTTACTTATGATAAGCCGAACCTCGATTAATCATTTGTGCCCGATAAATTTGTTCTACTAAAACCAGACGCATCAGTTGATGAGGAAGTGTCATCCGCCCAAAAGAAATTTGCAAATCACTTCGTTGATAGACTTCCTTTGAAAGTCCTAAAGAACCACCAATTACAAAAACAAGATTTCCTGTTCCGTAAACTTCAGCTTTCTTCACAAAATCAGCCACTTCCTCTGATGACATTAATTTTCCTTGAATGGCTAAAATAGCTAACTGATCTCCTGCTTGAATCCGTGATAAAATTTTCTCACCTTCACGTTTTTTCAACGCCTCTGCTTCTTTTTCGGAAGCATTATCTGGAATTTTTTCATCCGCTAGCTCAATAATTTCAAGTGGCAGCATCGTTCCCATTCGTTTAACATATTCAGCAATTCCATCTTTTAAATACTTTTCTTTAAGTTTTCCAACAACTACTAATTTAATCTTCATTTTTATTTTTCTCTCTAAATTAAAACTTTATTACTTAAAAATTAACAACTTTTCCCCAGTTTTTTGATTACTTTTACACTTTCAAGAATAAAAACATTTATAAATTCTTAAATTTATTTTATAATTTTACCCTTTTCCCCCATTGAAAACAAGATGAAAACATGATTTATCAACATTTTTTTACTTTTTTCCACTTTTCTGTGGAAAACTTTATTAAAATATCCACTTATCCTCATTAATTTTTAGATTATCCACAAAAATGTGGAGAAACTATATTAGTTTGATTTTTGTTACTTTTAAGGTATTATTAAGTGAGAGTAGATATAATTACATCATAGAAATACTACAAAGAGTAATAATTGAAAGGAATTATTTATGGCAAAAGCTAATATAGGAAAATTGCTATTAACAGGTGTCGTGGGCGGAGCCATCGCACTTGGAGGAAGTGCAATCTATCAAAGCACTACAAATCAATCGGCAAATAATAGTCGTTCAAATACAACTAGTACAAAGGTTAGTAACGTTTCGGTAAATGTCAATACCGATGTTACCTCTGCAATTAAAAAAGTTTCAAATTCTGTCGTTTCTGTTATGAATTATCAAAAAGATAACTCACAAAGTAGTGACTTCAGTTCAATTTTTGGTGGAAATAGCGGTTCAAGTTCATCGACTGATGGCTTACAGCTTTCTAGTGAAGGCTCTGGTGTCATCTACAAAAAATCTGGTGGTGATGCTTACGTTGTAACTAACTACCACGTTATTGCTGGTAATAGCTCACTTGATGTTCTGCTTTCTGGTGGAAAAAAAGTCAAAGCTTCTGTGGTTGGTTATGATGAATACACAGACCTTGCTGTTCTTAAAATCAGTTCTGAACATGTCAAAGATGTGGCGACATTCGCTGATTCTAGTAAATTAACAATTGGTGAACCTGCCATTGCCGTTGGCTCACCTTTAGGTAGTCAATTTGCAAACACCGCAACTGAAGGAATTTTATCTGCAACAAGCCGTCAAGTGACTTTGACCCAAGAAAATGGTCAAACAACTAATATCAATGCAATTCAAACAGATGCTGCCATTAACCCTGGTAACTCTGGAGGGGCTTTGATTAATATTGAAGGGCAAGTTATTGGAATTACTCAAAGTAAAATTACAACAACTGAAGATGGTTCTACTTCTGTCGAAGGTTTAGGATTTGCGATTCCTTCTAATGATGTCGTAAATATCATTAATAAACTTGAAGCTGATGGTAAGATTTCACGCCCTGCTTTAGGTATCCGAATGGTTGACCTTTCACAATTATCAACAAATGACAGTTCTCAATTGAAACTACCAAGCAGTGTAACAGGTGGGGTTGTTGTTTACTCCGTCCAATCTGGACTTCCTGCTGCCTCAGCTGGTTTGAAAGCTGGAGATGTAATTACAAAGGTTGGCGATACAGCAGTAACTTCTTCAACAGACTTGCAAAGTGCTCTTTACTCACACAATATCAATGATACAGTAAAAGTTACTTATTATCGTGATGGTAAATCAAATACAGCAGATGTTAAACTTTCTAAATCAACCAGTGACTTAGAAACAAGCAGTTCATCTTCTTCTAATTAATAACTTAATAATTTAATAAAAGTCTTCTGTAAATAGAAGGCTTTTTTCATACTAAAGTCTGAAATTTTTAAAAATAATAAATTTCCATTTTTCTTTTATTGATTTATGGTAAAATAAAGTTAAGCATGAAAATTTTACTTTACTTAGAAGCCGAACAATTTTTGAGTCATTCAGGAATTGGTCGTGCAATGAAACATCAACAACGCGCCCTTGATTTAATGGGCATTGACTGGACAAAAAATCCTGAGGATGATTACGATATCCTCCATTTAAATACTTATGGCTTTAGCAGTTGGAAAATGTTAAAGAAAGCAAAAAAAGCTGGAAAAAAAGTAATCTTCCATGGTCATTCGACCAAAGAAGATTTTCAAAATTCCTTTATTGGCTCAAATATTGCTGCTCCTTTCTTTAAACAATATTTAATGCACTTTTATCGTGCTGCTGATTTAGTCATTACACCAACTGATTATTCTGCTAGTTTGCTCCGTTCTTACGGAATTAAATGTCCAATCTTACCTATTTCAAACGGAATTGATTTGACTAAATATTCTCGAAGTGAAGCCAAAGAGCAAGCCTTCCGTGAATATTTTTCACTAAAATCTGACCAAAAAGTTGTCGTGACAGCTGCCCTTTATTTTAAACGTAAAGGGATAGATGATTTTATTAAAGTGGCTGAAAGAATGCCCGATGTGACTTTCATTTGGTTTGGTTATCAAAATATTTGGACTATTCCTGGTTGGATTCGTCGAATTGTTAAGAAAAATCATCCGAAAAATGTTCTTTTCCCAGGTTATATCAAGGGAGATATTTTTGAAGGAGCCATGTCATCTGCAGATGCCTTCTTTTTCCCTTCTCGAGAAGAAACTGAAGGAATCGTTGTTCTTGAAGCACTTGCTAGTCACCAAAAAACTGTCGTTCGAGACATCCCAGTTTATCATGGCTGGCTTGATTCAACTTGTGTAAGTATGGCAACAGATGTTGAAGGTTTTGTCAATCAACTTCAGGATGTTTTAGATGGAAAGGTTGACAAGACAAAAGAGGCTTATCAAGTAGCTGAAAGTCGGACAATTGAAAAAGTTGCCCAACAATTAGCTGATGCTTATCAGCAAACTTTAGAACTTTAATTTTTAAAAATTACTGACAGAAAGAAAAAGTAGTTGCTGACCAAGCTGTCAGTAAAATTTTCTTACTAAAATTCTTGTCAGTAAAAAAATAAAAAATTTACAGAAATATAAACGGGAATTTATTTATGAGAGTTGGACTTTTTACAGATAGTTACTTTCCACAAATCAGTGGAGTAGCAACAAGTATTCGCACTTTGGCCCTAGAGCTTGAAAAATTAGGGCATGAGGTTTTCATTTTTACAACAACAGATCCAAATGCTGATGTGGACCACGAACGAAATATTATTCGGCTGCAATCCATTCCTTTTGTGAGCTTAGCAGAACGTAAAATTGTCCTCAAAGGTGTTTTTGCTGCTTATTTAATTGCTAAAGACTATGATTTAGATATCATCCATACGCAAACTGAATTTGGAATGGGAATTTTAGGTAAAATGGTTGCTGCTCAATTACGCATCCCTGTCATTCATACCTTACATACTAAGTATGAAGATTATGTTTACTACATCGCCAAAGGACGCTTAATCCGTCCAAGTATGGTTAAATACATTATTCGTAATTTCCTGCGTGGAACTGAAGCGATTATTTGTCCAAGCGAAATGGTTTTGGAAACTGTCAATAGTTACGGTGTCACTCTTCCTAAACGTGTCATTCCAACAGGAATTGAAATTGACCGTTTTAAACGTGATGACATTGAACCTGAAGAAACAGCAAAATTAAGAGTCGAGCTTGGTCTTGCAGAAAATGAAATCATGTTGCTCAGTCTCTCACGGATTGCGGCTGAAAAAAATATCCAAGCAGTGATTCATGCATTACCAGATATTTTAGAAGAGTTTCCCGTGAAACTTGTAATCGTTGGTCATGGCCCATATGCCGAAAATCTAAAAGAATTAGTTAAAGAACTTGAACTTACTGATAAAGTTGTCTTCACAGGCCCAGTTGAAAATGAGAAAACAGCCTATTATTATAAAGCTGCTGACTTCTTCATTTCTGCTTCTACTTCAGAAACCCAAGGCTTGACTTATCTTGAAGCAATGGCAGCAGGGACAAGAGTCCTAGCTGCTAAAAATCCTTATTTGTCTGAATTAATTAATGACGATGAATTCGGACAACTCTTCATTGGTGATGATGATTTAGCTGAAGTTACCAAAAAGGCAATTCGTGATTTACATCCCATTGATAAAGATAAATTTGAAAAGAAACTTTATGAAATTTCAGCGGAAAATTTTGCTAAAAAAGTTTATCTCTTCTATATTGACATCATTATTGAATACAATAACCTTAAGTCTATTGAGGCGGAACGTTTTCCAATGAAAATGGAAGATACCATTCGTCAAATGCCAGTTACTGTTAAACGTTCACTTAAAAGAGAACAAATTCGAGCAAAATATTTTGCCAGAAAAGCCAGTAAACTTGCCAAAAATCTACAAAGTTATGTTAAAATAGATAAGGACAAAGAACAGGACTAATGGGGTCAATCCTAAGAACTGTCCCTTTGAAAAACAATTGGAAGTAAAAAACAATTTTATAAAAACAGAGTTTTGCTTTGCAGAACACCGAAAGGAATTTTTAAGAAATGAAATCACATTTGTTAGCAATTATGAATCGCTTAAACCGTTTGGTTGAAGGTGGTGACCCAAAAGAAACTTATAATTTTGAACGTGAAGGCGAAGTAATGCTTACTGTAAGTTACAGTCCAGAAGATGAAGCCTTTGCTTTGCGTTATCCTAAACAAAAAGATGCTTCATTGTTCGATGATATCGACCTTGTTGCCATTGAAATTTATGATATGATTTATTAAAAAGTTACTGATGAAAAGATTAGGATAAACCTAAGAACTTTCATCAGTATTTTTTTATCTTAATTCTAACATTTCTTAAATGTTGTTGAACTTTTATATTTTTTATAGTAGAATATCAATAAAATACAATTGGAGATGTTTATGAAAAAGAAAATTTGGATGTCCTTGGGACTTGCTGCACTTGCAGTTTTTTCCCTTTCTGCTTGCTCAACTAAAAACTCTGATGAGGCCAAAAAGGCCTTTATTTCAGATACAGTTGCCTTGAATAATTCTAAAGACTATAATGCTCAAAAAGTAAAAGTTGATGTTAATGAATTCAAAATTCATGGTGGTGGAGATAATTCTGAATTCAACAAGATTTTTAACAAGGGTGCTGGACTCGATTTTAATATTGGACTTGATAAGACTAACCAACTTGCAGTTCTTGATGGAAAATTGACAGTCGCTAAAAAAGATTATGATTTAGGATTTATGATGTCACAAAAAGGGCTTTATATTAGTAGTTCAGACATTAAATCACTTTATGATAACAATAAAGATTTAATTCCAAGTTCTGCCGAGGATACGGCTACAATTTACGAAGCTATGATTGATAGTCTCAATAAATCATATTTGCTGATTGATTCGCAAACGCTTGATTCAAATGTTCAATCTTCTAAAGATAACTGGGAATCAACGCTTAAGCAACTTTTTGAATCAAATTCAAAAATGAGTGAAGCTGATTTAGAGAAACAATATAAAGAGATTCCGAATTCTGATTTCACCAAATCTGGAAATAAAGTGACTGTGGAATTTTCTGGTAAAGATATTGACCTCAATGATTTAATCAATAATTTGAGTGCTACTTATTCTATTCCTAAAGAACAAACAGAGCGATTAATCAAAGAAAGTAAAAATATTGATATCAGCAAACTTTCTGTTAAATTAACTGTAGATAAAAAATCTCATGAAATGACTGGAAAACTGACTGGTAGTATTTCTAATACAAAAGAAAAAACAAGTGCTGACCTTGATATTTCTTTAGCCTCAACGCGTAGCAAACTAAAAGAAACACTTAAAGAGCCTGCTGCTACAGACACTAATACACTCGAAGAAGTGCAAAATGCAGCCATTGAAAAATTAATGGCGCAAGCAAGTGCGATTTAATAAAAAAGTTACTGACAGAAATTTCTGTCAGTAACTTTTTTTAATGTTTTCCATAATAAATTTCATCAATTTCATCAGTGTAAGTTCCGTCATCATTATGAACAATCAAAGGCGGTAAGAAAATTTCGCCCCCTTCTTTGCCGTCTTTAATCGCATCAATCAATAAAATATTTGCTGGTTGATTTGCCTTAGGATAAACAAATTGAATCCATTTAGGTTGCAAATTATTAGCACGCATTTTGTCTACAATTTCTAAAAAACGCTCTGGTCTATGAACCATGGCAATATGTCCGTTTGTTTTGAGTAATTTTTTACTGACAGAAAAAATTTCATCCAGATTTGTCGTCAATTCATGACGGGCCAAAGTATAATGCTTACTTTCATTTAAATGACTTTCATCTGAATCCACTTTAAAATAAGGTGGATTACAAAAAATCAAATCTGCACTTGAAGTATGAAGATGGTCAAGCGCCCGATTAAGATTATCATTAATGACAGACATTCTGTCATTAAGTCCATTGAGTTCAATTGAGCGAGTTGCCATATCAGCCAAACGTTCTTGAATCTCTAATTCAATAATTTGAGCATTTGTTTTAGAACTCGCAAAAAGTCCGACAGCTCCATTTCCCGCACATAAATCTACAATTTTACCCCGTTTTGGTAAGCGCGGAAAACGAGCTAACAAAATCGCATCAATGCTAAAAGAAAAAACCTCTCGGCTTTGAATAATTTTTACCCCACTGCTGGCGATTTCATCAATTCTCTCATCCATGTTCAATTCGATATTTTCCATAATTTTATTATAACACAGCCAGTAAGGCGAAACAAAATTTCGTGCTGTTGACTCTCCGTCTAATTACTATTTCGCTCCCTTCGTCAGCTGAATTGTCCATACTCTCTACGGCAGTAAACTGCCAAGTTCTAGTGGCAATCAAGTCCCATCGGGCTTAGCGGGTTGCCTTTCTACTAATCCGAAAAAGGGTGAAGATACGGGCAATGAGTATTTTAACATAGCCCCTAACCTTTCTTCTAACAGTACCCGTTAAAAAACGATAATCAGCCCCAGCTAATTATCGTTTTTATTTATTTTGTCAATAAACATGAAGAAGTGAACGGTTTAATTCTATCAATAATCTTTATTATTTAGCTTCATACCAAGTCTTACCAGTATTTTCATCCACTTTTAATGGGACAGCAAGTTCAATCGCTTCTTCCATCGTTTGTTTTACCAAGGCCTTAATTTCATCTAATTCCTCTAAAGGAACATCAAGGATAATTTCATCGTGTACTTGCAATAATAATTTTGATTTAAAATCACGAGCACTCAAAGCTTTATCCAAATTAATCATCGCAATTTTTAAGATATCAGCTGCCGAACCTTGAATTGGTGAATTAATAGCCGTCCGTTCTGCAAAACCACGAACATTAAAATTACGAGCATTAATATCTGGAATCTTACGACGACGGTGACTCATTGTTTCAACAAAACCTTTGTCTCGTGCCTCGCGAACAATATTTTCCATATAGGTTTTAATCCCAGGATAACGTTCAAAATAAGTTTCAATGTAATTTTTAGCATCTTTTCTTGTAATTCCAAGATTTCTTGCTAAACCAAAATCGGAAATTCCATAGACTACTCCAAAATTGACTGCTTTAGCATTTCTACGATCATTAGCAGTCACATCTTCTGCTTTTTCAATGCCGAAAACACGCATAGCCGTTGAAGTATGGATATCAGCTCCATGTTTAAAGGCATCAATCAAATGTTCATCCCCGGAAATATGTGCCAAAACCCGCAATTCAATTTGTGAATAGTCAGAACTCAATAAAAGTGAATCTTTGCTTGGGACAAAAGCTTTACGAATTTTTCGTCCCTCCTCAAGTCGAACAGGAATATTTTGTAAATTCGGGTCAACTGAGCTCAAACGTCCAGTTTGAGTCAAATCTTGAACATAACGTGTATGAATTTTTCCATCATCTGCAATTTGAGGAATCAGACCTTTCACATAAGTTGATTGTACTTTATTGATTTGACGATATTCCAAAATTTTTGCTACAACGGGAGATAAAGCAGCTAAGTCTTCTAAAACATCCACTGCCGTTGAATAGCCTGTTTTTGTTTTCTTTCCAACCGGTAGCTGTAATTTTTCAAATAAAATCACACCCAACTGTTTTGGTGAATTAATATTAAATTCTTCACCAGCCAAGTCGTAAATTTCACGCGTCAAAGAAGCCAATTTTTCTTCATTTTCCGCACCAATTTCTTCCAGTGTATTTTGGCTGACAGCAATCCCTGTAATTTCCATTTTTGCTAAAACTTCTGCTAATGGTAATTCCATGTCAGATAAAAGATGCTCTTGTTCATTTTCAAGCAATTCAGCCATCATTTTTTCTTTGGCCAAGGCAAGCACTTTAATTTTACGAGCTAAATGTTCAAATAAAACCGCATCATCAGGTAAAGCAATTTTTGTACCTTTGCCAAAAATTTCTTCATCCGTTGCCAAATGTCCGCTATTGAAAAGTCTTGCAATCGTCGAAATTTTATTATCTTCTGTTGTTGAAATTAGATATTTTGCAAGCATTGCATCAAATTTGACCAAAGGTAATTCGATATCCAAGTGACTCAAAAGTACCCGATTTTTCTTGAAATCATAAGTATTTTCAGGGAACTTCATTTTTGTCAGTAAATCTATATTTTTAGAAACATAAATTTTCTCAGCATTTCCCCAGGCAAAAGCCACAATTTGCTCACGATGATAATTTTCCCCTAAAGTTTCCAAATAGAAGAAATCATCAGCATTTACCTTTTCACTGATAGAGCCATCAGTAACTATTTCAAAATCAATTTCGTCAACAACTTTTTCGTCAGTAACTTCTCCACCAGCCTCAGCCAATAATTTACTTTTGAATTGAGCAAATCCCATTTCATCATAAAATTGACTAAGTTCATCAACCTTTTTACCTTTTAAAAGCGTATCATCTAAGCCAATTTCAATTGGAGCTTTCGTATTTATCGTTGCCAATTGTTGTGACAAAAAGGCCATTTCTTTGTCAGCAATTAGATTTTCTTTCATTTTGCTGGCTTTCAAAGAATCAACATTTTCATAAAGATTTTCAAGCGATCCAAACTCTTGTAAAAGTTTAAGACCAGTTTTTTCGCCAACTTTTGTCACGCCAGGGTAGTTATCAGAAGAATCGCCCATTAATGCTTTTAAATCAATAAATTGGGCTGGAGTCAATCCCATTTTTTCTAAAAGATAATCAGGTGTAAACTCCTCAAACTCAGCAACACCCTTCTTAGAAATTTCAACTCGCGTATTTCCATCCACAAGCTGAATCATATCCTTATCACCCGTCACAATAGTAACATCAAAATTAACAATTGGGGCTTCCGCCATTTTGTCCAAAGTCCCAATAATATCATCAGCCTCGTAGTTAGCTAACTCATAATGACGAATTCCCAATTTCTCAATCATTTCCTTGATAAAAGGTAATTGCTCACGAAATTCATCTGGTGTTTTTGAACGTCCACCTTTATAGTCAGCAAACATTTCCGTACGAAAAGTTGTTTTTCCTGCATCAAATGCAATCAAAACATGTGTGGGCTCAATCCGTTCCATCAATGAAGAAAGCATTGTATGAAATGCAAAAATAGCATTAGTATGTAACCCATTTGGCGCTTTAAAGCGATCTATCTGATTATATAGCGCAAAAAAGGCCCGAAAGGCAACCGATGACCCATCAATTAGTAAAAGTCTGTCCTTGTTCTCCATTTTATTTCCTATCTCTTCCATATTTCTATACTTTTATCCATTCATCTAAGTAAATATTATCTTAAAACACATAAAAACGAGCTTTACTAAATTATAACATTTTCACCACTTCTTTTGGAACTGCTCAACTTTAAGCATGGTCATTCAATTATTTTAAAAATAAATGATCAATAATCCTTGACATGGAACGCGTTCCATAATTTAAAATAGACTTAATCAAACAAAGGAGCTTAATCACATGAAAATTAAACACATTTTTACAGATATGGATGGAACATTACTTGACTCACACGGAAGTGTATCAGACACTAACCACTGGTCTATTTATTACAGTGAACTTCCAATCACATTAGTTTCAGCCCGCAGTTCCTTAGAAATGAGCAATATTGTAGAAAAATTACAACTCACAACCCCTCAAATCGCCTTTAACGGGAACCTAACCTTCACCCAAAATCAATTTGGACTACAAATTATTGATAAAAATCCCCTAGCTTCAGAAACCGTCTCACAACTATTAAATTACATCTCAACAGAATTTCCCAATGTCAGCTTAAATTGGTACAGTCTTGCTCACTGGTACATTAACAAACAAGACAAAGGAACCTTTATCCAAAAAGCAATAACAGGTATAGAACCTAAAATCAAAGCCTTTGATGGTCAATCAGAAATATATAAAATAATGATGATTGTCTTTGATTCTCAAGAACTCTTACAACTTCAAGCTCAACTAAATAATCTAAACATCCCCAATATTTCAGTTCAACAAAGCGGACAATGGTATTTAGAAATTACATCTGATAATAAAACAAAACCCGACGCTGTACAATCAATACTTGATAATAAAAATTTAGACTTTCAGGAAATTGCCGCTATTGGTGATGGTCATAATGATATTCCACTTCTCCAATCAGCTGGACTCGCTATTGCCGTAGATAATGCTAACTCCGAGGTCAAAAAACATGTTAAAATGGTTGTAGCAAAAAATACTGACCATGGTGTCGCTGAAGCAATATCAGCTATTAATACCATTAACGAACAGGTGATATAATGACCTCTTTATCCGATTTATCGAAACTTAGCGGCTATTCAAAAGCTACCATCTCTCGTGCCCTTTCTGGGAATGGCTATGTTTCAAAAGAAACACGTAAAATTATTTTGGACTTAGCTAAAGAACTTGACTATACTCCCAATGCAATCGCACAGGATTTATCGGCTGGTACAACAAAAAATATCGGAGTTGTCCTCCCCTACGTCAAGCATCCGTTTTTTGGGCAAATATTAGAAGGAATTCTGGATAAAAGTTTTGAAACCGGTTATAAAATCGTCATCCTCCCTTCAAATTATGACCAAAATCTAGAAATTCAATACTTAGAGCAACTCCGAAAAAAAGCATTTGAAGCATTAATTTTTACCTCAAGGGAAGTTTCTGAACAAACCGTTCATAAATACCAAAAATATGGCCCAATTATTTTATGCCATAAACCTAAAAGTAAAAAAATAGCCACCAGTTATGCAGAAAGAAAAATTGGATATCGAAACGCTCTAGAATGGCTTCAAGAACAAAATTGTAATAATATTGGGTTTCTCTTTGCACGTTATAAAAGTCCAACTACATCTGTTACTCTCCAAACCTATAAAGAAATATACGAAGAAAAAGTAAGAGATGAGCAAATAAAAACGGGTGCAGTATCTTCAGCAGACGGTTACAAATTGGGGCCCCAACTTACACAATTTGATGCAATATTTGCTAATTCTGATGATATTGCTGCTAATGTTTGGCGCTGGTTTGAGCAACAAAAAATACCTAAACCTATTATTATTGGCCAAGAATCCTTAATATCTGGTCAGGTTCTCAATATTCCAACCGTAAATAATCACTTTCAACAAGTAGTTCTTGTGCATTTGAATTGGCTATTTCCAAAGAAATTCAGCAACTAGCAATTAAATCAGAGTTTATTCTAAATCGTTAAATAAAAAAAGGCCCGAGAGGTCTTTTTTATTTATTCATACATCATATCTCTTGAATCTCGTTAGCGAGATAAAAAAA
>ENA-OPDJ01000380-OPDJ01000380.1-human-gut-metagenome-genome-assembly--contig:-NODE-380-length-38278-cov-3.400989_pt1 | contig 38278 bp, 32 predicted proteins | sample MGYA00241621_ERZ501505 | MGnify/ENA primary metagenome ERZ501505 (study PRJEB25962, sample SAMEA2042624) | human gut metagenome | biome: human gut; feature: human-associated habitat; material: faeces... | reverse complement strand
CGCGCGCGTAGTGTGGTGGTAGTTTACTGGTGGTATAGTGTGTCGCCCACTTGAATACTATTTGTATTAACTTACCCCCAGGTCAGCCCACCGGCAAAATAGTTAAAAAAATTTAACTATTATACCTCTATGTCGTCTTTCGAGCCTTTTGGGACATAGGGGGTATTTAGACTTTCCAGGGCCCTCTAACTTGTCCTATACCCCTAGTTGTCACTCCAAATCCACATCATTATTTTCAGCTACTCTGATAAAAGCACCAACCAATCAGTATTCTATATGCATACTATTCTGTATATACATCATCAAAAAACTACAAATTTTGAGCATGTTTTAATGGATTCCAAAGAAAAATTTCATTAATTTCGTATAGAATACCAATATTTTTCACCTATTTTCTCCATTTTTAATCGTAAAATATTCATTTTATCTTGACATACCTCACCTAATGTGGTATACTATGATCACAGGGGTGAGAGCCTGTATAAGAGGAAACGAGTCCACAGAGGGGAAATACACATCAAAGGAGCCTGACTATGGCAACGATGATCCCCTTCCCTACCCCTGACTTCAACAAGACCAGAGGATATGATGGCATCGGCGTCAAAGGTCCCTTTGCTGGGATCTCTGTTGCTGGTGCCATTTTTAATGATCCAACGCCTCCGAAGAGAAAGCACTCTGCTGATCCCATAAAAGATCCGGACGACCTGAACCGCATATCAGAGCATCTAGTTGCTACCGGCCGATACAGAGACAATCTGCTGTTTGTGGCTGGCATCAACTTCGGCCTAAGATGTGGTGATCTGGTAAAACTGAAGATCGGACATCTGGTGTACTGGGACAACGATAGGAAGCAACTCTATCCCAACCGCAGCTTCACCATCATTGAAGAAAAGACAGAGAGGAGAAGAACCCTTTACATCAACGAAGCTGTAGCCAAAGCGACTGTTCTGTATATCCAGCAGTTGGCATCCAGGAGCAAGAAGCATGAGGTGGACCTCAACAGCTATCTTTTCAGAAGCCAATCGAACCGCAGTACGTCAGACCAACCAATGGCCGTTAGATCGGTGGAACGACTTCTAAAGGACATCATAAATGAAGAACTTGGAATTGATGTTCATGCCAGTACTCACTGCCTTCGGAAGACTTTCGGTTATCACATGGCTATGTCTGCTCCCGACAGAAGCAGAGCAGTATCGTTCCTCCAGCACGTCTTCGGTCACAGCACTGCTGCTTACACACTTCTGTACATAGGCATTACCGATGAGGAGATCGAAGCTTCGTACAACCGCCTGAACCTGGCACAGGCAGGAATGGATCTCCAGCTCAGCAGTGGCTACAGCCAGAAGATTGTTGGGTAAAGGCCACACCACTTCTGACAACGGCGAAGTGCTTTCAGATGACTGAGAGATACTGCCTGAAAAGCATATGAGGAAGAGTTCTCTTCTGAAGCCGCTGCGGTGTATAGCACGGAGCCGTATGATATATGTTTTCAGACGCTTAGCTGACAGAACCATCCACTGAAATACTTCCTCTTGTGACATAAGCAAGAGGAAAGCAGCTGCGACGGAGTGGTCCCTATGGACTGATGGTACTTACTTCAACGGTGCCGAGTACCTTGACAACTGAAAAATTGGAGACGATAGGAGGACCACGGAGGAGCTCTATAGACGTGGTGAACTGCGTAAATCGACGTTTTGAAAAACATGATCTCGTCAGACGGCTTACAAAATCATGGGAAAAATGATACCTATCCTAGTTACTTCAATAGGAAGCCTATCGGAAGGGGAATACCGTGATACCAAAATCGCGTCCCATACTTTGTTGGACGAGTGGAAACGAGGAGAACAAGGTATGTAGACCTGCGCAAAAAACGTAGATTTAGATTTGAGGGATATCTGTAGAGTTTCAAGAGAAACCCTATTTTTAGTCATGACTAACCATTGGAGTTGACCGTGTTTCTTCTCCGTAAAGGGGGAGCCAAACTGGTATCCACCCCTCCTCCCCTGCTGTGGCCCTTCCCTGTCTCCAAGCAAAAACAGCCGGTATCTTTGTTAATACAGATATATAACTACAGACGTAGTTTCTATTTCTTCACGACCGGCGGAATCAGAAAGGAGAAAATTTTTTGGATCATACTGTAAACATCGTGGACGCCATTATGGGCACAGGCAAGACCACGGCTATGATCCGGTACATCAACGAGTCGCCTCCTGACCGGCGGTTCATCTTCTGCACCCCGTACCTGGAGCAGGTCCAGCGGGTATTGAGTGCTTGCCCGGGAAAAGGCTTTGTTGAGCCAGATGACAAGACCGCGACGAAGCTGGTCAGCATCAAAAACCTGATTGCTGATGGTATGAACATCGCGACTACTCACGCTCTTTTCATGCTGCTGGATGATGAAGCGAGGGAGCTCATCGAGGCCCGCAACTACACACTCATTATTGATGAAGCAATGGATATCCTCGGCATGGTGGACATCACGCCATATGACATCAAGACGATCTGTAAGGAATACTGCGCGGAGGACCCGGACGGTAAGCTCCGCTGGGAGGTCCCAGAGTATGAGGGCAAATTTGATGTGTACCGGCCAGAGATCGAAGCTGGCGTGGTATATCGCAGCAGTCCGATCAGCTTAGTCCGCATCGCGAACATCTCCACATTCTCCGCCTTCCAAGAAGTGTTCCTGATGACATATCTATTTGATGGCCAGATCCACAAAAGTTATTTCGATATGTATGGCTGGCACTATAAACATTGGTTTGTGGCAGGAAATGATGTCGACACATCCCGTCTGCCGCCCGAGCCGGTACAGTATCAGCCTCGCGACTACTCTCACCTCATCAGCATCAAACATCACTTTAAGGGCGAAAGGCTGGTCACCAGCAGAGGCAGCTTCTCCCTGAGCTGGTACAACAGGAACGTTCACGGCGACGGGCAGCCCACTGAGCAGTTCAACATCCTGAAAAAGCATATGACTTCATTTTTCCGATCAGTCTACAAGGATGGCTACACCGACCCGATGTGGACCACCTTCAAGATATATCGGAAACCGTTGGCAGCTTCTGGTTACAGCAAAGGCTTTTTGCACTGTTCCGCAAAGGCTACCAATGAATATCGGAGCAAAAATGCCCTGGCCTATCCTGTGAACCGGTATATCAATCCCAATCTAGTCAACTTTATCTCCGCTCACGGTGGCAAAATCGACCACAACGCCTTCGCTCTCTCCGAGATGGTGCAGTGGGTCTGGAGAAGCGCCATCCGGGACTGCAAGCCCATTGTCCTATACATACCAAGTGACCGGATGTGCCTGCTGTTCACTGATTGGCTGGATGAGATCAGCGGGAAGAAGCCCCTTGTGGGAGGTGAGAGCAAAGAAAGTGGTCACTGTCTGCTGGTGCCCTGCCCGGGGCTCATCCAACAGCCTGACCGCTCCCCTACCCCACCATCAATACATACTATCAAATCTCATAAACTCAACTTTGAAAATTCACCAATGGTTTGAATATAAGGAGCGGGCAGATGATCCGCTCTGACCTTACCTGCGGCATGACCGCGCAGTAACAAAGATCTGCCCAAGGCGATCGGCCATTGATCCTATGTACAATGAAAGGGTCAATTGCCAAACATGTACTATCTACGCGACCTTACCAACGATTATTATGATTGTGGCACCTGTCTGTGGGATGGTGTATGTGACCAGCTCACCTTTGAAATACCGGGCGCCACATACTTTCCTTCTGAGAGCGGAGTGCGGAAATCGCGAGTCTATGTTCCCATTGAAGGGTGCAGATATTACACCCCCCTACTAGAACAGGAATACATCTCAGAAGTCGAATACTATCAACGAAACCTTGACGAAAGAGCTGCTGTGTACCAGCGCCTCATCGCCGAGTTCCAGTGATCGGAACCGGAAGTGAGGTGATCGTTATCGCTCTTTCGAAACTGTATCCTATTTATAGCTTGCAGACATCAGCATTCTACACCGACGAAGAAGCCGCGCTCGATGAGCGTTTGCAAACGCTCCGGAAGCTGATTCGCGAGGGCGGCACCAGGTTGGGCGAGGAAGAAAAGAAAGCCCTATGTACAGCCGCCGGCGCCGCAAAGCAGGCGCTGAAAGCAAAGATTTCAGAAAATATTGGCATGACACGGGAGGTTCGAAAATCATTTCTGCATGAGCGGAATATTGTCTGTATCTTCGATTCGGATCTGACCCGGTCTCTAAAGATGTGCGAGGAATCTCTTAACGATGCTATTGTCATAGTTAAGGTGTTCTACTTTGGCATCGCTGAGAGCATTATCAAAAATGGATTTACGCTCAACGGCGAGCGATACATATTTTTTTCCGCCTCTGCGGGACAAATACGAACCAAGAAATTTGTGGCAGTTAAGGAGTCCCTTTGGCAGCAGTGCCGGAATCGGCTAACCTGTGGCCTCTCCTTAGATCGTATCAACGCACAAGGCGGTATCAATGTTAACAAATATCTTGCCTATCTGGCTCTCTGCAACAGTGCTACAGACTTGTGGAAGGACTTCGATATTGATAAATGCATTGTGGTGGAGGACTTTGAAACAAACGTCCGAGGTCTGGTGGATTTTATCACAACAGATGATTTTAAGATACACCGGCAGGAGATGGATGTTCCTATCACACACACAGATGGTTGCGGAATGATCCTCCCGTCTGTCAGCAAGAAAAACTTTATGGTGAGGGCTCCTTGGATTAAGGGGTTGCTGGCCTCCTTCCCTTTCGACAAATTTATTCGGGAGGCAAATCGGAGAGACAGCAAAGTTAATCACGGGCTTGTCCGTGATATCTACGGGCAACAGCACGACGTTTTGGCAGAGGGCATCCAGATCATCTTCACTAAGTCACAGTTCAAGCTGTGGAAACACTATGAGAGTTGGGATGAGTACCGATATCTCTTTAAGAAATACGGATGCACGGCCGGAAAGTGCAATGAAGAGGAAACATACATCTCGAACGCTCAGTTTAATTATCAGATGCTCCAAACTTTGGATGATATGTCGGATGAGGAGCTGGATGAGCTTGCGTCAAAAACCAATGAGAGTATCCGTAGAGTGACCTCCGATAGGGACACTATGCTTCGAGTGTTTGGCGCTACAAAATATAATCAGGCCAAGAACCCGTTCCAAGAGTGCCTGTACTTGTATCCTGAGTTGCTTCAGGATGCGCATAGCAGAGACGTGCTTCGATCTCTCAAAAACAAGATGATTAAAGAAGCACGTGGTGGAAGGTTGGATGTAAAAGGAAAGTATCTCTTTTTAGTGCCGGATCTATATGCTGCCTGTCAGTACTGGTTTCTTGGAGAGAAGATTCCTTCCGGTCTATTAGCAGATGGAGAAGTATTCTGCAGAATATATGCCGATGAAAAAGAGCTGGATTGTCTGCGCAGCCCCCACCTCTATCGGGAACATGCCGTTCGAAAAAATGTTGCCGGGGATAGCTCGGAGTGTAAACGTTGGTTCCAAACAGACGCAATTTATACCAGCAGTTTTGATACAATATCAAAAATACTGCAATTTGACAATGATGGAGACAAGGCCCTCGTCTGTGCTGAACCCGTCATTCTACTCGCAGCCAAACGGGCATGCCAAGGCATTGTCCCCTTGTATTATGAGATGGCAAAAGCACCGGCTCACGTCGTGGATTCCGTTGGAATGTACAAAGGCATGGAGGCCGCTTACACCGGTGGAGCTATTGGTCCTATTAGCAATAGCATCAGCAAAATATGGAATTCCGGTCATCCAGACCTTGATGCAATCAAATTGCTGTGTGCTCAGAACAATTTTACGATCGATTACGCAAAGCCCCTGTACAAGCCGACACCACCGCCAGATGTGGAGGAGAGGATACGATCGGCGTCTAAAGGCAGGGTTCCCCATTTTTTTATCTATGCAAAAGACAAGGAGGACTGGCAGGGAGAGCCTGCCAATGCTTCCGTTGTTAACCGATTGGAGAAGATTATCAAAAAACCAAATTTGCGTTTTAATGCCGAGTCGCTCGGCAAGTTTGATTACAGGATGCTCATGTGCAATCCTGATATAGAGATTAGTCCGAAAGACAGGGCAATATTGGATCTCTATTATAAACTTAGTAAATCCGTCAACTATCGCATGGCGACAGATGACTCAAAGAATAATTACGCCTTTATCTACCATAAGGTCCGGAGCCAATTGCTGGAGATAGAACCTAATATTTACCACCTGACCGATGTGTTGGTTAAGCAGCTCTTCTATGTCAGAAAGGCACAACGGAAAACTCTATTTTGGGAGTGTTTTGGAGATGTGGTATTGGAGAATCTGAAAGAGAACGTAGACCAAAATACCATTATGTGCGTAAAATGCGGTTCTCGGCTACTCCCCTCTCATCGCAGCCAGATCTATTGTCCAAGCTGTGCTAAGATTATGGAGCGTGAGAGGACACGGCTCAGGGCACAAAAATTCAGGAGAAAACAGAAGACAGCGTAACGGATGTGACCAAACCCCGCAAACCAGTGATACCAATGGTTTGCGGGGTTTTCTTGTTTTTACCCAATTTTTGAAAACCCAGTATTTTCAATGGTTTGCGGGGTTTCTTATAAAAAAGTTTGTCACACTTAGGGAGAACAAGGGTTAATGGCGTGATTTACACAGGATACGCAACCGATATAGACCGTTCTCTTGCTTTGATTACGGTCTATATCCTCCCCTATTTCTGCGCCGACCCTGTGGCCCAAAATTTGGAGAAAAGGATGAAATATATTGGTTAAAGTTTCGCGGCAGGAGGCCGATCTGATCCGTCAGAAAGTTCCTGATGCCCACATCACAATTGTCAATCGGACCAAGCCATACAAAAAATACTGGGTGGAGGAGTCCAGAGGCGTGATGCGGTTGCTCTATAAACTGCGTTCTGCAAGAAGGCGGTGAACTAAATGGGTACTGCACTTACCTCCCCCCTCTTTGAAGGCTCTGAGCGGCGCAATGGAGAGTCCTACTTGGACTATATGGTCCGGCTCTTTGAGCACAAAAAAGAGTATGGTTTAGTCTGCGACGACATTGCAGCTCTTCTAAATGCGCAGACCGGCAACAACTATACAGAATGCACCTACCGGAAATACTATGCTGCTTTCAATGATGGCCGTTTATATGAGCGTAAAGATGTGGCTCGGCGTCCTGCCCGTACAATTCTTTGTCTATCGGATTTTCATTATCCCTATGCAGTTCCGGTGGAGATCTTCCAAGAATACCAGAGGCCAGATATTCTTCTGCTCAATGGGGACCTTGTTGATATGCAATCTATCAGCAAGTTCCCGAAGGCGTACCGGGTGAGTCCCATGGATGAAATCGTTGGCGGAAGACAGTACCTGATTGACCTGATATCTATTCTGTCGCCTGGCCAGGTAATTATCAACAAAGGCAACCATGAGGTCCGTTTCGGTAATTATCTTTCTCGGAGCATAGACGGAGAGCTTAAAGATCTGATGCCAGAGACCGCCCTGGATCTCATCGTGAATGATGGGTTTCACCACTATGACAAAAGGGGCCGTGCCAAGATCTGGTATCAGCCAATTAGGGATGTTTTTGAGGATATCGAAATCACATACACCGGAGAGTGGTGGTGTAAGATTGGAAACACCATCTTTGCACACCCTCTCGCATACTCTGGTGGTATTTTGAAGACATCGGAGAAAGCTGCCAACCACTTCTTGCGCGTTGACCCAAATTTTGATGCTCTGGTACTGGCTCATACTCACAAGTTAGGCATGTACCGGGAGGGGAATATCACTCTGTTTGAACAGGGCTGTTGCTGCCTCACCGGCAAACTGAATTATGCTGATGGTAAGCTGTCTATGCCACAGCAGCAGGGATTCTTATATCTATGCCAAGAGCAGGACGGCAGCCTTATGTTTGACCAAACAAAACTCGTGACACTTTAAGAATGGAAGGAATGTAGGATGACAAGGAACGAATTTATTAAGGTGGTGGCAAGGCGCTACCATATGACAAACGAGACAACAAAGGCATGGGTGGAGGCTATTTTTAATTCTTTGGGAGAAGTCCTGGCAAGTGGAGAAGAAGTCAATATGCGGGGCTTCGGTGTTTTCCGTCAGAGACTGACCCGTCCCAAGATTGGTAGAAACGCCAGGACTGGAGAAGCTGTCTATATTCCGGAACATCGCCGTATCCGGTTCGACCTTTGTGACAAGTTGGATAAGGTTCTCAATGGGGAGGCTGAGCTGGAGGATCTTGACAATGGGACCGATGGGATATCTTCTCTTTTTGATGATGATGATCTGATAGAGCGGTAGATCATACCCCGGCTTATAACGTCTATTATATTATACAAGCATGCAGGAATATGTTTGATATGATATATTCTTGTCTAAAAATATATCGCAAACAACATAATCTGGCTTGCATGTCAGGACGTCCTGCTTTTCTCGAAGCCTTGCGTTCCCACGCGAGGTATTGATGTAGAGAAGGCGGGACGTCTTCAATTTGCTTTCGGAAATAGCAGAAGAGAAGGACCGCAACAGATATTTATGAAAGGAGAAGTATGGCGAGAGTTACCAAATACAACAAGCTTACTTCCCCTGAATTGCTCGCGCAGACTAATCCGGAAAACCTGCAGCTAATGGAAGAGTTCCTGGCTTACCTGCGCTCGATGAAGCACAGTAAGGGGACGATCACTGGATATCGGAGTGACTTACGAATTTTCTTTGTCTATGTGATGCAGCACTGCCAGAATAAGCATTTTACAAAGCTTACCAAGCGGGAACTAATTGGTTTCCAGAACTGGTTGCTCAATGACAATGAAAATTCTCCGGCACGAATCAGACGCATCAAGAGTGCGATATCCAGCCTTGGCAACTACATTGAAGATATTTTAGACGACGAGTACGAGGGATATCGGTCTCCTATAAAAAAGATTAAGAGCCCCTCGATTCGCGCTGTTCGCGCAAAGACAGTATGGGAAGACCAGGAGATTGAGGATCTTTTGCAGAACCTGTCTGATATGCGGCAACATGAAAAGGCATGTGTCCTTGCGCTTGCTGTTTATAGCGGGCGGCGGAAATCTGAACTGCTTCGATTTAAGGTCAACTATTTTGATGAAAAGAATGTTGTGTACGGTTCATTGTATCGAACACCGGAACCAATTCAGACCAAAGGAACTGGCGGCGGTAAAATGTTGGTATGCTACACCCTGAGAAATAAATTCAAGCCTTACCTGGATGCATGGATGGAAGAGAGACGGGAGCGAGGCATTGATAGCGAGTGGCTGTTCCCAAGCACAAAGGACCCGTCTCTCCCCCTTGCAGTGACGACCCTGGATAGATGGGCGAAACAGTTCTCAGAGATGACCAACAAGCCGTTTTATTTCCATAGCCTGCGGCACAAGTTTGTTACAGAGCTGTCCAGAAGCGGTCTGCCAGACAGCGTTATCACAAAAATTGTTGGGTGGGAAGATCCTTCCATGTGCCAAGTTTATAATGACAGAGAAATTGACGAAGAGTTGGGACAATATTTTGATGAGCATGGAATTAAGAAATTGGCCCCGGTTGACTTGTCTTCTCTGTAGGAGGTGACTCATGGCAGGAAGGCCTAAAAAAAGCATATCTGAGTCCCCCATGTCAGTCATACCAGGCACTGCAAAACCCAGGGGACGACCGCCGGCCGGGAAAAAACGAAATGATCCGGGTTTGCATGGAGATCCAGCCGGTACCACTTACCGCTGTACCTGTTGTGGGAAATACTATCCCGCTCAAAGAGGGAATTTCTTTCCTAGCCGCTCTCAACTCTTTCAGGGTTGGGGCGGCTATTATCCTGTTTGTAAGCCGTGCATGGAAAAGTATTTCGCATGGATGGTATCAACAATTTACAGTGGGAATCAAATGGATGCTCTTCAGAGGGCTTGCGAGTTGATGGATCTTTACTATAAGGCTGTGACCGCCGATGTAAATGGAAGATCTGGTTCAACTTTGCTTAGCTCATACCATACCAGGATTGGACTTTCTACTGCCCGTAAGGACAATATTTCTTATATTGATACCATACTGGATACGCTTGACAAAGAGAACAGTGCGGCGGCTAAGATTCGGAAAGCTGCCGAGCAGGAGGCAGACCGTATTATTGCGGACGCAAAAGAACAAGCAGCAAAACTAACGGATGACGCTGCCCGCCGTCTTACGCTTGATAATATACCGATTGAAGTTAAGCGGCGCTTTGGATATGGCTTTGAACCAGAAGAATACATGTACATGCAGGAACAGTATGAGGATTGGATTTCGTGCTATACCTGCGATACAAAAATTCAAGAAGAACTGTTTAAAAACATCTCCCTTGCGCAGCTCAACATTATCAAAGCGCAACAGGCTAACGGTGATGTCGCAAAAGCCACCAAGGCATTCAATGACCTGGTTTTGATGGCTAACATTGCTCCTCGGCAGCAAAAGGACTTGGTTGGAGAGAACGATACCTTTGGCACTCTCATTCAGAAGTGGGAGGAGGAAGAACCTATTCCCGATCCAGATGAGAAATGGCGGGATGCGGATGGTATTAAGAAATACATCTCCACCTGGTTTTTTGGACATCTATGCAAGATGTTCAAAATTGAGAACGACTGGTCAACGGAATATGAACTGGAGCTGGCCCAGTATACGGCACACCCCCCCTCCTACGATGGTGACTTTGATATCGATGGAGATCCTGATAGGGAGGTTCCTATCGATGATGACCAGTAACATGCAGACTCAGGCCAGGTCGGTGACAGATGCGGAAATCCAAGCTGCCCGTGAACAGCATATGATGAATACGGTAGCTAAACGGGCCAGTTTTTATCGGGCCAATCCTCACAGATTTGCAAAGGACTATCTGCACCTGGACCTGTATATTTTTCAACAGATCATACTCGTCCTAATCAGCTTGTCCACAAATTTTATGTTCCTTGCCAGCAGAGGTATTGGCAAAACATTTATTATGGCAGTATTTTGTGTGATCAGATGCATCCTGTATCCTGGGTCGCTGGTTGTTGTTACAGCTAAAACACGTGGGCAGGCATACGAAGTGATCGATAAGATCGAAAAAATCCTTGTTCCAAAATCTGCCCTATTGAGGAGCGAAATCAATTTTAAACGAAGTGCCTTTAATTTGCAGAAGGCGGAAGTGGTTTTCTACAACACATCCTGCATCCGCGTTGTTACAGCTAACGATAACTCACGTCACTTCAGGGCAAACGTGTTGCTGGTAGATGAGTATCGTATGATTCCCTTGGACACGCTGAATACTGTCCTACGGGAATTTTTGGTAGGTTCAAGAGATGCGGGATACCTGAGAAAACCGCAGTATAAACATTTGGCGGAGCGTAATATGGAGCTCTATGCTTCTTCTTGCTGGTATACCAGCCATTGGAGCTATCGTCTGGCTCAAGATTATTTGAACAACATGATGATTGGCGGCAAAAAATATACTATCTGCGGCTTACCTTATCAGCTTGCCGTTCGGGATGGTATCCAGTCCAAAGAGGCTATAGAGGATAAAATGACGGAGAGCACGTTCTCCTCGGTGAAGTTTCAGATGGAGTCAGAAGCCTTATGGTTTTCAGACACGGATGGGGGCTTGTACAGTTATTCTGACATTTCTAGGACATGTAAGATTGACTATCCTATGCTTCCTAGCTCTGTTACAGAACTGGTTCATGATCCAAAAATTCTGATACCGCCCAAGAGGACAGGTGAATACCGTATCTTGTCTGCTGATATTGCTGTTATGGCATCCGTTGGAACCAAAAACAACAACGACGCCACTTCTATTTTCGTCAATCAAATGATGCCAACCAAGAGTGGGCGCTATCTCAACAATATCGTGTACACGGAGAATTATGAGGGTGCTCATACAGAAGATCAGGCACTCATCATTCGGAAGATGTTTGAGGAGTATGAGTGTGACTATATTGCCATAGATGCAAGAGGAGTCGGATGGGGCGTTGTTGATCTTTTACTTCGCGATCAGGTGGATTACACAACAGGGCAAATATATCCCGCCATTAGTTGTTTCAATGACGACGACATCGCTGCTCGCTGTTCCAACCCACGAGCACAGAAGGCGATTTGGGCTATCAAAGGGAACGCCCAGTTTAATTCGGACTGCGCCCTTGGACTGCGCGAAGCTTTCCGGCAGGGGACTATCCGATTGCTGAAGCAGGAATACGATTGTGATGATCAGCTTTATGCAATAAAAGGTTGGGACAAGCTCTCCCCTTCTGAGCAGTTGACACTGCGGATGCCCTACGTCAACACATCACTCCTTATCAATGAACTAATCAATCTGGAGTATGAAGCAAAAGACAGTGGTATTAGAGTACATGAAAAATCCGGCATGAGAAAGGACCGTTACAGCTCACTTAGTTACAACTTGTATGTGGCACGAGAGGTGGAACGGAAATTACAAAAACCCCGCCGGACAGAATCCAACGCTAACATTATTCGATTTAAGATGCCTGACATTAAATCATTTAACGCCAGTGCAGGAAGGAGGCGATGAGCAATAGCAATTAGAAAGAAAGAAAACGGGAAAGCGGCTCCCCATGAGGAAACTGAACAGCAGCGTCAGCGCAGAGAGGCATTTGAACACATACTCTCCTATGCTAAGCTGTTAAAAGCTCCTCTCTGGGACATCAATGATCAGACAACCCGGTCAACTGCGCGATATACTCGTTACACCAAAGAGGACCTGATGAGTTACATGCAGGCTCCTTCAACAAACGAGGCAAATATCCGAAATGCAAGTATATATATGTTTGACTGTTCGTCTCAGTACAAACGTCTGATCCTCTACTATGCTTTTCTTTTGACGTGGGCCTATACCATCGCCCCCGTTGGATATGATCCTGAAAAAATCAAATCTGATGCTTTCCGAAAAGCGTATTACAAAGCGTCTTCGTTGATCGAAAGCATGAATCTTCCACATGAGATGCAGAGAGCGTCAACTATTGCCCTCCGGGATGGTGTTTTATATGGAGCAACATGGACCACAGGCAACTCTTTCTACATACAGCGAATCAACCCGGATTACTGTGCCCTGACATCTATTGTTGACGGCACTTGGGGATACTCTGTGGATATGAGTAAGATCCAAGAAAAATATCTTCCCCTTTATCCTCCGGAATTCACGACAATGTACAAGGCTTATCGAGATGGTGGGTCTAAGTGGCAAGAGGTTCCTGAATCCATCTCATTCTGTCTGAAGGCGGATGAAACAAATTCCGCCTACAGTCTGCCCCCTTGGGCATCAACGCTCCCCATGCTCTATGACATTGAGACCTACAAAGCGCTCCAGGAAACGGCTACCGAAATAGCCAACTACAAATTGCTGGCAATGAAAATAAATGTTGATGAAGAGGGTACACCAACCATCGACTGGCCGTTAGCTGAAAAATATTATAAACAGCTTTGTGCGTCCCTCCCGCCATTTGTGGGTGCAGCATTAACGCCAATGGATATGGAATCGTTTGAGTTTGAGAAGAGTAACGGCACAAACGACGTGGATACCGTCAGCAGAGCGGAAGAGCAGTACTGGTTCAACACAGGAACAAGCGCTCTGCTCCACGGTTCGTCGACCAGCGACACCGCAGGAACGCTGAAACTCTCTATCGTGTCTGACGAGGAGATAATGTTCGGGCTGCAACGGCAAGCCGAGCGCCTGATTAACCGTATTCTGAAAAATTTAAGCGGAACTGCTAAGTTTAAGATCAACTTCTTACCCATCACTCGATTCAACCAAGACACACAGGCATCCCTCTACAAAGAAGCTGCCACCCTGGGTATTCCTGGTTCTAAGGCCGCTTATGCTGCTGCTGTAGGGATACCACAACATGATCTTCTGGGTATGAACTATATCGAGATGGAACTGCTGCATATGGATGAGCTTACACCACTGACCAGTGGGTATACAATTGGGACAGATGCCGGAGGAGATGCTGGTGGACGCCCGTTGAAAGACCCGGAGGATTTGAGTGATGAGGGTGAGTCCACCAGAGAAAAGGACAGCAATGAAAATGTGGTGTAATGTATGGCAATGCAATATGTGTTTATAAGAAGCCCTTTGAAGGCAGCGCAACTGCTAGAGAAGGGTTTTCCTTATACCCAAACGCCTCTTACAAAAGACAAATCTGTCTTTATTTTTGAGGCCAGTGATACTCTGTGTGAGTATTTATCAGAGCATTTTTCCGCATCGGAGTATACAATTTCAAGTCAGGCACTGATGTGTTTTTAAAAGGGGGTGAACCATTGGAGAATAGTACGCAGTATCAGAATATCATGTGCTACAGCAAGATCCAACCAGTCAAGCCAATTAATTCGGAGTTCACCCTCTGCAAAGTATACGTGCAGGGCGTTGGGAAAAATCGTAACTATAGCTACATGTCTCGTGAAAATATCGAACGGGCAGAGCCCACTCTCCACTATATACCTGTTGTCGGTCATTTACTGACTAAGTATGATGATGACGGAAATGAAGTGGGAAAGTACTTTGGCGGACACGACTACGTGCTGACAGAACAGTGGGAGTACAAAGCTGAGACTGTTCCTTTTGGCGTGGTGACAAATGATCCAGTGGAGTTTGAGGATGTGGAGGAATATGGCAATGTAGTACCATATTTGACTGCTACCGCTATTCTCTGGACTGGACGGTATCCGGAGCTGAAAGAAGCAATCTATTCCGATGACTGTTGGTTTGCACAGAGCATGGAGATAGCGGTGACACAGTCCAGGCCGTATGAGGAGGACAGCAACTACATTGAACTTTTGGACTGGACTTACAGCGCCCTTTGCATTTTGGGCAAGAGCGATGATCCGGAATATAACACGGAACCTTGTTTTATTTCCTCTCGGTTTGTCCCTCTGACCTACAGCATGGAACGAGAAAAATTCAATGCAGCTATGAGCGAGATGCAAGAGCATCTCGCTTTTATATTATCACCCAAGAAAGGAGGAGAGACAGAAATGGATCATGAAATGATCGCGTCCATTTTGTCCGAATTCGGCCTTACTGCCGAAACTATTGACTTCGATACGACTGGGCTGGATGAGGAAGGGCTTCGTACTGCAGCCAAGGAGTTTGCAGATGCTCACCCTGCGGATGGAGCTGATCCTTCCGATGCTCACACAAATGAGGATTTTACCTGTGAGTTTGTCGCCACCTATAACCAGCGACTGGAAGCACTCCGGAATGCTCTGGACAGCGCGGTGGTTAGAGATCCGCAGGGCAACGTTGTCTCCGCTACCCACTATTGGGTGAATGATTTTGATGACACCTTTGTCTACGTGGAGCGGTACATGTACAGTGCCAACGGGGATGACAAAACCGACCATGGCCGATTCAGCTATTCCATGGACGAGACAAGCAACACCGTATCCATCACAAGTGAATTTGAACTCATGCACCTGGTATGGCTTACCACAGAGGAAAAGACCAAACTGGAAACCTCCCGCAACGCTTTTTCTGAGCTGGAGGAACTGCGCAACTACAAGGCGGACAACGAGCGAGAAAAGAGAAAGGCAGCTCTGGACGATCTGTTTGCACAGTTTGGCGATCTGGCCAACATGGAAGACTTTGCTAATCTTCGTGAGGCCGCCGAGGACGCCGATACGCTGGAGGAAATTGAGACGAAGCTGTATGCCATGCGGGGCCGCCAAGTCAAGGGATTTTCCAAGGTTCCTGATCAGAAGCGCGGCACTGTGAAAATTGGCATCACTGAAGATCTTCCCAACGATGAACCTTACGGCGGTCTTATGACCAAGTACAACTAATTAAGAAAAGGAGAAACGAATATGGCTTACGCAATTCTGCGGACGGACAAGATGATGTCTACCCGCGTTGAGTCTATGCTGGTTACCTTCCGGTACCAGGAAAGTTCTGTGGATGCTCCTATTGAGAATGGCAACATTGTGGAGCTGGCTGGCCTGATGGATGGAGAGCGTGAAGTCTTTCAGGCTAAAGCCCCCACTGCCACTTCCTCTCTGGACAATTGTGTTCTGGTTAGCGGCGTGGAGCTTCTTTACGACGAGAGAGCCAGTATGCGCAATCTGAACAAGTTCCGTAATGAGGCAGGCGATAACGTGCGTGGGCGCCATTTTCACAGCGGTGACATTTTCAGTGTCACTAAGGAGGCCATCGACGGCGAAGCGGCTGTGGGGAACGCCATTGAGCTGCAGGCTGGTACCAAGATGAAGTGTGTGGAGAGCCCTACTGATAGTACCACTCAGGTGGGCAGCGTAATCGAACTGGATGGCGATTATGTCGTTATTCTGGTGGCCTAATGAAGGGAGGTAAAAACATGGATCGCACTGAAATGAACAATGTTGTGAAGCTTGCTCTGGATACCATTCATGGTAGAATCCAGGGCAATTTTTCTAAGGAGGATGCCTCTGAGACCCTTCGTAAGGCCTTTATTGAAGCTAATGGTGGTTCTACCACCATCAACATCAAGACCTTCCACCGTGGCAACCAGCTGTTTGATATCATTGAGGAGCTGCTGCCCTCCATTGTCCAGGAGGGCCTGAAGGGCGACGAGTTCTTCTTCGACCTGGTGGAGTATCGGAATATGGCCGAGGGCGATATGAATGAGTTCTATACGGAGGATCAGTCCGAATTCATTGTCGCCGATGTGGCTAACGGTACACAGGGCATTCGCCGTCAGAGATTGAATGCTGGCGAGACCCTTAGCATTAAGACTTCCCCTAAGGGTGTCAAGGTCTACGAGGAGCTTCGCCGCCTTCTGTCTGGTCGGGTTGATTTCAATACCTTTATTGACAAGGTGAGCCAGGCCATGACTAAGGCTCTGCGCAACGATATCTACAACGCCTTCAACGGCATTTCTGCCACTACTGCCGGTCTGAATGGCACTTATGTAATCAGCGGCACTTTTGATGAGGACAAGCTGCTGGAACTGATTGAGCACGTGGAGGCAAAGACAGGCCAGACTGCCAAGGTTGTCGGCACCAAGACCGCCCTGCGTAAAGTCTCTACCGCTGTTGTGGCTGATGAGGCCAAGAGCGATATGTACAACATCGGTTACTATGGCAAGGTAGCCGGCACCGATATGATCGCTGTCAAGCAGGTTCATAAGACCGGCAGTGACACCTTTATGCTGGACAACAGCAAGCTGTATATTATCGCTGGCAGCGAGAAGCCCATCAAAGTGGTCAATGAGGGAGAAGGTCTGATCGTTAACGGTGATCCCACCGGCAACGCTGATCTTACTCAGGAATATACCTACATTCAGCCCTGGGGTGTGGGCATCATCTTCTCTACTGTTATGGGTATCTATACCATTACCGACTAATCTCATAGCGGGGCCCAGCAGGGCCCCGCTCTTTTTGAATGAAAGGAAACGATATGGCAGCAAGAACACAGACTTCACGCTCTAAGGCGGTTATGCCCGATGAGTCTTCCGTCTCTCCAATCAAGGAAGAGACGACTCCTATAAAAACTCCGAAGCCCACAAAAATAAGATTGGATGACAGTGTGCTGGTCCGTGTAAAGAGCAACACATTTGGGCAGCTCATTTACATCAATAAGCGCACAGGTGATCGGACAGAGTGGAAGCAGTTTGGGGAAGAACAGTCTCTTTCCATGGGTGACCTACGCGCAATGAAGGGGACGCAGCTTTCTTTCTTCTCTGACCAGATGATTGTTATCACTGGTTGCGAAGACGATCGCTATCCTGATCTGACGCCGGCGGACATATATGACGCGCTTCTTGTCAGCAGGTATTATAAGAACATTGTTGACCCAGAAAATTTTGGTAAGATATTTGCCGCATCTGACAGCGAAATCCGTCAGATGATTTCCCAGATGTCCAACAATGCACGTACCAATCTAATTGTAGCTCTGAATACCGCGATTAATAATGGCACATTGGATTCACTGCGGAAAATCAAGCTCTTCGAATCTCTGTTGGGCTGTGAACTGGCATCTCTCCAGTAAGGAGTGGATTGAAATATGGCAACATCTTATTCGACCGTCATTGACCGTGCGCAGTTTCGCATCAGCGATTATGATGCGCTGAAACAAACTTTCCAAATGCACTATTCCATCATGAAGAAGCATTTGATGAGTTCTGTGGCAGACTTTGCACCATACTGTCTTCTCGACCTTAACGACAGGGACGAAATTCTGGCACAATTTAATGTCGATCTTGACGATGAGTGCATTGAAATTCTCGCGTGCGGCGTCGCTTCCTACTGGCTTAGTTCTCTGGTGATGAATACGGATCTGCTGCAGAACCGTCTCTCTACAAAGGAATACAGCTACTTCTCCCCTGCTAATCTTCTGAATAACGCGGCGGCTTTACGAAAGGAAACCAAGAAGGAATTCCGGTCTGATATTATCCGCTACACATACCGCCACGGGAATATTGAAAGCCCTGGTGAGGAGGTGCAATAATGCGCCGGAAATCTTTTCTTGACAATATGATCAACAGGGTGTTTAAGCTTCTTCCTATGCGGGAGCAGTATGATCGAGGTGAAGACCCATTTTTGAATGAGTATCTCCAGGAACTGACACTGGAGGCTAACGGCGCCTATCAGACTTTCCCTGAACTATATGATAAGGCACGCTATGTTTCTGTGACGAACACGCTGCAATACATGTGCTGTCACTGGCTGGAAATGCCATTTAGCTCCTATAGGCGGTCGATTCTGAAAATGACGAATTATCTGTCTGCCTTGTCAAAGGAGGTGGGCAATGAAGTGGTCTGACAGCACTGAAGAACAGTGCCTCTATCGCGATTATTTAACCAGGTATGGAATTTCATCCAGAGACCGTGCAATCAGCCGAACTAAGCAGGATTTTGAACGCTTTGTTGTGGATGATCCGGCTTATCAGGAAAATTGTCTGCGCAACGGAATGCCTCAGCGTTTTCTGATAACTCGTTCTGATGTCCTATACCGATGCGAAATTACTGCTTTCCCTGGGGAAGAATTATATCCAGGAGACGTTATTGAGTGTTTTGATGAGCATTGGATCTGTTATCAAACTCGTGTAAGCAGTGACATTCAGGTTTCTGGCACCATTTGGCTATGTAACCATTTGTTCCATTGGCAGAATGGCACTTCGGAGATCATTACAAAATGGGGGGTACTGGATTCCGGTGTTTACTCTACCACAAAGACAGGTGGGTATGAGATCAACACGCCCGACGTGCAGTATAAGATCTATCTTCCATTGGACAAAGATACGGAGCGATTTTTTGTTGATAAGAGGCTAGCCACAAACGTAAGATACGACGCCAACGGGAAACAGATCTTGGAGGTGTACAAGGTCACACGAGTAGATCCAACCAGTCAGGCATACGGCAAAGGAGCTCATCTAATGCTTCTTCACTGCCGCAGCGACGATTTTATTGCTGAACGCGACAACGTCGAGCACATGATCTGCGACTATATCCCGGAGGAGGCTGTCGTGTCACCTCCGCAGGAAAGCGATCAAAAAGCTGTAATGATTGTGGGTAGAACTACTATACGTGTAGGAAGTAGCCGTGCATATACCATAGAGCCGTCCGGTCTTTTCGCACCTGTCTGGACGATAGCCCCCCCTATTGATGGAATTTCTCTTATACACGTAGATGACAACGTTCGCGTTACGGTTGAGGATAAAGAGAATCTCGTTGGCCAAACATTTGCGCTTCAGGCATTAGATCCAGATGGAATTTATGCACCTTGCGCAATTGTCGTGGAGGTGGTCTAAATGTCGGATAAATTGACGCATCAGGACCAGCTGGTGGATTACAACCAGAGGATCTGTAATAAGATTCTTGCCTCCAAAGAAATTATGGCGCTTATTGCTAATGATCCTAATTTGGATTTGGACAGCCCCAATGCAGCGGAATGGGAAGAACATGTTATTGATCATGCTTGGGTAGACGACACCGTTCAGGAGGCAGGAGCCTTTATAACGGTTGATGTAGACGTAACAGATATGTCGTCTGGCACCATTAAAGATATGCGTGTCTATGTGGAGGTTCTGGTTAGTAAAAACTACATGTCTCTGACACCTTCTCTGTTCAAGGGAATGAAGGGGAACCGGCGTGATAACCTGGTGCGCTACATCGACAAGCTGCTTAATGGGAGCTATGAGTTTGGAATTGGCAGGCTGGATGCCACAAATATCCGTACAGTAACTACAGCCAACAAGTTTTCCGGGAAATTGATTACCTATATGGTAGCCGACTTTGCACGCAACAGGAGCCTTCTCCCATGATTGATCCGATGGTTTTAATGAGCGGTTCTCCCTTGCGAATCGGTGGCATCCTGTTTCATCAACCAGATTTAGGTCAGATTTACCGGAACCCAGACATAGGAAGTTCAGTCTATGAGTCATATTTGTATGTGATTGGCTTGGATGTGGAGCAGTTTTTACAAATCACCGGGCTGACTGACATCTATATGGGCCTTGATGCTGAACTTCGGGAACAGATTGGCATATTTGATCTGCTTTCAACTGAGCCGCATTGGAGAGAGCTTCTCATCAATGCGCTTTCTTTTTTTGCTGTAGGGACAGTTTATTATGACCAAGATACGCATGAGCTTCTCGTTGCCGAGGGTGAGAATCACTTAGTTCTCACAAAAGAAATCTATGGAAAAGCCAGAGAGTTCATTATGCGGTCTGCCTGCATGAAGTATAAAGAACAAGCAAACGAGCTCCGGTTTTATAACAATAGGGCTAAAGAGGCGTGGGAGCGCCTGATGAAGCACAAGGAAGAAATGAGGAAAAAGCCCCAAAAGACAGACCCCAGCTATTCCATATGGAATGTAATTGGAGCTGTTACAACGAAACATCCCAGTATCAATTTGATCAATGTATGGAAACTGACACCTTACCAACTCTATGACCAGTTTGCCAGGATTCGGGATCTGGTATCTTTCGATGTTTTCAGCACTCGCTGGGCTGTATGGGGTAAAGACAAGTTTGACTACGCCCTGTGGTTCAAACAGGACCAAGACAATAAAGTGTAAAGGGGAGAAAACGATACATGGCTATCAATGCAATGACTACGTTTGCCAATCGTGAAGTTTATAACCTGATTCTGTGCGACTTCAATACTCAGAAGCCGGTTCTGAATATTGATTGGGCGAACGCAACTTCCAATGATATCACCGGTGAGGAAGTCTATGCCTACGGCGGTTGGGGCCACCCTAAGCGTGTAACCTTCTACGGCGAAAAGGGCGGTACCCTCACTATTGAAACTCAGATGCAGTCTTATCAGCTGTACAGTGTGATGACTGGTGCTGCCATTGAGAAGACCGCGAAGTTCCTTGAGAGAGAGATTCTGACTGCGTCTGAAGCCGGCACACTGACCGCTTCCAGCGCGCCCATTGAGGGTTCTGTCAATGTGTTTGCCCAGGACGATGACTGTGGCACTCCTCTGACTGGCATCACGTCTGTCGATACTGCCATTTCCGGCGAAGGCATTGAGGAGGGTGAGACTTACATTGTGTACTACATGAAGGAGTACACCTCCGGCGTGACCCGTATCAGCATCACAGATACCACTATTCCCAAGGCGGTTACTATTTACGGCGAAACTGTATCTCGCACGGAAGACGACCAGATCGTCTCTCAGCGGCTTGTCGCCTATAAAGCGACTCCCCAGCAGAATGCCAGTTGGTCTTACTCCAACTCTGGCGATCCCACCAGCCTGTCTATCACGTTTGATCTCCTGGTCAATTCTGACGGTCAGATGCTGGATCTGCTGACCATTGAGGATGACGGGGACTAAAAACCTTGTCTAGGGGGGAGAGGGGTAGCATCCCCTCTCCCCTTCTCATTGTTAACGCCAAAGGAATTTTGATCTATGGCTACCGAGAAAACAAAATTTAATGTAGATAAATCGATTGAAAAACGCTCGTGTAATGGAATCATCTTTGATAGTGTACTTGAGATGCGCTACTACAAGGAAGTTGTGCTCCCAAAGTATGAGTGCGGAGAGATTACACATTACGAACTGCAGAAACCATATATTCTGCAAGAGGAATTTTCTCATGAGGGTGTGAAGGTCCATGCCATCCAATATGTTGCTGACTTTTACCTAATTTATGCGGATGGCACGGAAGAGGTAGTTGACACAAAGGGAATGCCTGATGCTGTTGCCAAACTTAAACGCAAATTATTTTGGCGTAAATATCCAAATCTAAGGTACACCTGGATGTGTTACTCACAGATTGACGGCGGTTGGAACCCTTATGAATATGTTCAAAAGCAGAGAAGAATCAGGAAAAAGAAAAAACAGAGTGTTCTGAAAGAAAAGGAGAAGAGTGCAGATGGCCAAGAAACTCACTGTACCTGAGGCTGAGCCAATAAAGGAACAGTCTCTCGACTTAGTCCAGGTGGTTGCAAGCGAAGGTGGAGAGGAGGTCAAGTTTCGAGTAAGACGGACCCTGCCTCTCTCGGCTCGCGCTAAGATGGTGATGGATATCGCCAATATCGTTTTGGTGGAAGGGACATATGTTCCCATCGTAGAGGAATTTGCCTTTTTGTCCACTATTCTAGCCTATTATACTGACCTTCCTCTGGACGACATGAGCATTGACAACATTGATCAGCTTTGCTGCCGCACAGACATCATGGGGTGTGTATATCAGAATGTCTGTGATGATGTGCAGTATATCAAGGAAAGTGCCCAAAAATTGATTTCTTGGGAAAAAGAACAGCTTCTGCGTGCGAAATCTGACCAGCTTTATGAGGCTGTGTCAGCTATGATCAATCATTTAGATGGTTTGCTGGCTCAATTGGAAGGGACTGACCTTGGCAAGGTAGAAGAATTGACCGCTCTTGCTCACGCGGTAGCTCAGAAAAGCGAGAAAGAACTTGGCCATGGCATTATTGAGTTCAGAGAAGCTAAGAAGACCACTGCTCCCAAAAAGAGATCTGTTAGGAAAAAGGTAGAAACACCAGACGGGAATTCTGTTGTTGAGAAAGAATGATGTAAATGTCAATACGTGCCAGGGATTTCGATAACATTCTGTCCAAGTGGCTCCAGACACCGGAGGGGAAACAAGTTGTTTACGAAAAAGCCAATGTGTCTCCTTATACCGAAAGTCAGATGCGGGCAATGGCGCAGGAGCTAGCTGACATGATTGTAGATGCCTATCTGTCTGTTGTACGGCATGAAGACAAGTACTTTGACCGCAGCACAATTCGCGTTGGTATCCCACGCACCGGGAAGAACGGCTCGACTAGGCTACGTGTTACTTTCGACAAAAAGGGGCTCTCCAGACGTTCCTATGCAGCCAGCTTAAAAGATGTAGACAGGTTGGATGCTAGTCTTGGAAGGCCTCTGACAAACTACCGATACCGTACCGATGCAAATGGGTTGGAATATTATTTTACCGGTAAAGGAGTCTATGATATCATCGGTCTTTTGACGCAAGGATATGGACCAGTAAAAACCGTTTATGGATATTGGTGGGACAACAAATACGACAACGAATGGAATATGTATTCTTCCATAAATAAACGGCAGCGTTCAGGGGATGATTTTGTGTCCCGGGCTGTAAATGCTTTCAAGCAAAAATATCCTGGCGTTGAGGTTGAATATCCGAAATTGTGGGGCGGGACTAAATAACACATGTTTTGAGAGACGGCAAAAATGCCGTCTCTTTTTTTAATTTTTGGAAGGTAGGTGGTCAAGACATTGGACGCCGCTAACAACAGAGCGATAGAATTACTGTTTGGTGTCGCGGGCGGTACGTCAATCGCCGCTGGGTCTGGCAAAAATATTGCTGACGCCATGCGCAGCATCGTCAGTGAGATCGAAAGAACCGGGATCACCTCCCTTGATTTCACGGTTTCAGAAACATCGCTCAAAAAAATCAGGGATGCTATCAAAAAAACCGTTGCCAATATTGAAGTCACAATGGATGGACGCGGTATTGGTACAACAAGTTCTCCTGTTCCAGGGAATCAGAATCAATCCGGGCGAGCTGTTAGCCGCGAACTGAATGTGCGTGCGCAGGAGGTTCAGAAACTAACTAAACTTTACCAAGAGTTCTATGATCTTCAGCTCAGAAGCATCCGTACAAAGTTACCGGATTTTGCTGAAACACTCAACACAGAGGCAGCTAAGGTTTATGACCAAATCATAGCTCAGCAAAATACATACGACATTCAACTTGAAAAAACTCCAAGTTTGTATGCGAAGGTAGAGCACTGGGAGAGTCAGCTCGCTTCAGAATTGCGGAAGCGCACTTTGGCAACTGCGGAAGCGGAGGCAAAGCAGAAAGCCTTGAATGAGGCAACGCTGAGTTCTGCGGATCCTCTGCGTTCTTTGTCGGCCACAGTCCAGGCGATCATGGATACATATGCGAAGCTGGATGCGGTACAACAGACAAAGATTAATGTGCCAGGAGATAAACTGCTGCAATACAGATCAGAAATGGACCGTTTGATTGCATCTTATAACCAGATGCAGGATGCGGGTTGGCAGAATGTAAAAGCTGTGGATTTCAAAGCTGTTTTGGCAGATGCTAATCAGCTGAGGGATACGATGACAGCGTATGTCAAAGCCCTGACGGATTCCGACAAATATCTGATCCGGCAAGAAAACAGCTATGCCAAGTTGGCAAACCGTGCGCAGGACTACTATAACCGCATACACAATTCTCTCAGGCGTGATCCTAGCATGGACTCCTCCTTGTCCAACATGATCAGCCGTTTACGCCGCAGTGATTTTGCGAGTGTCACAGAGGCATCCAAGGAGTTTCAGAACCTGCAGCTTCAAATTAGAACGGCAGGTCTTGAAACTGAGACATTGGGACAAACGGTCACCAGAGTTTTCAAAGAAAAGTTCGGATACGGCGTTCTCGCTACTGCAGCTTTGACAACAAGGCGCGTTTTGTCCGACATGTACCGAAATGTTGTCGATATTGACACGAAACTAGCGGATCTGCAGGTTGTTTCTGGTGCCACCGACAACGAGCTTGCGGACTATTTTGACAGGGCTGCGGAGAGCGCCGAAAGGGTAGCTTCCTCTATTACGGATATTCTGGATGCTACCGCTGTATATCGTCGTTTGGGTTTTGGTGTTCAGGATAGTATTGATTTTGCCGAGTTGACAACGATGTACTCCAAGATCGGCGATGTTGCGATTGAAGAGGCAGAGTCTAATATAACCTCCGTTATTAAAGCATTTGGATATGCCAGCGGTGAAGAGCTCTCTGTGGCGATGGACAAGATGGTCAAGGTAGCGAATGATTACGCCATCAGTGCCGACGAATTGGGTGAGGGCCTTGGAAACGCTGCCTCTGCCCTGACGGCAGCCGGCAACTCTTTTGAGGAATCACTTGCTATTCTGACGGCAGCTCAGACTGTAACTCAGAATGCCTCCAAATCCAGCACGGCTGTACGCACCATTACCGCCCGACTGCGACAGAGCACGACAGATCTTGAGGATCTCGGTGAGGAACTTGATCCCAGTTATAGTACAAAATCAAGCTATCGCGACAAATTAAAAGCCATCACCGGAGTTGACATCCTTGAGGAAGATCAACAGACTTATAAAAGCACCTTCCAGATTCTAAAAGAACTTGCAGCGGTTTGGAATGACCTGGCCGATATCGACCAGGCATCCGTGGTTGGAATGGTTGCTGGCGTAAGGCAGACAAACGTATTTGGCTCGCTCATGTCTCAGTGGTCTGAGGCTGAGAAAGTGATGGTAACGGCTGCTAATGCGGCCGGGACCATGGACAAGGCCTATGGGATTTATATCGACTCTATCGAAGGGCGCATCAATACATTAACTGCAAGCTTTCAAAAACTATCTACAAATTTAGTCGATGATGATGTAATCAAAATCAGCGTATCCGCTGTTAATGCGCTGGTAGGAGCCTTTGATTCTCTCATTGAAAAAGTCGGCCTGCTCGGGGTTTCCGCAGGTATTGGCGGCATTGTAGCATTAACAAAATCAGTGGGTGCATTAAAGACCAGCATCATTTCTGCATCTGCTGCGATCGCTGGTATGGATTCCCTGGGCGACAGGGCTAAAATGATTGAAAACATTTCAATGGCTCTGTACCAGTACAGCGATGCCGCTATCGATGCAGCGCTGAGTTCTTCATCAATTACTGCCAAAGAGCGTGAACAGACGATTCAGCATATTGATCAGCTCCGCACACAGAGAACGCTTTTAGCTGCTCTGCCAGAAGAGTATGTGAAAGTTGTCGCGGCTGAGTTAACTTCTGATCAAAAGGTTCGAGACAGCATTACCAAAAATATCCTGGAACTCCAGATTGAAAAAGGGGCGACCAAGGACGTCATTGCGGCCAAGTATGAGGAAATTCTAATAAAGAATGGAGTCGAAAAGGTTACGGCGCAGGAAACTGCTGCAAGGATGGCAAATGTCTCCAGCATGCAGCAGGAAATGAAGCTATCAAACCTTTTGAAGGGCACATGGACTAACCTGGTTTCCTTTGTCAAGGCCAATCCAGTTGCTGTAGGTATCGGTAGCGCTATTGCAGGGATTTATATCGCCTATCAAATTTCCGCCAAAAACTTTGAAAAGGTCCAAGAGGCCGCCGACAAAGCCGCTGAAAGTTGGGAAACACTCTCTAAAGAACTAACCGATAACCGAAAGGCAGTTGCCAGCATATCTGGTGAGTACGAGAAGCTGTCCAAAGGGATTGGTTCAAATGGAGAGAATATTGGACTTACCACCGATGAATTTGAGCGGTACAACACTATTGCCAATCAAATTGCGGAAATGTTCCCTCAGATGGTATCTGGGTACACCTCACAAGGAAACGCCATTCTGAAATATAAGGGCGACATCGAACAGCTCAATGCGGCATTAGAGGAACAGCAACAGCTCTATTACGCTTCTATTATTCAAGGCTCTGGTTCTATTTTTGATGAGTGGAATGCAGACAACTGGGCAAAAAAAGATGAGACATTAAAATCCCAGATGTATGCCCAGGACTATCTGAAAGATGTACTTGCCGCCGCTGAGTCTGGTACGCCAGACGATATTTCCGATATCTTTGATAAAAGCCGTGACTCTATTGGTATCCTTGGCGGTCTGGATGCTATGGAGGTTTTGGACGAGGCTCTTGGGGGGCAGTTCCGCTCATTGTCATCAATCTTAACCACAGGAACCGAAGAAGAGAGAGCAAGAGCACAGCAAACATTCGTCACTTTAATCCGGGCATCTGTTGCCCAGGGGAAGGCTATTCTTGATGAAGAGACACAGAATATGGTGAGTATCGCCAATGCCTTCCTAAGCACAAGCTTTGATTTCTCTAAATTGTCCTCTGAGACTCAATCTGCAATACAGCAGTACGTCGGGCAGCTCGATTACACTTTCTTCCGGGAATTCGAAAACCAGGGTCAGATGCAGTCATGGCTTGAGACCAATCTGATCGCTCCTCTTCAGAATGAGTCGAATGCAGCAAGTTTTGGCAGAGCCCTCGATTTCTTTATGGAAAAGGGTATCGATATCGGCAGCAAGGATTTTGCAGATAACTTTGATATCTATGCGGATGCTATCGATACGCTGCGCTCTGGTCTGGACCAAGGATTTTCTGCGGACTTTGATTGGACAGCATTTTATAAAGGCTATGAATCTGTTCAATTGCTCATCGATGCCCTGGTGGAAATGGGGTATTTGGAGGAACCGACTTCTGATGCCATCTACTCTATTACAAGAGAGATGATGGACTTCAGTGCCCAAGCGGATATTGCAAGAGCAACAGCCCTCTCTTTAACAGAAGCCCTCAGCACCATGACAGGTAGATATGACCTCATGGAAAACGCGAAGGAAGAAGTTACGGAGTTTGGCATTATTTATGCTGATACGATCTCCTCCATCTTGGAGTCATTCCCTGAGTTAAGCGGACTCATTGATGAGTATATCATCGGCCTTGCAAGTGCGGATGATGTGATCCAGGGGATGCAGCGCAGCTATGCGGCCGACGAGCAGAACTATAAAACGCTAATCTCTGAAAAGTATTCTACCAGTAAGGATTATTATCGGAAGCTTGACATCTTGAATACGGACTTCAACAATGATTTGTTGGATAGTATGAAGACAGATCTTTCTAACTGTAAAACCCTTGCTGAAGCAAAATACAAGATTGAGATGAGTCTGCTTAATTCTCTTTCTTATGAGTGGTCCAAGTACTATGATGCCTCTGCAGGCGTATTAACAGAGCAAGCTAAGGCCATCATGAATAAAATTGGTCCATCCTATGGGCTGAAAGGGAGAACACAGGAAGTCGAAGAAGTTCTTGGTGTTGTAGGAAAACTCCAAGAAGCTGCTCGTGCCTACAAGGAGCTCGCAGAAAGAACAGCTGACGTCAGTTGGTCGGCATTTTCTTCTTCAGCTAAAGAGGCTGCTGAAGACGCAAAAGATGCCGCTTCCGACGCTGCCGACGAAGCTGAAGATGCCTGGGAGAAGTTCAAAGAGCAGATGGAGGACTGGTTCAGTGACATGGAGTTCAAAGTTGATCTGCAGTTCAACGCAGGCAACATTGACGGTGCCACAGAACTCTACCGACAAATGATTGCAAAGGCAAATGAACTTCTCAGTCAGGCTTACAGTTCCGGTATGACTATCGATGATGATTGGGTGCAGGAGCTAATCAGTAAGGTAAACACCTACAAGGAAGCTCTCGCTGATCTTCGCATCGATGAATATGACAAGCTTATTGAGTATAACGACAGTTTTGATATTTGGAATAAAGTTGGTTATTCCAAATTGGATACTCTGAAAGACAAGCTTGCAGCCATCAATGACGAGTATCTCCAAGGCAATTACTCTTATCAGACTTGGTATGAGAACTTTATATCCACTGCGGAAGAGATTTACTCCATTCAGAAAGATGCCCTGGAAGAGCTTCTTGATACTGTTATGGACGGTATCCGCAACGCCAACGATGAGCAGATCGAGCAGTTGGAGGAACAGAAGTCGGCCTATCAAGATCTCATTGATTTGAAAAAGAAGCTCCTGGAGGACACAAGGGATGAGGCCGACTATGAACGTGAGGTCACCAAGCGGGTCAAAGAGATTGCAAAGCTGCAAGAGCGCATCACTCAATTGGAACTGGATGACTCCAGGGAAGCTCAGGCTGAGCGCATAGCCCTTGAGGAGGAACTGGCTGAAAAACAGCAAGAGCTTGCTGATTATCAGGCTGACTATGCCACAGATGCTACTATAGACGCATTGGATGACCAATCTGATGCCTATAGCAGCGCCATGGATGAGCAGATCGACGCTGTTCGCAAACAGGTGGAAGACGAGGTCAATCTTCGCGAAGAGGCCATCCGCAAAATTGATGCCGAGTACGAACAGATGATGGAGAATGTCAAGGGATATTTTGAGAGCCTAGGCATCACCATAGACGAAGAGCTGCTGCAAAAACTTACTCAGGGCTTAGATCTTGTATCTCAGTTTGGCAGTTACAATGATGCTGTGGATGGTATTGGTGACAATGCCGGTATCTCTGCTCCTGGCAATGAAGCGTTTGCCTCCCAGCAGATCCCTGCTCTCGTGGAACAGATGAAACGCAACTCTGAGGCTTGGCATACGGCAAATGCGTCAGGGAATTTGACAGAGCGAGAGAGATTGGTACAGGAAAATGAGCGAATTGCGCAATTCTTAAAAACCACTTTTGGGTTAGATATCTATAAAGACTCCGCCCAAGGTGTGTGGTATATTCGGACTGCTCAGGGTATTCAAAGGCTCTTTGACGTATATCATAACGGTGGCGTTGTTGGTGGGAAACAGACTGTCGCCAACAATGAACTGATGGCGCTTCTGGAAAAAGGCGAAATTGTTCTCAACAACGAACAACAAATCAGTCTACTGGATCGTATCAAAGAGATGTCTACGGCTGTAAGCCGTATAGTCGCTGATACAGCGCGTAGCATGGTTAGCGTCATTCCAAACTTTGGTGCTCTATCACAGGTTGGAGGGTCTACTTACGCGCCAGTTATCAATGTTGAAATTCAACACAACGGCTCTATGTCTGATGAGGATGCCAAGCGGTACGGAGACACCATTGGAGAGCGTGCCTTAGACACGCTCTGGAAGGCTATGAACCAGAGAGGTATCACATAAGAGGAAGGGCTCCGCTGAAGCGGAGCCCTTCCTTATTCGGCAGATCAAACACATAAAGGAGGTCATGCCTTGGTTATCGACTTTTCAAAATTTGACGCTAAGGCACGTCCGGCCCTGGTGCTCAGAAATTTAGATGGCACTGCCATTCAGACTCTCGGATATGCTTTCAACATATCCGGCTCATTTCTCTATAATGAAGTCTCTACCCTTTCCTTTTCTTACCCTGCGCACGTGGATGGTAAGCGAGTTCCTGGGTATGACAAAATTGTTGGCATGCGGCTTGTTGATGTTCTTGGTGTTGGACAATTCATTTTGGTGAACCCGGGAATTACTGAGAGTGCATCAAAGGAGATTAAAACTGTCGAGGCGTACTCATTGGAATATGAGTTTACCTTCAAGAAGATTTCATTGGAGAACAGTACCTATAATTTTTGGAATCCGGTAGCTCCAGAAGATACCATCATGGGTATTATTTTGGAGCGTATGCCGGACTGGTCTATAGGTGCTGTGGATGAGGGACTTGTCGGGAAGTATCGAACTTTCGAGGTCAGTAACGAAAACCTCTACAATTTCATGAAAGGGACCCTGCAAGAGTCCTACGCCTGCATTTTTGATTTTGATACTTATCAGAGAAAGATCAATGTACGGGATGTGTCCTCGAACGCTTCCATTCGTCCTGTGTATATTGCGCTAGATAATCTGGCAAAAGAAATTGCCATTGAGGAGGACACGGAGAATATTTTCACGTGTCTTGATGTAAATGGTGCCGAGGGAGTAACCATACGCAACGTTAATCCTATGGGGATTAACAAAATCTACAACTTGGACTACTTCATGACCGAAGATAATTTTACTCCTTCTCTAATCTCTAAGTGGAATGCGTGGAAGCAGGGCTTCGCCAATTATCAAAACGAGTATTTTTCTCGGACAGTGGAAAACGCTCTTTTGCACGTCGAACTAGAAACTCAGAAAGCGGCTTTAACAAAGTTGAAGGGAGAATTGAGCGTTCTGGAACAGCAACAGGCTGTTGTTGTGGAAGCAGAGTCTATGGGGATTGACGGAGATCTCCCATCTTATTCTTCACAGATTTCTGCAAAACGATCTGAAATTCGTGAAAAAGAGTCTGAGATAAATGATATTGAAGCTTCCATGGAGGAGAGCCAGGAATCACTGATCGCTATTAATGAGGCAACATCGTGGTCCGCTTATGGTATATCTCCAGATGAGGAAATACTGATCAACCGGTATGTCAAAGAAGATTCTATTGCAGACAGCAGCTTTGTGGCTCCAGCAACGGATAGTTATAAGGTAGATGGCGACAGCTATCCGAATGCCAACGTGTCAATTCAAATCAAAAATGCGATTATCACTGGTACGACTATCGACAGCGGGCGCATTGTTTACAGTGCCCGTGGAGGGACAGCATCTGTTTCTGTAAATGGAGAGGTCAAGCTAAGTGGTGCCAATATACTCAGTGCATTTGATAGTTTTGGTGGGAAAAGCGTTACATCGATTTATCTGGAGACTGGCTGCGCGACCTTGACCGGACAGGCATCTGTTGCAACAAATGCTAGCGAAGATCCTGATATTGGCGGGCAGTATATAGAAGGCACTCAGGCGAACATCTCCAGCACGAAAGCAGATGTATATATCACTAAAAATTTATCTGCCTATCAGCAGCGGGCTGTGGAGTGGGATCTATTTGAGTATGGCAAGGACATCTTGGATGATCTGGCATGGCCAACATATCACTTCTCTGTGGAATCCGGTAATTTCCTCGCAATAGACGATTTTGACGTGTTCCGCCGGCAATTAAAACTTGGCGATAAGTTGTACTTAAATCTCGGAGAGACATTTGGGGTCCTCTCCCCTGTTCTCATCGGAGTTGAAATCGATTTTGAATCCAAGAATCTTTCACTTCTATTCAGTGATAGCTTTTCTCTCTCTGACAGCGCATTTAAGTTAGCCGATTTGCTTGATCAGTCCATCAGTATGGGCAAGAACGTAGACTTTAACAAGTACAATTACAACGCTTTCATCAACGCCGGCGGTACAAATGCAGTGCGAGATCTGATGGATGCCATGCGTGATGTAGCTCTCAATGGTCTGTTTACTTCTTCGAATCAGGCGTTTTCTATCGATGGCTCAGGCATCCATTTGCGGAAGTGGGTAGATGATACTGAAACTGATTATGAAGATGAGCAGATCTGGATGATCAACAACAGTATCGTATTCACGGACGACAATTGGAATTCAGTGAAAGTTGCCATCGGGAAATTTGCGGATGAAAATCTCGGTGAGATGTGGGGCATTGTGGCTCCTAACCTGGTAGGCACTCTGTTGGCCGGTGAAAACCTGATGATACAGTCCACCAAGCAGAGTGGCGGGGTCTCTGTATTTCAGGTAGACGCAGATGGAGCAAAACTATACAATTCTCAATTTGACTTGGTTGGGACCGCTGGTCAGATTGGGCTTCATCCGGAAGTTGGACTCGTCGCAGGTGCAGGCGTGTCAGAAAACGCTATCTACGCCTATGACAGTAATGGTAACATTACCGGGGTCAAAATGACGGATGGTTCAAGCATGACCAATATTGCCGATATCGGCAATAAGACCCCAGTTCCCTGCTTCTGGCTGGATCTCTATGGCAATGCTTACTTTAAAGGGACCGTGTATGCCACCGATGGTATATTCAGTGGAGACATATCTGGCGCCACAGGCACTTTTAAAGGCACTGTGCAAGCGGCTGCTTTTCTCGACTCGAACGGGAACAACATGATGGATAATGGAAAATGGAGCAGCGAATATCTGGATCTCTATGGAATCACCATACGCCGCAGAAGCGACAATGCCATATCCTTTCAAGTGACGGAGTCCGGGGAAGTCAATATCAATGGGAATATTACGATGGGCGCTGGCAGCTCCATTAACTGGAACACGGTAACGGAAATTGGCCAAAGCGACGCATATCAATTGGCCAATACAGCCAACAACAATGCTAACAGTGCTTGGGAGATGGCTGATCAGGCATTTAATATGGCAAGCTCATTTGAACAGGTTGAACTGCCAGAATATATTCACAATACTTATATAGGTGCCACGACAATAAAATCACCAACTATCGAAACCAATGAATTGGTCGTTTATTCTAATGACGGAAGCGGAGAAGGAGGTCTCCTCTTGCGTGGTTACTTCGGAGGGCGCAACTATGATGCATTCAATATACGGTATTATTCTTCAGCAAGCAGACCGTATGTGATAATCGAATCCCCAAGTTCTATGGATATTGAGTTTCGGGGATATATCGATTTTTCAAATGCGCAGGTGGACGGATTGACCGCCACTTTTGCATAAGGAGACGTTCAAATGGCAACTTTTACGTTTACCGCTTTCCCATTAGCTATTACAATTACGGTTCGTGGTGTATCATCTGGAGATGTTGTTCGTTTCTTTGTCCGAACAGACCCAGGCAATGTAACAATTATCGACGAGAAATATACAGCAACATCCACTTCCATTACCAAAACATTTGAAGGACTAGAAGAGCGTACCGATTATGCAGTCAACGCCGGTGTTGTTGTTGGTACTTCCACAAACTGGATTGGTACACAGTATTTTACCACCCCCTCTCAAGGAGGAGGCTCCAGACCAGATGACTGGGGCTGGTACAACACAATTGCGTCTGGTCGTACTATTAACCTCAGTGCGGCAGAGTGGAATGACTTCTGTGATCGGATCAATGAGTTTCGAGATTATGACGGACTTTCCCAATACAGTTTTACAACTGTTTATCGTGGAGATCCGATTGAAGCCAGCATTATCAATGAAGCGCGTTCCGCAATAGAGGATATTTCGACCAGTGGTCCTGTGCCAAGTCGTGTTTATCGTGGAGATCCGATTGAGGCAGCTATATTTCTCGATCTACGAGATGCACTGAACGCGACCTCATGAAAAAAAGGAGAATATAAAAATGTCTTTTACGGAAATCAAAAGTACTCTCGAATTTATCGAGGCAGCCCTAGGGAACATACTCTACAGCGGCCAGCAGAACACCTATGCCATGGCAGCTGCTTTTCGCGCTTTGGCAGGGCTCAAGGACGAGTGTGATGCTCGCATTCATCAGGAGCAGCAGGGTGCCAAGATGGATCAGGGTGAGTAAGGAGGACACAGATGTCCTTTTACGGAACTTCGATGGTGTTTGACGGGATCTCCTGTGAGGAGATGGGGTTGGTCATGTATGACTTTGCATCCAGCCGGCAGAGCACAACTGCATTCACATCGAATTTGGAAGTTGCGGAAGATCGTATTGATGGGCGTTACCGTTCACTTTTTTATGGGGGTTCCATCAATACTCCGCTGACTTTTACTATGGTTCTTTGTGTCAGTGAGGATCGCGTTAATCAAAATGAACCGTTAGACCGGTGGGATCTACAGAAAATTGCTTCGTGGCTCACTGGACATAGCGAGTATAAGTGGATGTCTATTGTGCAGGAGGACATGGAGGAGATTCGATATCGTTGTATTGTGACAGATTTAAAAACGGTAGAGATTTCCGGGAATAAGTGGGGTGTTTCTTTTCAGGTCACATGTGACTCACCCTACGCCTACCTAAAACCTATGGTTTATTCCTATTCTGTCTCCTCTTCTTTAGTCACCACATTGCACAGCGAGAGTTCGCATAACGGATTCTACTATCCCAAACTTATGATTGCGGACCATAATGGTGGATCGCTCTCCGTTAAAATATCCAACAGTATTGAGACAAGTTCTTTTGCATTCAAGTCGCTTCCTGTTGGTATGGGCGACTTAACAATTGATTGTGAAAACGGCATAATTACGGCTTCCAGTATGCTGAATCCATATCAATATATTTCATATGATGTACCGTTTCACTTTCCACGCTTTGCGCGGGGAGATAACACGATTGCGATGACTGGCGCCGGTAAGTATACGTTTACTTGTGAATGGCCGGTCAATGTAGGAGGTTGATGTATGGACCAATTTAGATTGCCTGCTATCACCATGGTTGCTGGCGCAACTCATCCTGTCGACTTCCAGATTACAGACTATTATTGTATGAGCGTTGACCCGGAGGAGGTAGTAGGGCATCTATCCGTGACGCCTTACATCAATCTTACCAACGTGCCTTTGTTTTCCATTACGGCTACAGGCCTTGATAAAGACGGGGTCATGCGGTTCGTAATTGATTCTAGTAAAACTGTATCCCTCTCTGGTAAATTTATCTACCAGCTTCACTTGACCAACGGCACAGAATCTGAAATTTACGAGGGGTATTTGACTATTCTTGCGAATCGCAACAAGAGCGCTTTTTCTGGAGGTGACTGATGTTTACCACAAACTTCAAAAACCTTGTTATGGACAATATTTTCAAAGGAAACAGTGGAGCTGAAACCATTCCTTCTGCCTACTATGTTGGCCTGAGCACAACAGAGATGGATGCCTCTGGTGGTAATGTCTCAGAACCTAGCGGTGCTGGCTACGCGAGGGGCCTGGTTCCTTTCTCATCTTCGTCAGATGGCAAGGTATACAATACGGATAATATTGAGTTCCCCAAGAGCACAGGCTCTTGGGGAACTGTTTCGTTCTGTGTATTATTTGATGGCCCAGATCAGGGTGCATCCCCTATCTGGTGTAAGGCGTTAGATGCTCCACAGACTGTAACTACTGACAACACCCTCCTTTTCCCTGTGCAGGAACTGTGGCTACAGTTCACTGAAATCGCCTCTGCGGATTAAAGGGGGATGGCGTAATGGGAATAAATCCTCATGATACGCCTGTCAAGCTGCCATGCCAAACGAAGGTAATTTCTCTCCATCGTATGCCTGCTGTAACATATACCGTTTCATGCAGAAGAGAAATCCCTCATGTTATGAGCGGGCTCTTTGGGCGTAAGTTACAACTTGGGATTCGTGGCGGCGATTTAATCAGCTTTGTATCCGGCAATCCGAGCCTGCGGTCATATTTGGTCCTGCGGCTGACAGGCGAAAAATTAGCTATTTCTTCTGGCGTCATGAGCTTAGATCGACTGATTGAGCTTAATGCTAATGAATCGTTCACCTTTGAAAGTGGCGCTGTATTTTCTCGCAAGGCAGAACTCGGGGCTTTTGGGGCATTTGGATTATCCGGCAATGCAAACTTGCTGAAAGGCCGCTTACGGCTGATTAGTGAAATGGATGATTGCGATATTGCTGTGTGGGATGGAATGTCGCTGTCGGAAATCGACTTTATCATTGAGGGGGAGTGAACATAGAATGGCAACTTTGACCGAGCGTTTGAAGCTGTATTTGACGGCAGCCTCAGACGATAAGACTTTTCTTGCTTGGCGGACAGAAATATCCGGCGAGACAGACTCCAACATGATAAAGATAGATATGGCTGTTGCCGCGCTCCAGGACGCAATGGATGGTAAGCAGGCAGAGCTTACATTCGATGAAATACCAACAGCAAACAGTGATAACCCCGTTACTTCTGGCGGTATTAAGTCCTATGTGGACGAAGCTGTAGAGGGGAAAAACATCGGTGTTATCTCATTTAATGGGCGCAGCGGAGATGTAGTTCCGCTTTCTGGTGATTATACTGCTGCTATGATCGGAGCTGACGCTGCTGGTTCTGCAGCTACTGTACAGGGAAATTTGAATACGCATACCTCTGACACTGTTGCCCATATCACGGATTTAGAGCGATCATCGTGGAATGAGAAAGCAGAAGTGCCTCGTTATACTGTGGTAACGCTGTTCTCTGCCGGATGGAGTGCAAATGCACAAACCGTGTCTGTCCCCGGTGTCGTAGCGGACGAGCTGTCTCAGCTGATTATTCCTGTTGCCTCCAGCGCAGCTATGGAAGCCTATGAGGATTCTGGAATCCGCTGCCGTGTGCAGGCTCAAAACAGCTTGACATTTACATGTGAGGAAGTTCCTGCAGCGGACCTGACACTTTATGTTGTGATCATTCCACTGGCGTAAGGGGGTGAAATCGTGATTACTATTAAAATGGAACAGGACAAATCTTTGGTCATTACCCATAAACCCGTTCTTCATCAGTACGAGCATAAAGCTGACCCTATTATTTTTCTAATTCCTCCTAGCATTGATAGTGTCGATCTTGCGGATGCGAATATAATCGCAAGGTTTGTTTTGCCAAGTGGAATGGGTATGACAAAAGGGTTGGCAAGGAAAGAGGAACTATACCAAGAATATGCACAATATGTGACTTCCCTTACTTCTGTTATGACAGCTGAGGTTGGAGAGATTGAATTGTGTCTATCCATTGTAGATTATCAAGGGGAGGTTGTTGTGCGCTCGTCTCCTGCTTTTCTCCGTATCCTCCCCTCAATGAGCAGCGACGACCTGCTGGAAGAAGGGCAGCTAGATCAGCTTGATTGGTTGACAATGCAACTTGCAAAAGTGGAGAGCAAGGTGGATGAAACAAACGAACAAAAAGCAGACAACATTGTCTTTGATGCAGAGACTAACACGATCCAGTTGACATCCAATGGCGTACCCATTGGTGATAGAATCTATGTCTGTACCGATACAGGTGAATGCATCACAGATATTGTTGTTACTGATGATGGCGATATGATCCTCTATTTTAGTGACGGAACTGAGAAGAATATTGGTAACGTAGTGGATAGTAATGGTTCTGTATATGTGCCACACGTGGATGATAGAAAGATTCTGACCTTCACTATTGAGGAAAGCCCGTCTGGTGTGCCAGATCCCGTAGATCTCAATCCATTCGACGAGTGGTCTGGCATCGATGACAGCCAAACCAAGTCTGATTACATATGGGAAGATATGTAATAAACTACCTCTTAGAAAGAGTCTAGGAATATTCTGCAAAGGAGGAGAAAATGGCAAACAACGTCATCTTTAAAGTCGGTGCTAAGTCTGACTATAATGCGCTGCAGCAGAAAGACCCACATACTCTGTACTGGCTTACGGACGCAAAGGAAATACGTAAAGGCGAAGATCTGTACGCAGTTGGTCGTGAAGCGACCTCAGAAGCGGCCGGCCTGATGTCCGCAGCTGACAAGGCGAAGCTGGATGGCATCTCCGGTACCGGTGCTTCCGCCGGCCTGACCCCTGTTGACGCTACTTTGAGGGCATCAACGCCTTCTTCAAGATGGTGCAGGAAAATCAGTACAAG
>ENA-OPDJ01000363-OPDJ01000363.1-human-gut-metagenome-genome-assembly--contig:-NODE-363-length-38971-cov-13.710325_pt1 | contig 38971 bp, 28 predicted proteins | sample MGYA00241621_ERZ501505 | MGnify/ENA primary metagenome ERZ501505 (study PRJEB25962, sample SAMEA2042624) | human gut metagenome | biome: human gut; feature: human-associated habitat; material: faeces... | reverse complement strand
CAAAAATCTACTGATTTTTATTCATTTTTCTATTGACATATCACCGCTGGACTTTTCTATTTGCAAGCGCCGTTTCCCGTTTGTTTTTCACTCCGTTTTTTATCTTAGCACAAACCTTTTCTATTTTCCAGCGGCAGACAGTCAAAAGCCTCTGGTTCCTGAGAGAAATTCTCAGAAACCAGAGGCTTTCATGCAAACAGTCTGTTTTTCTAACAATACCGGTCCCGGTTTGCGTTGATATCCCGCTCCAGGGCCACGATCTTCAGGATCTCGATCCCCTGCTCCCGGACACATTCCCGGATCTTATCCAGATCCTCCTCTTGTACGATCAACGAGATGCCGCAACATTTGCTGGCCGCCCGGGGCGTGGGCGCGATGGTAGCCTTAAGCCCCATCTTCTTCAGTTCCCGGTAGAGCCGCATCCCGTTGTCATGGTTGGGAAACAGCACATAATGCTGGATATTCTCCATACCGATCCTTCCTTCTTGTAAATCCTTCCTAGTTGTTCAGCATTTCAATAAATGCGCTGATCCGGGTGCGCAGCTGCTGAGCGTCGCTGTCGGTGTAATCGGTCTCAATGCCAAGTACCGGGATCCCTGCTTCGTTCATCGCCTTCTCAACCAGATAGCCCTCTGTATCGTACAGGTTGCAGAATTTCAGATTGATGTCAATGATACCGTCTACCTTGTACTCCTTCGCCAGCCGGAGAATGTCGTCGATCCTTCCGGTGTTTGGCGTGAAGCAGGCGCAGTTGATGTTCATGTACCGGTTTGCCAGCGCCTGGATCTCTTCGTCTATAGTCTGACCGCTCTCGTCCACCTGTTTCTCAAAGTAACGGGTTCCGGTGCACATTTCTTCACAGACTACCGCGCCGCCGCTGGTCTCTACGATATTGTGGATCTTCCAGTTGGGAATGGCCATCGGGGTTCCAGTCAGCATGATCCGCTTGGTCCCTTCCGGGAATACGCTGACGCCGTCCGCGATCCGCTGCTCCAGCTCGTCGCACAGCTTGTTGGTCATCTGGGTAAATCTTCCCGGATCGTCATAGAACGCGATCTGGGAGATCAGAAGTACATCCCTGCCGCTGATGGGAAGCTTGTCATTCTTCCTGATCTCATACAGACGCTCCAGGGCTTTTCTCTTGCCGTTGATCAGACGGATACTCTCTGCCAGAGACTCGGCAGTCACTTTATTTCCGGTAACCTCTTCTACCTTGTCCTTGAAGGCCGCGATCTCCTCCGCCCAGGCCTGAACATCTTTGGCCCGCTTCATCTGCGGCAGGTCCATCACATAGACCGGCACATCTTCCGCCAGGATCTCCCAGGCTTTCTTCTTGCCGTCGCAGGTAGTCTCTCCCACGTAGATATCCGCGATCCGGAAGAATGGACAGGTGCGGTCCAGTCTTGCTCCCACGGAAGCCTTGATCAGCGGACAGGTATTGGTGGGAAGCACCTTCTCCCCGCCGGGCACCCAGAACTGGGAACCGCCGCACAGCCCGGTGGCGATGCCGCCTGCCGCGAACACGATCTCATCCGGCACATAGACACAGAAGGTTCCGAATACCTTTCCGCCCTTCTTCTGGTGCTCGATCAGCTCCGCCGGGCGGATGCCGTGGATATCCGCAACCACCATGTTATAGTAATCCATACTCTCCGGGCGGTTCTCCTGAGACAGATAGACGTCCCCGAATGCCTGGGGCAGCACGGCGCACAGCTGGTCATGGGTCTCCAGGTCCATTCCAAGTTCTTCCCACATTTTACGGTAATCAGCCATTTCTTACGTTCCTCCTTGCTCTTGCGTAATCTATAAACTAGATTTACCGTACCATGTTTCCCGGGGCAAAACAATGGAATCCCGATCGGCGCCCCATTGATTTTTCTGATATATTTCGCTGTTTATTGACAGATTCTATACTGAAAATAATTCTCGGATCCCAGCCATACAGCAGTCGATCTCTTCCCTGGTATTTGCCCCGCTAAAGGCAAAGCGCACCGTCCCCTGAGGGTAGGTTTCCAACGTCCGGTGGGCCAGCGGCGCACAGTGAAGTCCCACCCGGGTCATCACTCCCCGCTCCTGCTCCAGGGCGAAGGCCGCCTGGGCATTGTCCAGTCCCCGGAAATCCAGGGACACCACCGCAACCCGGTCGCGGATCCCTTGTTTTCCCACGATCCGGACTCCCGGGATCTCCCGCGCCTGATCCAGGAAATATCCGGTCAGTTCCATTTTCTTCTGGCAGATCGTCTGGATCCCAGTCTCTTCCAGATAGGAAAGGGCTGCGTGAAGCCCGGCGATCCCTGGAAGATTCATGGTCCCGCTCTCATATTTATCCGGCAGCGTCCGGGGCATCTCATAGGAATCCGACTGGCTTCCGGTACCACCGGCGATCAGCGGCTCCATTTCCTGATCCAGGGCTTCCGACAGGAGGAACCCGCCGATCCCCTGGGGGCCCAGAAGGCCTTTGTGGCCGGTGAAGGCCAGAAAGTCAATGCCCCAGTCCTCCATCCGGATATCCAGAGTTCCCGCGCTCTGGGCGCTGTCCACTGCGAAGAAAATATGGTGTCTGCGGCAGATCTCCCCAATTTCCTGGATGGGCGTCACCGTCCCGCAGACATTGGAAGCATGGGAGGCGATCACTGCTTTGGTATTTTCCCGGATCAGCCCCTCCAGGCTCTCCAGGCTTACCGTCCCCTCCCGGTCGGTGGCCGCCACGTCAAAATCTACCCCCTGCTTCTTCATTTGCCAGAGGGGGCGCATCACCGCATTGTGCTCGATACCGGTGACGATCACATGGTCCCCTGGTTTAAGGAAACCTTTGATGAAATAATTGAGGGAGTAGGTGACGCTGGGCGTGAAGATCACATTTCTGGAAGAAGACGCGCCAAAGAGCCGGGCCAGCTGCTCCCGGGTCTCCAGCACCATGCCCTCCACTTCGTAGGCCCCCTCGTAGTTGCCCCGGTTGATGTTGAAGGCCCCCCGGGTGAGGAGGCCGCCTACTGCCTCCGCCACTCCCGGCGCTTTCGGCCAGGACGTACTTCCGTTGTCAAAGTAAATCTGATTCTCCATAACACACCTCCACTAAAACAAGGCCTTCCGGCGGGGCGGTCACTCCGGCTTCCGTGCGCTCCCGGGCTTCCAGGATCTCCCGGACCCGCTCCGGGGTGTAGAAGCCCCTGCCCACACGGATCAGCGTGCCCGCGATGATCCGCACCATATTGTATAAGAATCCGCTCCCCGCGATCCGCAGGGTAATCTCCGGCCCATTCTCTGTGATCTCCAGTTCCTCCACCGTGCGCACCGTGTCCTCCACATTGGTGTGGATGCTACAGAAACTGGCGAAATCATGGGTGCCCAGAAGGAAGGCGGCGCCTTCTCTCATCTTCTCCACATCCAGGGGGAAGGACACAAAGGTAGAATACCGGCGACGCAGCGGATTGGGCGTCTGGCTGTGATAGATATGATATTCATAAGTCTTCCGGATCCGCAGCTGGTATCTGGGGTGCCAGTCTAACGGAACCTCCTCCGAGCGGACCACCACAATATCCTCCGGAAGCCGCTGGTTCATGGCATAGGCCATCCGCTCCGGCGGGATCCTGGACTGAGTGTCAAACACCGCCACATTCCCCAGGGCATGGACCCCCGAGTCCGTGCGGCTGGCGCCGATCAACCGGATCTCCTCCCCCGTAAGATCGCACAGCACCCTGTTCAGAACCTCCTCGATAGTGATCCCGTTAGGCTGGATCTGCCAGCCACAATAATTCGTCCCGTCATAAGCGACAACAATTCTGACTCTTTTCATAAAACCTCCATTGGGGACGTGGTATTTTTAAAAATACCACGTCCCCAATTAATTTCAGCTACAATTAGAACACCCAGACACGCAGTGAAACGTACCTTCCGATCACGAACACTGCTATTACATAAATAATTACGACAATATACGCAATATAGTCGCTCTTATGGTACCGCAGGGGCTTCATCTTGGTCCGCCCTTCTCCGCCCCGGTAACACCGGGACTCCATGGCCATGGCCAGGTCGTTGGCCCGTCGGAAGGCGGACACAAAGAGGGGCACCAGGATCGGGATCATGCTCTTGGCCCGCTGGATGATGTTCCCGCTCTCCAGATCTGCCCCCCGGGCGATCTGGGCCTTCATGATCTTATCCGTCTCTTCCAGAAGGATGGGGATGAACCGCAGGGCGATGGACATCATCATGGCCACCTCATGGACCGGCACATGGATCTTCTTCAGAGGATCCAAAAGTTCCTCAATGCCGTCGGTCAGCGCGTTTGGCGTGGTGGTGAAGGTCATAAGGGACGACCCGATGATCAGGTAGATCAGCCGGATCCCCATGTACACCGCCGTGTTCAGCCCACCTGCCGTGATGGTGAAGATCCACCACTGCCAGAGCACCTCCCCGCTTCTGGTGAGAAACAGATTGAAAAGGACGGTGATCAGAAGCAGCAGCACAATGGGCTTCAATCCCTTCACAATATAGGAGAAAGGCACTTTGGACATACGGATGATCCCCACCAGGAAGACGGTGGCCACCAGATACCCTGCAAGATTCCGGAACAAAAACAGGGAGATCAGGTACAGAAGGGTGCAGACGATCTTCACCCGCGGGTCCAGCCGGTGGAGGATACTTTTTGCCGGATAATATTGTCCGATGGTAATATCTCGAATCATGCTTCCTTCTCCATTGCCTTCATGATCTCCTGAGCCGCTTCCTCCACCGTGGTCACATCCACGCTCACCGGGAAGCCCTGCTCTTTAAGATCATGCATGATATAGGTTACCTGGGGGGCCGCAAGCCCCACCTGCTCCAGTTCCTGATAATGGGCGAACACCTTCCTGGGCGTATCGTTGTAGAGCACCTCTCCCTGGTTCATCACAATGATCCGGTCCGCGTATCTGGCGATATCCTCCATACTGTGAGATACCAGGATCACCGTCATATCCGTCTGCCGGTGAAGGTAGGCGATCTGCTCCAGGATATCGTCCCGCCCCTTGGGATCCAGCCCCGCCGTGGGCTCATCCAGCACCAGCACTTTGGGATGCATGGCCAGCACGCCCGCGATGGCCGCCCGCCGCTTCTGTCCCCCGGATAGTTCAAAGGGCGAAGACTTGTAATACTTCTCCTTCAGCCCTACCAGCCGAAGCGCCTCCAGCGCCCGCTCCTCGCACTCTTTGGGATCAAGGCCCAGATTCCTGGGGCCGAAACACACATCCGTCATCACATCCACCTCGAAGAGCTGATGCTCCGGGTACTGAAAGACCAGCCCCACCTGGCTTCGCAGGGCCCGCATGTCATACCCTTCCTGGTAAATGTCTTCCCCGTTGTAATAGATCTTCCCGCTGGTGGCCCGCACAAGTCCGTTCAGATGCTGGATCAGCGTGGATTTCCCGGATCCGGTATGGCCGATGATCCCCACAAATTCCCCGTGGGGGATCTCCAGGCAGATGTCTTTGAGCGCCTGCCGTTCGTAGGCCGTCCCCGGGCTGTATATATAGTTCAAATGCTCTATCTTAATCGACATAACGCTTCCACCAATTCTTCCTTCTTCAGGATCCCCGCCGGGATATCCAGTCCACGTTTCCTCAATTCATCCGCCAGGATGGTCACCTGGGGCACGTCCAGCCGGTAGCTTTTCAGCTCCTCCACCCGGGAGAAAATCTCTCTGGGCGTCCCTTCCATCACAACATGGCCGTGATCCATCACATAGATCTTGTCCGCGTCCACCACCTCTTCCATGTAGTGGGTGATCAGGATCACCGTCACCTGCTTCTGCTTCCGCAGCTTCTGCACCGTTTTCAGCACCTCTTTGCGCCCCATGGGGTCCAGCATGGCGGTAGGCTCATCCAGCACGATGCACTTGGGCTCCATGGCTACCACTCCCGCGATGGCCACCCGCTGCTTCTGCCCCCCGGACAGCTTGTTGGGAGAGGCATACCGGTAGGAGAGCATTCCCACCGCCTTCAGGCTTTCCTCCACCCGCTGCCAGATCTCATCGGTGGGCACTCCCAGGTTCTCCGGGCCAAAGCCCACGTCCTCTTCCACCACCGTACCAATGATCTGGTTGTCCGGATTCTGAAACACCATGCCCGCGCTCTGGCGCACATTCCAGAGTTCCTCCGGATCCTTGGTGTCCCTGCCATCCACCCAGACCGTACCTTCTGTAGGGACCAGGATAGCATTGATGTGCTTGGCCAGGGTGGACTTCCCGGATCCGTTGTGTCCCAGGATGGCAATAAACTGCCCTTCCTTCACATCCAGATCCACCTGGTCGATGGCGCGGGAGCTTCCGATCACATTGCCGTCCTCATCCCGCTTCTCATATTCAAATACCAGCTGTTTCGCCTGAACCATTTCCATGGGTATTCTGCCTCCTGCCACGCTTCTTCTCTCAATTGTTCCTATTGTACGTTATCCCGCCTCATTTTGCAAGGCTTCCGCCGGCTTGCCGGTCTGCAGGTTGACCACCACGATCCCCAGGCTCACCAGCGCAAGGGCCGCCAGATTCTGAAGCCGGAAAATGTCTTCCCCAAGGAGCAGGGCGGAAAGCGCCACCCCGAACACCGGGATACTGAAGCCAAAGACCGTTACCTTCCCCACCGGATTATATTTCAAAAGCTCTGCCCACAGAGTAAACGCGATGGTAGACAAAAGCGCCAGATAGATCAGAAGCAAGGTGGAAGACGGGGTGAAATGTCCCACCTGCCCGCCGGCAAGAACCCCGATCAGGATCAACAACGCCCCGCCGAACAGAAGCTGATATGCCGTGATGGCAGCCGGGCTCTCCCGGTCAGAGATCAGTTTCAGCGTCACGGAACTGGTCCCATAGGCAAAGGAACAGAGAAGGATCAGCCCTTCCCCCGCCAGATGGAATCCGCCTCCCAGGCCTCCCGGCGCCAGGTTGATCACGATCACTCCGGCAAACCCGATGACACAGCCCACCGCCTTCTGCCAGGTGATCTTCTCGGATTTCATCAGGAAATGGGCCACAAGAATAGCGAAAAACGCATTGGAGGCATTGATCACCGATCCCTTGGCCCCGGTCGTATTAGAAAGTCCGATATAGAAACACACATACTGGACGGTGGTCTGCAGGATCCCCTGGCCGAACACATAGGGAAGAGAAGACCGCCGGATCACCACCAGCCTTCTCTCCAGTGCGCAGGCCAGGATAAAGGTCAGGACGCCGGCCAGGAAAAACCGGTATCCGGCGAACAAAATCTGGCTGCCTGTCCCTTCCACCTGGAACATCTCATATCCAATTTTTACACACGGAAATGCGCTGCCCCATAAGGCGCAGCACACCAAAGCCAGAAATACCCTGGCCGCCGTATTCTGATAGAACCGTTCCATCTACACTCGCTTCCTTTATCCCAAATCCTTAGGCTTTCTCCGGCTCCGGATAGTCCACGCCCATGGTGTCTACCGTCACCTTCTTCATCTTCTGCTCCTGCAGCGGACGATCCTGGAAATCCGTCTGGACTCCCGCGATCTTATCCACCACATCCATGCCTTCTATGATCTTGCCAAAGGCCGCGTAAGCCCCGTCCAGATGGGGAGATGTCTTGTGCATGATAAAGAACTGAGAGCCCGCGGAATCCGGGTGCATGGCTCTTGCCATGGACAGCACGCCCTCTGTGTGGGCCAGCGGATTGTCCACCCCGTTCTGGGCGAACTCACCCTTGATGTGGTAGCCCGGGCCGCCGGTCCCTCTTCCTTCCGGACAACCGCCCTGGATCATGAACCCGCGGATCACCCGGTGGAAGATCAGTCCGTCATAGAACCCTTTCTTCACCAGGGAAATAAAATTATTCACCGTGTTCGGCGCGATCTGGGGATAGAGCTCCGCCTTCATGACATCGCCGTTTTCCATCTCAATGGTCACAATTGGATCTGCCATTTTTGTCATACCTTCCTTTTCTCTTAAACTGTACTCTCTATTGTAGCGGATTGTCCGGCTTTCGTAAAGCAGGAAAATAAAGAGCGAACACCGTTCCCTTCCCTTCCTGGCTGTCCACCCGGATGGTCCCGCCAAAATACTCGGTCAGGTTCTGGACCATGGAAAGCCCAAGCCCTGCATGCGCCGTCTTCCGTCCGGTCCGGGACTTATCCGCCCGGTAGAACCTGCGGAAGATATGGGGCAGCTCCTCCGCCCGGATCCCCATCCCGTCGTCCCGCACCGTGCACAGGACCTGATCTTCCTCTACCCAGGCCCTAAGCCACACATGACCGCCTTCTTTCCCGTACTGGATAGCGTTAGTGACCAGGTTGACGAAGATCCGGGTAAATGCGGTCTGCTCTCCCCACACCGCCGGATCCCCTTCACTTTCAGCCTGAAGGGTGATCTCTTTTTCCCCGGCCAGATCCTTTAAATCCTCCGCCACCCCGGCCAGGATCGCTCCCACATGGATCTCCTCCCTGCTGGCCGTTCCCGCGCCCTTCTCTCTTCTTGCCATCTCCAGGAGCTGGGCGATCATGGCGGACATTTTCTTTCCCTGGCCCACGATCACCTCCAGCGCCTCCTGCTTCTCCTCCTCTGTGGCGTCCGGGAGCAGGGCGTACTCGCCCTGGGCCAGGATCACGGAGACCGGGGTGCGAAGCTCATGGGACACATCCGCGGTAAAGCGCTTCTCATCCTCCAGGGTGGCCTCCACCGTCCCCAACATTCCGTTGAAGGTTTCCGCCAGTTCCCGCATCTCTCCTCCGGAGGCTTCCACCGGCACCCGCCGGGACAGATTACCGCTGCCCGCGATCTCCGCCGCCGTTCTCCGTATGGTCTCCACCGGGGCGAAGGCCCGCCGGGTGATCAGAAATCCCCCTGCCGCCGCCAGCGCCACCAGCACCGGGAACAAGAGGCAGGACAGGATAAGGATCCCGCCGGACATGGTAGACACCAGGCCCATATAGGTGATCCCCCGGACCCAGAGTACATGGCCGCCCTCATAGGCCACCGCCACATCATAGGTCATCCATTCCCGCTGGCCGGAAGAAATGGTCTGCACCACGCCATTCTTCAGTGTGGTGTCCAGGGGAAAAGAAGAGGGCACATTGCCTGCCAGAAGTTCTCCCTGGTCATTGTAGAGGCTGAACACGATGTCATCTTCGTAGAACCGGCCTTCTTCCGTCTCGTAGCCCTCCTCGGAAACTTCCAGCTCCTCCACAAACTCCGCCACCTCGCCCCGCAGTTCTTCCTCCTGCCCGGACCGGAACATCTGCCCGGCGAAAAGGGCGATGATCCCCAGCGCAAGCAGGGCCACTGCCGCCACAAAGGCCGTGTACCAGATGGTCACTTTCAGTTTGATCGACAGCTTCTTCATCCGCCGCTCCTTTCTCCTAAGGCTCCCGCAGCACATACCCGGTTCCCCGCACCGTCTGGATCAGCTTCTTTTCCTGACCCTCGTCGATCTTCCTGCGCAGATACCGGATATAAACATCCACCATATTGGAACTCCCCATATAGTCATAACTCCAGATATGCTCCTCGATCTGTTCCCTGGAGAGCACCAGCCCCTGGTTGCGGATCAGGTACTCCAGCAGGGCAAATTCCCGGGAAGAAAGATCAATGATCTGCCCGCCCCGGGTCACTTCATGTTTCTTGCAGTCCACAGAAAGATCCGCCAGATGATAGACTTCCTCCTGGGGACGCACCGCATTCTGCCGGCGCAGCATCACCCGGATCCTGGCCAGCAACTCTTCAAAGGCAAAAGGCTTCACCAGATAGTCGTCGGCGCCCACATCCAGGCCGGCCACCCGGTCCTCGATGCTGTCCCTGGCAGTCAGAAGAAGCACCGGCGTGTGGTTTCCTTCCTTTCTCATCCGCCTTAGGATCTCGATCCCGTCTATCCCCGGGAGCATGATGTCCAGCACGATCCCGTCATACTGAGTGACCCGGATATAATCCCAGGCTTCCTCTCCGTCTTCACAGGCGTCCACACTGTAGTGCTCTTTTTGCAGCCGCTTCTTCAAAATGTCCAGAAGATAGATCTCGTCCTCTACCACCAGTAACCGCACCCCAATCCCTCCTGCTTTTCTTTCCTGATATCAGGATACCTGCCAAAGATGAAAATCAGATTAAAATCCCGTCTATTCCAGTTCTTTCTTCCCCAGACGGACTTCCTCCATATGTTCCGCCAGATCCTCGTCCATGTCGTCGAAAAGATAGGTTTTCCTCCCGTCCCGCCGGGCCTCCCACTCTCTGTGGATCTCCCGGCGGACCAGCTCCACCTCTTCCCGGAATTCCCGGGCAGAGATCAGGGTCCCGCCCTGTCCCAGGGTCACCACCTGCTCCACGCCATCGGAAGTCACCACCGTCACATGGTATTTCCGCCCAATCTCATGGACCACCTTCTCAATATACTGATCCGCCGTCTCCGCCTCCCTGGTGTAGACCACGTGGATGTTGTGGTACCGCTGGATCTCCAGCGCGTCTCCCTCCACCTTGTAGGCGTCGAAGACCAGGATCACCGTACATTTCTTATATCCCTGATAATTGCACAGAATATCCATCAGCCGGTTCCTGGCTCCGTCAATATTGTCTTTGGCCAGGTCTTTTAAGTCCTCCCAGGCAAAGATCACGTTGTAGCCGTCCACCAGCAGATATTCCCGCAGATTCTCTTCCTTCTTCCGGCGCTTCTTCTCCTCCGGCGTAAGCACTGTCCTGCTCTCCGGCGGCCGCTTTCTCTCAATCTTCCCGTAGGTGCGGATGAAGATCTCTTCCAGTTCCTGCTCCGCCTCCACGCTTTTTGCCGCGCCGCCCGGACGGCTCCCTGCTCCCGGGGTGGTTCCTTTCTTCGCCTCCTCCCGGGCAGCTTCCCGCTTCCGTTCCTTATCAAGGCTAGATTCCAGGTGCATATGTTCCGGCACCTGATCCCAGGGGATACTCACCCCTGCCCCGTGAGAACAGAAAATGGAATCCGCCGGATTCTCCAGATCCCGCAGCGGATCGTACCCTGCTGCCTCTATCACTGCCTCCGGATCCTGGCAGGGTCCGTAGCCTCCGAAGACAAGGGACAGATGCCCCCGACCTCCAGTGTAACCTGCCACCTGGATCTGGTAGCCGTTCATCCCTGCCGCCGGCGCCCTCCCGGTGAGCACGGAACTCTCGCCAACCGTCTGGGGCGGCTGAAATTCTCCCTTCATCCGCTGGATATCCGTCAGCGCCCGCCCCAGGTTCTCGGTGGGCAGTTCCAGCCGGAAGTCATAGTAAGGCTCCAGAAGCACACTTTCTGCCTGCATCAGGCCCTGGCGCACCGCCCGGTAAGTGGCCTGCCGGAAGTCGCCTCCTTCTGTGTGCTTCAGATGGGATTTCCCTGCGGTCAGGGTGATCTTCACATCGGTAAGCTCCGCTCCCGTAAGCACGCCCCGGTGCCGCTTCTCTTCCAGATGGGCAAGGACCAGCCGCTGCCAGTTGCGGTCCAGCACATCCTCGCTGCAGTCAGAGGCATAGACCATTCCACTGCCCCTCTCCCCCGGTTCCAGCACCAGATGGACTTCCGCGTAATGCCGCAGAGGTTCATAATGTCCCACTCCCTCCACCGTATTGCGGATGGTCTCCTTGTAGACCACACTTCCCGCCCCGAAGGACACTTCCATGCCAAAGCGCTCCCGGATCAGTTCCTTCAGCATCTCAATCTGCACCTCTCCCATCACCTGGGCGTGCAGTTCTCCCAGCTCCTCCTGCCACACGATCCGAAGCAGGGGATCTTCTTCTTCCAGCTGCCGCAGATTTCCCATGGCTCTTGTGATCTCCCACCCTTCCGGCAGGAAGATCTGATAACTCAACACCGGCTCCAGCATGGGCGCGGCCGCGGGCGGCTCTTTGCCCAGGCCCTCCCCTGGAAATGTATGTCCAAGCCCGGTGACCGCGCAGATCATCCCGGCCTCCGCCTCCTGGACCAGTTCATATTTGTCCCCGGAATAAATCCGGATCTGATCCACCTTCTCCCCGTCGGTCCCCAGCACGTCTTTCACCCGCAGCTTTCCGCCGGTGATCTTCAGATGGGTCAGCCGGTTTCCCTGGCCGTCCCGGGAGATCTTGTACACCCTGGCGCCAAACCGGGGATCCCCGCCTGACGGCTTGCCCTCTCCAAAGCCTGCGGCATATCGGTCAAGCCCGGCAAGAAGCTCCTGAACTCCCGTAAGCTTCAATGCCGAACCAAAATAACAGGGGAATAATTTCCGCTCCCGTATCATCTTCCTGAGAGTCTCTTCCCCCACCTGCTCTGTATGTAAATATTCCTCCAGCGCCTGCTCGTCGCACATGGCTGCATTTTCCAGAAACTGGGGCGTCTCCCCCTGGTCAAAAGCCAGGCAGCTTCCGCTTAACCCTGCCTGCAGCTCCTCCATGATGGCTTCCCGATCCGTCCCCGCCTGGTCCATCTTGTTGACAAAAAGGAACACCGGGATCTGATATCGTTCCAAGAGCTTCCACAGAGTGCGGGTATGCCCCTGGATCCCGTCCGCCCCGCTTATCACCAGCACCGCGCAGTCCAGCACCTGGAGGCTCCGCTCCATCTCCGCCGCGAAATCCACGTGCCCCGGGGTATCCAGAAGGGTCACTGTCTTATCTCCCAGCCCGAACACCGCCTGCTTGGAGAAGATGGTGATCCCCCGGTTCTTCTCCAGCTCTTCCGTATCCAGGAAGGCGTCTTTGTGATCCACCCGGCCCAGCTTCCGGATCCTGCCCTGCAGATAAAGGATAGCCTCAGAGAGGGTGGTCTTGCCGGAATCCACGTGGGCCAGGAGAGCCAGGGTAAGATATTTACTTTTCTCCTCAGACCTATTTTCCATGAAAAACCTCTTTCTGCTATACTATTTTTCTGTATCTGCGGCCTTTATTTTTCCCCAACGCCTCTATTTTCTTAAGCTGTATCAATTCTCTTACCAATTCGCGAGTTCTTGTCTCTTTAACCCCAAGGAATTCTGCTATCTCAGCTATTCTATATTCTTTGTCCGGCTCCATACATTCTGTTATTTTTTCTAACTGCTGTCTGGTTTTATTCGTCAGTTTCTTTTTATCAGCGCTTTTTATCAACGCTTTTTTATCAGCGCTTTTTATCAGCGTTTTTTTATCTACGCTCTTTACAAATGATAAATTCAGAATGGTTCTGTCAGGTCCGTACTCTTCTAGAACCTCTGGCTGCTCCCAACCCTGCTGTTTCCACACACTGTAGATATCCGGCACGCCGCTTCCGGCTCTCTCACCGATACCGATCAAATTAAACATTTTCATCAACGCTTTATTTCTGGGATCGGAAATGCCGCCTTTGAGCATCTGCGCTTTCCCGGCCCGGATACTTCCCGGATTTTCCATGGTTATGGAATCTACGTCTTTCCTTATCACAATCCCCCGGGGGAAATAAAAGTCTGTATTTACGATACAATTTGCTAAAGCTTCTCTCAACGCCTTGTGCACAGGGGTATCATCTATCCGGGTAATTCCTTCCAGCTTGAAAGGGATTTTCAGATCTTTCACTATTTTTCCATAAACACGGAAGAAGAAATCGAACAAATTACCCGTCCAGTCCCCCGAACTGGACTGCAGCCTGTCCGTCCAGCGGATCGTCGGATCCAATACTTCCCGGTAGTCTAGAAAGTACTCGGGAAATTCATATAAAATCTTATATTCTTCTCCAAACATAAGAAGTCCGGCAGCCGTGGGATGCAACGCATGATCACTTGCAGACATCCTCGCGGCGCCTATTCTCTCCAAATACTCTTCATCACTTAAGCGTTCCCATACGTGTTCTCTTCTATATGCCATGTGCCGATTACGGTAGGCATGTACAGTCTCTGAATGGAGTACATCAAGAGACATATCCTGCAGAATTTTCATATCTGCTGTTTCTTCCGGCTGATCCCGGAGCATTGCAAGCACCTCGCTGCGGTCGCAGTGATAATCTCCCTCCCAGTTTCTGCGGAAGGTGCCGCTAAACATATCTCCATTTATATATACCGGTTTCTGTTCTCGCTTCGCCTTCGGGACATGGATAACCATTATAACGCCGCTGCTTTCTTCAAATATCTCTACGTCACTATCCGTCAGCAGATTTATCGAAACCTTATTTTTATTATGGATCGTATCCCAGAAGTCCTTTCGCAGTTTTGCCGCATTGTCCAGCCCGGTCATGTACCAGTTGCCGTCTTTATTTTCCTTTACCCCAAGAATAATAACTCCGCCGTAACAATTGGCAAAAGCCGAATAAGATTCCCAAAGAGACAGCGGAAGTCCCCCCTTCGCCTTTTTCACTTCGCGTCGGTTATCTTCCCGGTAAGAATCAAATTGGGACATATCAAAATTCACAAACATCACCTCTCTCCATACACAATTAACAAATCACATTTCTGTCAGTTTTTCCGTTAAATCACGGGTAATACCAATCCTGTTTTCAAACATCAGATCCCATATATCCAGACATTGCGCCTCATACTCTTTGCTTTTTCCAATATCAGTATTACAAACTTCGTCATAGAGAGCGATCATCAATTTAGGCAGATTATATTCAATAAAATAATCAACATCCGAAATCTTTTTCTGTCCTTGAAATATACTTTTTCCTGTATCTATTATTATTTCTGCATAATCAGATAATTGCTGTCCTTTTTTTAGATAATCCATAAATACATACAGTAATTTCCCGCCCACCTCAGATGACATTAACTCCCGCAAAAACTCTTTGTCCCTTTTCAATTCAACTCTTTTATCATAGAAGACGCGCGCCCATGTGTGTTCCAGTTCTTTGCTGATCTCTATCCTAATAAACTTGCATAAAACAGCTTTTACTTTGGAATTATATTCTTCACGCTCCAGATATACAATAAACATTTCCAGCAATGCGTCTGCCTGTTCTTTATTCAAACTTTCGATTTGATTAATAATATCTTCAAAAGCATCATATCGTAAATATATTTCTGCTATAGTATAACCCGAAATCTGTATCAGTCTTTTATCATTTGAAAAAAATGCCTTTCCCAAAAGACTTTTCATTTCTGTTTTATACGTTTCGTACTCACATACAAACAGCCATTTACTTTCTCGGCATCCAATAGCTCTGTTATCACTCTTAAAGACAGATAAAACATTAGATACTGCCCAAACTTTATCAATATCATAGATTGGCCATAGCGCATCAAGGCTGGCAAAACGAACCGCTGTATTCTCATCCTGCATTAATTTTATAATTGTTGGTTCAAATTTTTCAAACAGCTCTTTTCTCTCCCACAACAGATGACCAATTGCGCTTGCCGCAACGCCTCGTGTACAATTAATCGCATCTGTTTCCAAGGTCTCTACAGAATTCATAGTTGCCATATCATTAGATGCAATACAACTTTCTCCCGGTTTTGGATTCTTATGGTTTCCGGCTATATCAATCAGCATTTCTATTACAGCATCTGACCATGATACATCTTTGCGCTTTTCAATGATACGGCAAATCATTTTTGCCCTTTCATTTTTATAATCATATCTATATTTTTCAAACATTTTCTCAAGAAAAGCAATATCAATCTCATCCAGATATTCGCTATAGGCAATACCATCAAACAAAGCATTCACATACTCTTCAATAACCTCACCGTCAAAATCAAGCATATTCTGTAAGAATTCTACTGGCTTCTCAGAAACTCGTCCTCTAAAATCGGATGCAAATTCAAATACTGTGCTTTCTATAAAACCGCCTTTCACTTCTTTCCAATGATTCGTTCTCTCCTTTGGAATTTTCTTGTTGGTTATTATTCCTTTCCAATTTCGAAAAGATAATTTTTTACCGGCAACAGGTGACCACACGCTGCCACCATGACCATCATTATAATGATAAGGGGAATATTTCCCGGGGATTGAACGTTGTAAAACACTTAACAAATTACGTGCCTCTCGACTCATTCTTTGACTGGGTAAGACCCCTAGCATTTCTCTCTGAAAAAATCCCCAAAACCGCCAGGTAGCAATTCCTCCATTTTTCCGCTTTTCCCGATTAAATTCAATACGTCTTTTAAGATTTCTTTTTGCGTTTGCAGGAATGAAATGAATAATTTTATCTTCTATTTTTTTATAACTCTCTTCACTGCATCTTGCCGTAACTCCTCTTACCAATTCCTTACTTAACAAAAGCGCATCTCTATTTCCGCTTGTATCCTCTATCATTGTTCGTTCAAGTCCAGTGCATAAATAATCCACAATATAATCCGCGTACTGGTTTGGTAAGTATTTCAGTGCATCTAAAACAATCTCATTGTGCAGATGCATGCCAGTTCCCATATATGTTTTAAGAATTTCCATAAATTCCTCGGGCTGGTTTTGCGCATATTTTCGATTCGCTTTTTTCAAAATTTCTATACACGTTCTCTCAAGCGCATATTTACTCATGTATTGTGCAGACCAAGCATATATCGTTGTTAGATCAGACTCATTTAGCGGAACATGGGGCAACAATATCGAACCGATCTCCCTGTAAGATGAATTAAATAGTTCCGTATCTTCTGAGACTAGTTTTTCCTCATACCGATAAAGCGTTTCCCCGTTTCTTTTTTTCTGTTTTTCTAACATGAGTGCTAGAATACGCACCGTGCGTATTTGACATACTTTAAGCATCGATATAATATCTACATTGTACTCTAATAAATCAGGATATTTATCATACACCTTTAAACGTAATTCAAACACCTCATCGCTGTCTTCGTCTATATTTCTTAAAAAACAGTTTCCCCATTTTATATTTTCCTTCTCTTTCAAGGCGTATTTTTCTATAAAGCCTATATCAGCATTATCAAAATCGGGTGAAATGCTGGCATACAATCGAATCACCTGATCTTGCAATTCCTCGCTTTCCATCCATGCATCTAAGACACCTGTATCTCTTAAAAATATCAAATATTGTTTCTTGCCCAATACGACTCCATCAAGAAAATGAATCTGCCATTCTGGGTTTTGTATATATTTTTTTACAAATAAAAATATCTCCTGATCAGGCTGTTCTATCTGGGATAATATCTCTATAAACACATATTTTAAGTTAAATCTGATCCTATCTGAATTTAGCAGCATTTCTCCCATACCAAGAAATTTTTCAGGCCATATTTCCTGTAACTGTTGAAAAAGCATCTGAACCTGATATCTACGTCCGGGAGTCTGTTTCTCTTTTTCCCCGATAATTTCTTCGATACTACAATCTTTATAGACTTTTTCCAGCATATTCTGTACCAGAAAATAATCTAAAATTGACTGATGAGCCAATGAAACCACATTATCGTTCACGACAAAAAATCTATTCGTCTGCAGGAAGTCATAAGAATCACTTGACACATTCAACAATGCCCGTGGAACTGTTATTTTCCCATATTTGTCACAAAAATTTACAAATATATTTTTTACTTCATTTAGCTTTTCTTCTTGAATCCCAGCCTTTGCCGCTGTACTTAGTAGCTCATCCCACCATCTTTGAATCAACTGCTGTGTCGTCTGGATCTCAGAATAGTTTTTCGATTTGTCTAGCTGTTCCCATATATAAAGATTGCTCGCTGTCTGTAACAAACTTTTCAATTTTGCATGCAGAAAATTATATGTATTTCCTACAATCTTTTTTACTTCATCAGTACTCAATTTACCTACGGCAATCTTTTCCCATTCTAAGGAAACACTCCCTTCCTCATGCATAAATAACCTGTTAATATTCCGATCATTTTCAAGATCATATGTCCGGCAAACCATAACAACAGAAATTTTCTTTTCACGCTCCAAATTAATGTTTGCCACTTCACGGATGATTTCCATGCACACTGATAGAGCTTCGCCAGAATGTGACTGTGTCCATCTCAGCGCATCCAACTGATCTAATATAAGTACACCGTTTCTCTCTTTCGCGACTGCATCCAAACAATACGAGACCGACTCCGGTAATCCTATTTTCTTTCCCCAATTACTCGAAGTTTCCTCTGGCACTCTATGATCAAGTTTTATCGCCAGATATGGTATACTTAAGTCCTCAAGGATACGAATAAGATTTTGTATACATCCGCTTTTACCTTCTCCTGCTTTCCCATGTAATATGACTGACTTGCCCTTTGATATCGCCTTTTGGCAATATTCTGCCTGACTGCGGGGCAGAAGCTCCTTGGAAAAGCCGAAAAAGGTATTACAATATTCTTTATTTAACTTGTCAATACGCGGCAGGATAGTATCGTCTCTTGACAAATTCCTGTAAACAATACCAGTATCATCACAAAATTTCTTGATACGCAACGCATCTATTCGCTGTCCATAGGTATCCTCTGTCAATATAAATCTCAAAAATTCAGCATAGATATCTTCAGGATTTCCAACATACCTCATGCTAATCTTATCGAGAATCATTTCTTTTAACTGAGCATCAGGGATCTGACGGTAATGGCTTCGGGATAGATAGTTTATCGCAAGTTGTATATCTTCATCCTTTTTTTGATCCAATCCCATCGCTTTACAATATTTATCAAAAAAATCTTTTGTATTTTTCCCTGATTGTTCAATCTGATATTCATAAAAGTCTCTTGGCTTAGAACTGTCAGTATCCTTTGCTTTCTGTATCAGATCTTCAAATACGGTAAATGACAATGGAGAAACTAACGCAACATAATTCCGCGGGGAAAGTTCTAACTGTTTCTTCCAATTTGCAAATATTCCTTTTGCATTGACCAAACCATATGTCCATTGATCTTCATCTCCATATCGCCCTTTACACTGCTGCCCTTCACGTGTACCGTCTAAGTTTCCAATCCAAAGGTCTACCCCTTTTTCCTCTTCACCTATAGCTTCGATCATAACATATGAAATTTTTTCCTTCACTACATCTAGCAGATTATAGATAATCCAATTATACTCAAAGCGATTTCCATATTTATCTGCCCTTCCGCCTTTTTCATATGCCATAAATCTTCCTCCTAAGTTATTCTTCAAAACTAACTTGTCCGTTCATCAGCAGTGGGAGTAAAAAATCTCGAAGAGATGTAAGTTCGTGATTTTCTTTTATAATTTGACTCTTTCTTTTTTCTATATCCCGACAAAAAATTGAATAACGTTCCAAAGTCTTTTCATCCGGTATTTCACTTTTATAATTCTCTACGCCATTAAATAATAATCCCAGAATATTAGTTCCATTTGTAAATCCCGCAATATATCTATGAAAATGTTTGGTATTAAACAAACTGCACAAATAATACTTAATATTCTCATTTTTTACTTTTATAGTTGTAACATGGTGAGATGATACTATATCTGATTCAAAAATATCCGGAATAAGAAAAGCATTTCCGATAATATCTTTAGAATAGTCAATAGCTGTCTGCTGTGTGTTACATATCACTAAATCATATGCTTTCAGGCACTTGTCTTCGTCATAGTCTCCCGTAAACTTTTTAATGCCTTCTATTTTATAGCCTCCGCCGGGCTTAAAAGAAGCAAGATTTATCATGGGGACACCCTTTTCACCTAAATTTTTAGAATTATAAGAAATACCCCTGCTCGAAGAAAAAGTCTCTCCTATTTTTTTTACTTTCCACCCTACTGGAATTTCTCTTTTCAACTCTTCATTCCAAACCATCTTACCGCCTGATGATTTATAAGGTCTCCCTTGTTCATTAGGAAATTCAAACTGCAAAAACCAGTAATTGTAAATTACTTTTTCCATTGCTTCAAGCTCAGAATTTATTTTATTGTTAATTTCAATTTTATTATCAATACAAGAGAGTATTTGTGCGACTTTATTTTGTCTATTGATATTTGGAAGTTGAAGTTGTATACTCGCCAAATTTTCTTGGTTCAATTTAGGTTGTGCTGATCCGGTAATGTATCCCCTTAAATCTAAGATACTCAGCAAATAATATATGTATCGCAAATTGTACCCTTTTTTCTTACCTAAAATATGTGCATGATTATTAACCCAGAACTTTCCTTCTACCCATGTTGCAATATTTTGCTGCAAAGATTTTAAATTATTTCCATCCTCCGCAATTAGAATATATTCACCAGCAAAAATATAGTTTTCTACATAATCTATAATACCTTGTGCTCCATAATACGGATATTTTTTCTTTAATCTTTTTCTTTCTGATGAGGATAGAGGAATTCTTTTTGAATCTAAAATTTCAACACACTCTTTAAGTTCAATCATATCTTAACTCTCCTAGCCGTTCTTCAATTTCTTCTTCCAACCTTTTCCCCTCCGCAAAATACTTCTCAAGCCTAGAAGAATACGCCGCCATCCTCTGATTAAACTCTTCCGGACTCAGCTCCACATACTCAATCTTCACTTCAAAATATTGTCCGGCTGATAAGGAATAATTCTTGTCCTGAATATCTTCATAAGATACCTTCACACTGAAATCTTCTACAACTTCCTGATTGATAAAGGAATTCTCTATTTTTGCAACTTCCTTTTCACTTAAGACTGTTCTCTGGTTCTTTCCCTCTTTTCTTTTTTCACCAAGCTTAGAAGCATCCACAAGCATGATTTTTCCGTCTTGATTAGATTTATCTATAAAAAGCACTGAGACATTTGTTCCTGTATTTGCAAAAATATTGGACGGCATTGAAATCACACCTTTCAGCCAATGCTCATCCACTATCTTCTGGCGCACTTTCTTTTCAATTCCTGACTGTGCCGTAATGAAACCAGTTGGAACTACAATCGCTGCCTTCCCGTCATCTTTTAAGCTCCAGAGAATATGCTGGATGAAACAGAGATAGATTGCCATTGACTCTTTCTTTTTATTTGGAATCTTCGGCACACCTGCGAAAAATCTGTCAGTATCCGACCACTTCTGTTCTATCATATCCCGTGTAGCAGAAAAATCCATTTTAAACGGTGGATTAGAAGTAATATAATCGAATTTCTTTACTCCAGATCCCGGATCATGAGGAATATTATAATGTGCAGGCGTGTCCAGTGTATCACCTTCAATAATATTATCCAAAGAATTTGTCAGTCCGTTCAGCAGCATATTGATCCTGAGAAAACGCGAAGACTTTCCTGAAATATCCTGCGTATATACCTGCGCCCTGTCACCAAAAGAACCCTCTCCCAGTTCATTTGCAAGATGAAGAACCAGAGAGCCCGATCCTGCTGACGGATCATATATTTCATAAATCTTATCCTCTACTGGAGTCATATTCACCAGTATTTTTGCAATGATACTGGAAATCGCCTGCGGTGTAAAATATTCTGCATAGACTCCGCTGGCAACATTATAGTCTTTAATCAGATATTCAAAGATTGCACTGTAAAAATCAAAATTATCCCTAAAGGCTTCGCCGAAATCAAACTTGTCCTGACTTATAATCCCAAATATATTCTTAGCAAAATTATTCCGTTTGGATACTTCTACATTTTCTGTAATTCTTGTAAACAGTGGCTTTCTTCCGCCATCCGCCGTATCAATACTGAACTCTTCATTCTGCGGATAATTAGAAATCCGTTCGAGCGCATTATCAAAAAGAGTGTAGAAATCATCATTTCCAACCTCATTGATCAGGCACTCGATTGTATCTTCGTACCTGAAAGCAACATCCTGAGGATAAGAATCATAAAAGGCTGACAGTTCATCTTCTTCATTCCTGAGGATTTCTTCACTACCAAGACCTGTCTCGCCAGCAAAATCTTTCAGATTTGCCATGAATTTATCGTTCAAGAATTTATAAAGAAACACAGATGTAATAACTACCTCTTCACTTGCCTGATTAGAGAGACCATTCGTCTGGCAGAGCCCTTTCAATTCATCAATCATCTGTTTTATCTTTGTTTCCAGCGTAAATATATCCGGCATTATTTCGTCTCCTTTATCATTTAAACAGTTGAATATTTGTATATAAGTCATTCAACAGTTGTGTATAAAATCCTTTTATCTTACCATATAATTTTTCTTTAAGCAGAGTCTTGGTCACTTTTGTTTTCACAGAATCAGCAAAATTCTTTCGCCCCTGTACAATAACGACTTCTTTATCAATCACATCTTCTATGGCGTTGTATATAAGAACCAATGTCCTTTCAATTTCCGACTTATCAGCAGGATATGTCTCTATAGCATCTTGATATGTTTTTACAAATGCATAATTTCCACCATAAAGTTTTGACAATCGTTCATTTTCGTAATTGATATTCCTTGCCCGCTCCAAAGCCTCCAGCAACTCATCTGTAATAGAATCCAAATCATTCAAATCTGATATGGAAAGATCATTAAAAATCTTCTGCAGCAGCTCATCAAGTCTCCGTATCTTGATATCGCCTTTATTTTTGTTCTTCTTAATCTCGTTCTGTATACTTCTGACCACATCTGAAAAACGCTTAAATTTCGGATTATCTTGCGTTATCTGTCCCAGGTCCATAATAATAACTTTGACTTTAATAAACTCATATAAAATTTCTACAACTTCGTCATTAGAAATCACGTCCATCATACTAACCGTATTTGTGGACAGGTTTATAAAATCGATTCTCTCCTGTGTTGCTTTCAAAAGCTTCTTGACCTTCTGCGAATCAATATTCGCGGCATAATCCATAGCTCTGGAAAGGATAAATTCTGTATGGCACTCTTTAATACCATTTAAAAGGCGTCTTATTTTGAGCAGCGTTTCTTTGTTATAATAAGTAAGCTGCTTGGAAAATCTTTCCAGATTATCCGTTGAAATAATATCTTCCAGATCATTCATATACTTATGATATTTTCTGTTGATATCTTCTTTGTCTATGACAAGTCCGTTTAAGGAGCCTTCGTTTTCTCCATTATCATTAAAGTCCGCTTCCAGTTCTTTAATGTACGCCTCTATCGTCTTATCATATTCCTGCTCAATATCTACAAAATCTACGATATATCCGTACTTATATACTTTTCCGTTTTGTGATTTATAAGGTCTGTTTACTCTAGAAATTGTCTGAAGAAGCGACTGGGCATGAGGACCTCGCAGAAGATACATTTTCTTGAGACGCTTTACATCATATCCTGTCGTCAACATCAAATTTACAATCAACATATCCGGAGTAAATGTCTCTCTGAAATCAAGCTGATTATTTTTATTGATCTGCTTTTGCTTCGGATCGTTTGTGTCAGTAATAACAAGCCCCGTAACAAGTTTTGAATTTGTTTGAAACCATTCATGCACTTTTTTTGCCTGTGGATTGGTCCGGCAGACAATCATTCCACCAATAGTCGGGTCTGAATTCTGAAGGCGGAAATTCACAAAATCTCTTTCAATAAATTTCCCGAGAGCTTCCACATACGCATTCGATTCGTATACATCTTTGTCTTCCAGTCTGTTATCTTCTATTTCCAGATTCTTTTTGATTTCTGACTTTGCAACAGTGTCTATATTTTCCTTTTTAATTCTGAGTGTATAACCGTCGGCAATAGACTTATCATAAAAGTATTTATGGATATAGTCTCCGAATTTCAAATTAGACCGTTCCTTTTTAGACAACAACGGCGTACCAGTAAGAGCAATATATACACCGTCCAAATCGCACGTCATCAGATTCTTGAAGAATTCTCCTGTAGTCGAATAGCTTCTGTGGGCTTCATCAATAAAGAAAACCCTCTGGACTTTCGCCCTATATTCATTCTTTGCTTCTGGCATCTTCCCTTCAAATTTTTGAATATTTACAACACAGATTTCCCCTATGGATTTTGTTCCTACATTTGTAGAGAGAGATTTGTTCAATTCCTTTGTAAATCCCGCTTTGTCTTCACAGTTTACTACCTTTAATCCTCTGTTTGTAAATTCGACACTTGCCTGGGTCAACAGATCCAAGCGGTCAACTACAAAGAAAAATCTTGTACTCACTTTCTTTTTTGCATAGTAATCACGAATTACACGGTTGGAAAAAGCTGCAAGCGCAGTTTTTCCGGAGCCCTGAGTATGCCATATAATTCCACCTTTTCCGCCTGACTCCAGACGTTCTATTATTTTTCTTGTGGCAAAGAACTGCGGATACCGCATAATATGTTTTTGCGGAACTTTTTCATTTATGTACATGATTCCGTATTGTATAAAATACAAAAATCTTTCTTTATCAAATACTGACGTGATAAACCTATTACACGGAGTCGTTGGCTGCAGATTTTCCTGAAATTCTGCTGTGTCTGTTTCCATTGGATTGTAACCGCAGTCTTTCATCACAGATTTAACAGTATCATCTGTCACTTCCTGATATTGGTAATTTATATGATATTGTTCATCATCTTCTCTAAAAAAAGAAAAGCTTGTATTGTTTCCGTTTGGCGTTGTATAAAATGACCCTGCTCTTACATCCTCTGCGTCATCATCTTCCTCATATTCCATATTATTGGAAAAGGAGACAAGCTGGATCAGATTAAAAAACTTTCTATAATCTGGATTCTTCAGGCGTTTATTAATCATTCTGTCAAACTCAGCCTGTATGCCGCCTTCATTATTCGGTTTCTTTACTTCCAGAAAGGCCAATGGCATTCCGTTGATTAATACGGTAATGTCCGGCCTAAATGAACCTTCTTCGGTTCCCTCAACCACACTGAAAGGTAATTCATTCACAACAGCAAAATCGTTATTCTCTATATTTGTACAATCAATAAGCTTTACCCTATCCAGTGGATCAATAATCCATTTGTAGAATTCCTTGCCCAGATCATTATTCTTAATTAAATTATGGATGTTTACAAGGATCTCCTTAATTTCATCATAAGAAAATTTTCTGCCATTGATCTTCTCCAAAGCGGGCTTAAATCTGTTTACAAAAATTTTCGTGTTAAAGTCAATATCAATGTCATCTGTTTTTAAAGACTGGTAATGATAACCTAATCTTAAATATTGAATTGTGGCAGGAATTTTCACTCTCGTATCTTCATTAAATACAGGCATTCGTTTTTCTCCTTGATTATTCAAATACTCTATTTCATATATGCAAAGGATCTTCCACTCACCGTCTAGAAAGTCTAATTTTCCATTGCCCCCCTCTGTTTGCCCATACGTGGGCCAGGAGAGCCAGGGTAAGATATTTACTTTTCTGCTCAGACGTATTCCCCATGAAAATACCCCTTTCTGTGCTATGATTACACATTAGTAATCATAACACAGAAAGGGGTACAAGTCGACATTTGACTATTTTTCTCTATCCTTTTACTGCTCCGCTCATCAAACCATTTTCAATCTTTTCCTGGAACAAAACATATGCAATAATAATCGGGATCGTAGTCAGACAAATCCCTGCCATTGAAGCACTATAATCCGTGCTATATTCTCCAAAGAATGCTAACAATCCCATAGAGATAGTTCCTTTCTCTTTGTCCGTAATAAATATAAGCGGAAAAAGAAGATTATTCCATACCTGAATAAAATTAAAAATAGATGCACTGATAATCCCCGGCATTGACAAAGGGATGATCATCCGGAAAAAAACCTGCCAGATGCTTGCCCCATCAATAACCATCGCCTCCTCCAGTTCTGTAGGGATACTGTTCATAAATCCAGTCAGGATCAGAACTGTCATAGGAAAACAAAATGCTGAATACAACAAAATCAACATCCCATAATTATTCATCATTCCAAATTTACCAAACACATAAGATAACGGGATTAAAACTGCCTGGATCGGAATCATCATTCCGGAGATAAAAAAGAGATATACCCCTGATTTTATGCGAAATGTAAATTTGGATAAAATATATGAAGCCATTGCGCCAAGCAGTCCTGTCAAAACAATCGTACCCGCTGCCAGTAAGATCGTATTTAAAAAATATCTTCCAATATTTCCCACATTCCATGCTGTAATATAATTTTCATATCTAAATTCTTTTGGCAAAGATACAAAAGACTGGAAGATTTCCAAATTGCCTTTCAAAGAGCAAAAAATCGAAAAAACAAGCGGATATACATTAACTAACGCAATAATCAAAAAAACAAAAAAACCTATCTTATGGCCCAGTGAATATTTCTTCTTTACTTTTTTCATAGCGCCCCTCCTCTAATATTCCACGACTTCGCGCTTATTCATCAACTTTAAGCTCAAAACTGAGACAACTGCGCTAAGGAAGAATATCACTGTCGCAATTGCGCTTCCGGTTCCATAATTTCCATATCTATATGCTTCGTTATACATAAGAAGTGCCGGCACAATCGTAGAATTCTCTGTTCCTCCGGATGGCGTCAATATGTATACCGTGTCAAAAATCTTCAACACGCCCGTAATTACCATAATCACTGACATTTTTACGGAATCCCACAACATTGGGACATAAAGATAATATATTTTCTTGAATCCGGTAGCTCCGTCCATTTCTCCTGCTTCGATTATTGAATCCGGAATCGCAGTCAGGCCAGCCAGGCAGATGATCATATAGTACCCAACACTTGTCCATGTACTCACTACGATCAATGCCATAAGAGAGGTGTCCGGATTGATCAGCCACTGCTGTGTTAAACCTTCCAGCCCAATCGCCGTAAGTATTGTATTTAAAATTCCTTTATCCGTCGGCAAATATATGAAATTCCACAAAAGGGACACTGCTGACACAGACAGGATCATAGGAATAAAAAACGCCGCTTTAAAAAATTTCTTAAAATGTGTGTACTTATGGATAAGAAATCCAAGAGCAAATCCTATCGGCACCTGCAGCACAACACTGACCACTGTATAGATCAGCACGTTTTTTAATGACTTCAGAAACACCTCATCTGTAAATAGATTGATAAAATTATCAAGTCCTACAAATTTCAAAGGAACTGTCTGGATTCCCGGCCACTCATGAAAAGAAAAATAAATGGACATAAGAACCGGAACGACCTCAAAACACAAATAAATTGCCAGAGCAGGAATTAAAAATACTAGAATTATTTTTCTATTTTTTCTGATCTTTTCCAAATCAATCACCTCTTAAAGCGGAGCCGCCTTAATGACGGCCCCGTTCTCGCCCTGTTACTCCGGCCTGTTCGCATCAATATCTTTCTGGATCTCTTCTGCCGTACTTTGTGCGGTATTCCCAAGCATCATATTCAGAATTCCATTTCTTGAAGTGTCTACAAGTGTAGAGCAGGTATCATAATCAAAATATTCACCTACAGAATTCGAAATTGTATCGGTATATTCCACCATATCCTTAAATATCTGTGGTGCGTCTTCCGGCGCCGTAATATTCTTATAAGGCGCCACTCTCATCGCCGCATCCATCCGCTCCTGGATTGCTTCCGGAGTAGTCATATATTTTACCAGCTTTAACGTAGCGTCCGTTTCTTCCTCTGACATAGTTCCAGAAAGCATCCATCCAGATGTGTAGACGACTCTTGTATCTTTATATTCTTCCTTATCTGTAAAGTACGGGAATGGGAAGAAGGAGATATCATCCAGGATCTCCGAATCCGTATTATACATTTCTGGAATAATCGGGCTGCTGTGGGAAATCATTGCAACTTCCCCGGAAAGGAACTGACTCATCTGTGTATTTACATCAATTCCTTCAAATCCTTCCATAAATGCATTTTTCTCATCCTTCAGATCCTTGGTGATCTGCAGACACTCAACAACATCCTCATCCGTCCAGCTCTTCTCTCCGGTTCCAAGTGCACGGATACCATCTGCTCCAATTCTCTTAGCTAAAATATTATTAAAAATATGTCCCATAACCCAGGTGTCTTTTCCGCCTACGCCAAATGGTGTAATCCCTGCTGCATTCAGTTTATCAATTGCATCATACAGTTCATCCATAGTCTCCGGGATTTTTGTAATCCCAGCCTCTTCAAAAAGTGCTTTGTTGTAGAATATCGCATCTACATTTAACTCGTTGGGCAATGCGTAGATTCCTTCTACCCCATAGTCATCCAGGCGATACGTATCAAGCGCCCCGTCAAGGAACGTATCCGCCCACTCAGGATCTTCTTCCAGTGCATCTGACAGGTCAAGAAGGACTCCGCTCTCTGCCCATTCCGTTAACCCCGCAATCGCAGGATAATAGAAAATACTGGGAGTTTCTCCTGTCGAAATGGCTACTTTAAGCTTATTATTATATGCAGCCTCCTCATAAATGGAATCATTCTGAACTTCAATATCAGGATTTTCTTCCATAAATCTGGCAATCTGGTCTTCATAAACTTTCGCTATCGGAGTATCTCCACTATCACGGCTCATAAACGTAATCTTGATTTTATCGCCGTTTCCATCATCGCTTTCACTTTCACCGCTGCTGCCGGCACAGCCCGCCATCGCAATGATCATCACTATTACCAGTAACATGCTCAAAAATCTTTTTCCTCTTTTCATCTTAATGATTTCCTCCCTTCATATTTTAGATGAATTCTATCGCGCACATCTGGTGTCCTTCGACTTTAGGAACTGTAAATATTATATTGTCCTCCTCCCTCCTGTACATAATTTCCTCCTGAGACGGCACGAGATAAACTTTTTTTACTTCTCTTGTACAATGCATTTTTATTTCCAGGTTGTATAACGGAACGACATCTTCTACTATATCTAAATTCTTACATTTTCTCTCTGGTACATAATACAAAATATGTAAGATTCTTCTATTCTCCTGTTCAAGAAGATTTACCGTCACAGCCGTCGGCCCGTTATGTCTGACCAGCGGCGTGGGAAGCAGCCTCTTCAACTCGTTTCCAAGTAAGATCTTATACCAGCGCGGAGCCGATTTCTGATATGTGGAAAAAACAGGATGGATAAAATATGCCGTATTTTCCGTTTCCACAACAGCCGGATAGACCTCTTCTCTTCCAGATGGAGAATGTAAATGCGAACAAAAATGCTCATATGTTCTGTTAAACACCGGGCGTGTCGCCATTTGCACAAAAGTTGCGTTCTCCCCAGCTTCCACCAAAGTTCCGCAGTCATACATAACATGTTCGCCCTTTGCCAATTCTTCTGCCAGATGGTCCTTTGGCACAATAAAGTCCGGACTATAAGGCGCTTTCCCGTGATAAGTCACTGCCATTTCACCAATCAAAAATCTTTCTTTTTCCGGATCAAGCCCTGATTCAAAGGTGCTGATAAGTTTCCCGCCCTTTTTCAGATAGGCTGACAGTTTTTGTGCGAACCTCTCATTAACTGGGATTACATCTGGCAAAAGCAAAAGTTCATATCGCTCAAATTCCGAGTCACTGTCAATAAAGTCAAACTGATATCCTAATTCCATCAACATTCTCGCTGCCCCTTCTGAGGCGCCTGGAATTTCCCCGGCTTTTCCGGTTGCGTAGAATTCTTCTGCAGTAAACACCCCAATTTCAGTAATCGGATATGCCCCTTCACACCACGGCTCTTTCTCTTCAACAGAGGCATAAACTTCTCCAATCTGTCTATACATATCCGAGTGAAGTTTGCCCCAGTAATCCATCTGATCCCCAATTGTACATTTACAACCATTAGCCAACATGGAGAACACCTCATATTCCATTGCCGCTTTATTCCGATAGGCGTGAAAATCTCCCCATTCTGTGTGGAATCTACTGGTCAGGCCCAAACATTCTTTCCCAAAATTACGCATATATTTCGCAGAAACAGGGAAGTCCAGATACCCCCAGTCTGCTCCGGGTAAAGACTCGAAAGAAAAATAAGAATAACCATCTATCACAGGTTTATCCAGATAGCCAACATGGCCTTTGTTATAGCAGACACGAAAATTAGGATTAAATGACTTTGCAAATTTAGTCAAATCCTCTACCATATCATAATATGTCATCAGGGAGAACTCTCTCCGATCCTTTGGATCTGCAGGATTCATCCCTTTTTCTTTCATCATTTTTATGCATGTCGGGCAGCAGCATTCTGTAACAAATGCCGCGTCATACCAGACGCCTTCAGCCGGGATACTGGCAAGCACTTCTCCAAACTGATCCTTCAAAAAATCGCGGTATTCTGTATTAACACAGAGATTCTTATAAAATCCCGGTTCAAAATAGCCACGTCCCTTATAGTCCTGAAGCGCCCCCGTCTCGTCTATACAAATCCATTCCGGATGTTCATCCGCTACTGGCTTATTCCATCGTATAGTCGTATAGAGATTTACTTCTATTCCATGTCGATGACACGCCTCTGTCTGTTCTCGCAGCAAATCCCTGTGGACAAGATGTGGATGTACCATCTCTGGATACTTTTTGGAATCATAGTACAACATCCCATGATGACAACAACTGAATAATGTAATCGAATTTACATGTGCTTTTTCAAGTGTTGTCGCAAATTCTTCTGCGTCAAACTCAGAACAAACATTTTCAATTTGTTCGCTTGTATGAAAATCAAGATGTATCTGTCTAAATGGTATCCTTCCCTTTTCCACTTGTGCTTCCCCCTTTCTATTACAAAACTAATTATAAAAATTTCTCTCCAGACCGTGAATGTATATTTTTTAGAATCCCCCGATTATTTTTGGTTAATATCAAATTATTTCCTGCTTTTTCTCGATTTTACATATAATTCTCCGCAAAAAAATACTGCCAGCCCGTCCAGGCTATGGCAGTATCTACCACATCCAAATTATTTCCTGATATTTTTTTGTTCCTCCAGATAATGAGAAGGTAAAATCCCATACCACTGTTTAAATGTTTTACTAAAATAGTATGCATCTGAATAACCGACCAATTCCGCCGCCTCTGTCACTGTTATATCCGGAGATTCTTCCATCATCTGTTTTGCTTTTTCCATCCTTACAGAGATCAAATATCTGCTAAGCGAATATCCACATTCTTTCTTAAAAATGCTGCTTAAATAACTGGGATTTGCCTCCAGCTTCTCTGCGATCAGATTTAATGTCAGGCTACTTCTATAATAGTTTTCACGGATAAATTCCTTCGCTTCTTCTACCTTCTTCCTTCCTGCCGGAATCATTTTAGGATCTATCATCTCTATTCCGATATGGAGGAACTCTCCTCTCTTTTCTCCCTGCAGCAAGCCGTCATATGCCTCCTGATAGGCAAGATGAAGTTCTGCCGGAGTCTCATAGATACCGCTTACACTGCCATAAAATCCTTTCCCCTTCCCTTTTTCCCGTATACAGGCGCACATTTTCTGAACGTCAGTCCGAAATGTTTCCTTGCTGCCTCTCTCTGAAATCAAGAAAAGAATATCGGACTGCATCTGTAAAATTTCCACCTTTTCAACACAGGCCTCTATCATCTTCCGAAGCTCACAGATTTCCTCTTCTAACTCCTTCTCGTTTTGAAACCGAATATAAAGCAAACAGATTTTTTCTTCTTTCTTCATACCATACTCTTCCCACTTCTCCTGGTCGGCATCTGAAGAAAAACCCGCAAATCCTTCAAGGAAAAAACGCTTCCTCGATTCATCGATCTTAATACACGCATTAATAAGTTCACGCTCAAATTCCGTCTCATCCAATGGCTTCAAAAGAAAACTTACTGCCCCAAAACGGATTGCCTCACGTGCATATTCAAACTCCCCATACGCAGTCAGAATGATAATCTGAATATCCGATCTGGTTTCTTTTACCCTTTTTGCCACTTCCAGACCGTTCATAAATGGAATATTGATATCCATAACAATAATATCCGGCTTCAGCTTTTCTGTCAGTTCTACAGCCTGCCTGCCGTCTTCCGCCTCACCAACAAGGCAAAGATCCATTCTGTCCCAGTCCACAGACTCTTTAACCAATTCTCGTTGGAGATATTCGTCATCAACAATCAGTACTTTCTTCATCCCGCTCCTCCTTTGTCACGCCCGGTATCCTGACGAAAATCTCTGTCCCTTCTCCTGGTTTGGTAAATACCGAAATTCCATAAGGTTTCTTAAAATATAATTCCAGTCTCTGATTGACATTATACAAGCCAAAAGATGTCTTGTCCTGATTCATATGGGCGTTCAACAACTGCGATGCCGTAGTTTCATCCATTCCAACCCCATTGTCTTTCACTCTGATCAGAACATCTTCTTTCTCCCGACTGCCCCGGATTGTAATTTCCCCCTGATATGAAACATTTTTAACGCCATGATAAATCGCGTTCTCCACAATAGGCTGCAGTGTAAGCTTCACAATGGGAATGTCCATGATATCCTCATCAAATGAAATATCATATCGTATTTTATCTCCATAACGCATCTTCTGTATTTCAATATAATTCTTTATATTCTCCACTTCCGTGCGGATTGGAATCAGATTTCTCCCACTGCTTAAAGATGTCCGATAAAATTGTCCGATTGAATGGATCATCTTAAATGCATCTTCGGATCTTTGAACTTTGATCAGCGCACTTACGCTGCTCAAAGTATTATAGAGAAAATGCGGGTTTATCTGTGCCTGTAATACCGCAAACTCATATTTTCTCTTATCGTTCTCAACCTGATATACTTTATTTACCAAATCTCGTATCTGTTTGGTCATATTATTAAATGTTGCAGAAAGAACACCGATTTCATCTGATGAGCGCACAGCTACGCTGACATTTAACTCTCCTTTTCCAAACTGCTTCATCGTATCCGCCAGTTCAGAAACTGGTTTCGTCACAGTATGCGCCGCAAAATAACTCAACATTGCCGCAACCACTATTGCGAAGAATCCTACAACATATAAGATCAATGTCATAAACTCTCCCTCTTCCGTCAATATATTAACGGGCGTCACACCAATCATAAACCAGCCCAGCGTATCGATTTTCGCCGATGTGATCAGATACTTCTCCCCATCGATCTGAAACGTTTTTCCTTCCTGATTTTCTTCTTTTATCCAGGAAAAAAAGTCCTGATCCACAATATTCGTCTTATCCTTATCATCCACGGATATGATTTTTATATTTCCTTCACTATCCGAAATAATATACTGTCCTTCTTTCTCATATTTCAGTGGAAGAAATGTTTTTGAAAGAAGATCCGAATCAAATTTCACCAAAATATATCCTGCAATTTCTCCGGATGAATATTCCCGATAAGGTCTTACATACGCAATCCCTTCTTCATATCCTTCATGTCTCTCCTGACCGTATAAATCAATCCACTGTGGCTTTGCAGATATTTTTTTTATTTTATCAAACAGCTTTTGATAAATATCTGCTTCTTTTCGAATCTCATTGGTATTCACCATTTCACCATCAGTAGTATAGATGGAGATACTGCTGAACTGATTTTCAGAGTATAATGCCTCCAGATAATCCAACCGATTTTCAACATTCATTTTCTGACGTAATCTTTCTGCAGATCCTGGCTCTTCCAAATCCAGGAACCAACTTTCCACATCCTCGTCTGTAGAAAGCACTTTCGTAATTCTTTCAGCCCCCAAAAGTATATCCGCACAATTATCAGAAACCATATCAAACTTCTGAACATATGCGTTACTCACGATCTCCAGCGCGTTTTTTTCAAAATAATAGCGCAAAATCAATATGAAGGAGACCAGGATTAAAAAAATCATTCCAATATTAAAAAGTGAAATTTTTTTCGCAAAAGATAATTTCCAGTATATTCTTTTAAAAAAAGATTTCATTCTCTCTTACTCTTCCTTCTTCTCACTCCACACCAAGCTTGCGTCCTTCTCATCCAGCCGCATCTGCTCCAGCCGTTTGATCCGCTCGTCCAGGTGGTTCTCCGTCAGATACGCGTACACGCTTTTGGGTACCAGATGGGCCCACTCCTGATCCGCGGCAATGCACCCCCGCACCCAGGAGGCCGTAACACCCCTCTCTTCCAGCGTCTTTCTCCACAGAATCTCCACCTTGAGCCCCAGACTCCGCAGGATCTTATACTTCTCCTCGTCCCACTCGTCGCAAAGCCCCATGTAGTACACCGCGTCCTTGGGCACGTACTGGAGCAGGTACTCCGGGCAGTTGATAGGGAACGGGAGAATATCATATTCCGACTCCGGGACATGGAATTCCTTCATGGCCCCTCGGATCATCTGATACCGCTCAAAATAAGTCAGCGGGTTGGCGGACCTAGCGGAACGGTTCTCGTCGTTCACCGATTCCCTGGTATGAAGGCTGTCCGGATTGGTCAGCCCGATGTATAACTTCCTGCACCGCATCTTGGCGGCCAGGATATATTCCATATGTTTTAAATGAAGCACCTGAAATCTTCCGTTTACTACTCCTGTTTTCTCCATGTTTTCACCCTCACATCCGCGGCAGTGCTTCCTGTACCGCCGCTATTTTCTGTCTAAGATACCTTCTTTTAGCTGTCGTGATACTTCCTCCCGGAAATAAGGGATCTTGTGGCTCCGGTCGCCGCTCCCTGCCAGCAGGTACACCTGTCCTTTCGCCATCTTCCAGCGCCTTGCCAGTGCGTTCTGTTTCAGTCTGAGATACTGGATCTTCCCAAACCGGATAGCCAGAGACCGCCTGCCCAGATACCCCCGGGAAAGGATGAGAAAATCCCCTTTCACGCACATCCCCGCTGTCCGGTAAGCAAAGACCTGCATAAGCAGGGTCCATCCAGACACCAGGACTGCCGCCCCAAAGATCCAGCGCCGGTACTGTGGCCAGAACTCTGCCGCCCCAAAGGCTCCCCCAAGAAGCGCCCCGGCCCACACCAGAAGCCCGATGGCCCAGATCCCCCACACCCTGCGGGGAGAACGCTCAGGCTCGCCTTCCATGGCGCCGGCGAACTCCGGGAGCAGTTCCCGGATCCGCTGTGCGTTCCGGTCCTTCTTATCGTAGAGCAGGAGGAAAGACTTCCGGTCCTCCTGGTCGTCCCCCATTCCTACGTTGATGATCTCCGCCATCCAGCGGCCTGTCAGCCTTCCCTGGATGGACTGGGTTATTTTCAGGGCGTTGATCTTATCCACGGGAATGGTATAGCGCACCTTCTTGAGAAGCCCGTAGCTGATATACAGCTTGTCCTCCCGGCGCAGCACCTTAAAATCATAATACTGGATGAAACCTTTAATGAGGTCCCAGACCGCCGACACAAAGATAAGAAGCACCACTGCCGCGCCCAGCAGCATCTCTGCGATACTCTTCCCCAGGTTCCCCTGGCTCAGAGAGTCTGCCGCCGTCACTCCGGCGCCCAAAAGACACAGGAGCACGATCCCGACGGAGATAAAGCTGGCCTGGTAGAAACCGTGGACCAGCATGGCGCCAAGAGACGCCCCTTTCGTTCCTTCCAGGACATCCGCCGATGAAAGCGCTTCACGGTCAGCTTCCATCCCCGGCTCCTCCTGCGGCGCCATCGACTGTCCCCCCGCCATCTCCTCCATGATCCGGGTAATGTGGGCGCAGAAGGCCTCCGCCTCCCTTTTCTTTAACACGATCTTCACGTCCGTGGAATCCGCGGTGGACAGACTGTTGGTGTCAAGTTTGATCTTACAGGTGCCCACCAGCATTTCAAATAAATTCTGCTCTGTATTGACATTGGAAATATTGCCGATGCCGATGGTATTTACCTTCCGGTTCAGGGTATTCCGCTCGATCACCAGCGTGGTGCCGTCAATGGAGATAAAGGTCCTTGCCCAGACCAAGATCTGCCATGCGACCAGGATCACCAGGAATACCAGCGCCACCAGAAGCCCCTGAAGGACCGCGCCTCCCGCCTCCCGGCCAAGCTGTGCCAGCTGCGCTGCCTCTCGCACATTCTGGACGACGCCGCCTACAGCCACGGCTCCCACAAACCAGAGCCCCCTTCCCAGCTGCTCCGCTACAATGGATATATGATTCCGGAATCTCTCACTATGCCTGTCCATCTGCTGCCTGCTCCTTTGCATTTCGCTCTTCTTTCACGATCTGGTTGATCCGGTTTCTCAGAGATTCCGCGATGGCCTCCGCCTTCTCCTCTTCCAGGAAGCGGATGGTCACGTCGCCGCCCGCGGTGGTCACCACCACCTTAGCCACCCGGAAGAACCGGTCCAGCGGTCCCTTTACCGTCTGCAGCTTGTGCAACCGCTCAATGGGAACGATATTGCGCTCCACGAACAGGTATCCCTCCCGGATGTCAATGCATTCCTCATTGATACTGTAGCGGTACCGGTGATACCGGAAGTAGGGGCTCACCAGCACATCCGCCAGGGTCAGGATCACCAGCACAAGAGAAATGATCTTCCCCAGGAAGAGATCCTTTGGGAAAAACCACAGCAGGTTTACCACACCGATCACCAGCAGGACCACCACGCCGGCCACAACTCCCGCCGCATACATACAATAAAGCGCCCGTTTTGATAATTTCTCATATTCCATTGCTTTTATCCCTCTCATCTGCAGTTTCCTCTATTGTAATCCAACTCCGGCGATCGCGCCAGCAAAATATAAAACTCCGGGACAGCCGCCAGACACGGCGGCCGCCCGGAGCCATTTGTTTCCCGCTTCTTGCAAAGCCTTAATGCATCCGGAAAATGGGACTGATCTTCTTATAGATGATGAACACGATCAGGGATACCAGCACGCCCTTCAGCAGATTGAACGGCGCCACCGCGAACAAAACGAAGGTGGTCAGATTGGTGATCCCCCCGTTTACAGCAGTTCCCATCTCCACCAGACCCTCGATGGGCATGCCAAAGGCCACCGCGTATGTGGGGAGCAAAAGGAAGGCGTTGAGGAAACAGCCTACCACCGTCATAAAAATAGTTCCCGTTGCCATACCGATGATCGCTCCCTTTCTGGTGTGCATCCGCTTATAGATAATGGCAGCCGGCAGCACCAGAGCGCAGCCGATCAGGAAATTCGCCAGCTCACCTACGCCTGCGGTAGCAGTTCCGTTGATCACCAGATTCAGAAGGATCTTCACCAGCTCTATGGCTACTCCCGCCAGCGGTCCCATGGTAAAGCAGCCCACCAGGACCGGGACCTCGCTGAAGTCGATCTCATAGAAGGACGGTGCGAAGGGAAGAGGGATCTCAAACAGCATCAATACCACCGCGATAGCCCCCAGCATGGCTACCTGCGCCATCTTCCTTACATTTACTCTTGCTTTTGCCTTTGTGCTTGTCATTGCTTCTGAACTCATGTCTTTTTCTCTCCTTTTCTAAATAAACTCAACAAAGAAAGAAAATCTTCTTAGAATCATGCAACGTCTGCTGCCCTGACAGGAACTCCTCCTGCAAAAGAAAAACCCCGAAGCAATAGGCATCGGGGATCCATGGCATCATGATCACACATTTCTTCTCTCATCCAGACTATACTGTCGGTTCTGGAATCTCACCAGATCAGCCGGCGCGCTGCGCCGGGTCGCGGACTCTACCGCCGGTTGGGAATTCAAAAGAGTCCGGAATGCTCCGCTCTTCTTTCGTCACCCGACCCCGAAGAATTTCTTTTTTTAGTTCTTTCTCATTATACGCTTCCTTTTTTGATTATTCAAGACTTTTCTTGGAATATTCTGACTGGAAAATATTGTGTTCTTTCCACCCTTGTCCTATAATAGTAGTAAATTTAACGATCTGCGGAGGGGTGGATATGACAATGAATGAAAGATGCCTTGCGGCACTTGGAGAGGAGCACATGTTTCTGGATTCCGGGCACCGGACCCGTTTCAAAGAACTTCTGGACTGTTTTTCCGGCCAGCCCTTCTTCGCCCCGGGCTTATGCAAATGCATGTATCTGTCTGCCTGGGATGATGGCCATTTCTGTATCATGCTGGAGACCTTGAACCAGATGGCTCTTGGCGGCGAGACCGGACTGGAAGGAATGCGGTTCACCGGGGACCTGCTGGCAAATGCCCAGGAGGACGCCCAGTACTATGTTTATATGCTGGCAAACGCATTTCTTGACGACGCGCCCTTTTCCCTGGATCCCGACGCCCAGATCCCGGATGAGATCCGGTATATCATCGATCAGGCGCTGAAAGCCGCCGCTATTATCGACCAATGTTTTGAGACTGCCGGGTAATCCCCGGCAGTCTCTTTGTATCCCCTATTCTTCGATCATCATCTTGATGATCTCTTCGTTGGTCTCTCTCATTCCTTCTTTCCCCAGGCGTCCGATATTGGTGATCGTCCCTTCGATCCCTTTGGTCACGATCCCGTCTCCTGCATAGAACTGCTGCCCGTTCAGGTACATGTGATATCCCAGGATCCCTGCGTCCACCGCGGACGCGATCTTGGCGGCGCAGGAGGCTTTGGCCCCGTCACAGACAATACCGGAGACAATGGCCAGGGCGTTGACCACCGTGTGGATGGCAGCCTGATAGCCGTCGCCGCACAGGTACACGATGCCTGCGCCTGCACCCGCACCCGCGCTGACCGCGCCGCAGTAGGCAGACAGGGTGCCGATGCCGGTCTTTTCGTGGATGGCCACCAGATTGGAGATGATGAGGGCGCGGTAGAGCTTTTCCTTGCCGCTGTGCAGCTCCTTGGCGTACTCGATGAGGGGCACCGAGCAGGTGATGCCCTGATTGCCGCTGCCGGAGTTGATGATGACCGGCAGCTCGCAGCCGTTCATGCGGGCATCGGAGCCAGCGGCGGCCTTGGCTTTTGCGCGGTTGGAGACATCGTTGCCGTAAGTTGTCAGCAGCACCCGCCCGATGTTGGCACCGTAGTCGCCCAGCAGGCCCTCTTCTGCAATGGCGTTGTTGTAGCGGATCTGCCGTTCCAGCAGGTCTGCCACGTCCCGCAGGTCGGCGGTCTCGGCAAAGTCCCAGATGTCCTGCATGTTCAGCAGGCTGCGGTCAGCGCGGGCATCCTCCTGCACGGTCTCGTCCAGCAGGGGCACCTCGTACAGCACCGTGCCGTTCTTCTCGATGCGGCAGATGTTGGTGTGGTAGTCCGCGATGCGCACCCGGGCGTAGTCCTGCCCGCAGCGCTCGGTGACGACGATGTCAAACACATGCCCCTGCTCGGTGTGCTCGATGGTGATGGGCACCGTCTGCAGATAGTCCCGGATGGCAGACTTCTTTTCCTCGCTGACCTCCGAGATGACCTCCAGCTCCTTCTCGGCGGAACCGGCGATGATGCCTGCCGCCACCGCCGCCTCCATGCCCTTCAGGTGCCCGGTGTTGGGCACGATGACGCTTTTCACGTTCTTGATGATGCTGCCGCTCACCTGCAGCTGCACGCTGTCCGGCAGCACCCCCAGCACCTCGCGGGCTTTTGCCGCCGC
>ENA-OPDJ01000360-OPDJ01000360.1-human-gut-metagenome-genome-assembly--contig:-NODE-360-length-39109-cov-5.506760_pt1 | contig 39109 bp, 31 predicted proteins | sample MGYA00241621_ERZ501505 | MGnify/ENA primary metagenome ERZ501505 (study PRJEB25962, sample SAMEA2042624) | human gut metagenome | biome: human gut; feature: human-associated habitat; material: faeces... | reverse complement strand
TTTTTATCTTACGTTCGCTTTTTCCCTCTCCTGTATTCGCTTTATTTCATGCCACCACTGATTTTCATTACTTTTTATTTTTTCTTATTTTTTAGTAAGATAAGGTACTTATTTTAGTCTTTCTTACCTTCTGAGAATAAAATTCTTTGATTTTTCACGTAGAAATGATGTTTTTAAGCTTAACTAAATTTTTATTATAAATAGTAGAAAATTGAATTCTCTTTTATTTTGTAGCAAATAATTCGTCTCTTTATTCCGTCTTTATATAGTAGAAAACTTAAAATTTAACAATTTATTTTCAAATTCTTGGATTTTATTACATTAGAGATAAAATATCCCCAAAGATAGAACTGACTGTCTAAAAGCTGTGGTAAATTTTTCTTATTTTTTTCTTTTTCCACAGCAAATAATCTATAAATTTAACTTTTTTTGATTTGTGGATAAGTCCGTATGCATTTGGTATTCCTTATCTTTTTCTGTGGATAAAAAAACTTTTACACATTATCCACAGTTTTGTTAATAACTTTTTCTTATGGTGGAAAACTTTCTTTTGTTAATTTCAACAGACTGTGGAAAAATATAATGTGAAATGATATAATGAGTTATCAACAAACTAAAAAGTAAAGGAGTAATATGGCATCCCTTAATGAAAATCAAAAATTTTGGGCCCGTGTAACCGAACTAGCTCGGCAGAGTATCGGTAAACAAGCTTATGATTTTTTTATTGAGCCTGCTCAATTAATGTCTGTCGAGCAAGATACTGCCAATATCTTGCTTGATAGTGGAATGAAAAAAGATTATTGGAAAAAACAGTCCGATTTGATCACAACGGCGGGATTTGAGGTCTTTGGTCGGATGATTGATTATGAACTCTATGCAAATGATGAGTTAACTGAACTGGAACTTCATCGTTTAAATAATCAATCTTCTATTGAAGAGCAGCCGCATTTTACTGCTAAACCCGCTTCTCCTTTGGTTAGTGGTCTCAACGAGAAATATAATTTTGAAAATTTTGTGCAAGGTCCTGGTAACCGTTGGACTTTGGCTGCGGCAATTGCTGTTGCTGATAAACCTGGTGATACCTATAATCCACTATTTATTTATGGTGGAGCTGGTCTAGGTAAGACGCATTTAATGCATGCAATTGGAAATCAGATTTTGACTGACAATCCGACTGCTCGAATTAAATATGTTTCTTCGGAGAATTTCGTTAACGACTATGTTAATGCAACGCGAAAAAACCAAATGGAGAATTTTGAAAATACTTATCGTAATTTAGATTTACTTCTATTGGACGATGTGCAATTTTTCAGTGATAAAGAGGGGACGAAAAATGAATTTTTCAATACCTTCAACGCACTCTATGATAAAGGTTCCCAAATTGTTTTAACTTCTGATCGTATTCCGCAAGAATTAAATAATTTGGAAGATCGCTTGGTTTCACGCTTCTCTTGGGGTTTGACTACTGATATTACGGCTCCTGACTATGAAACTCGGATGGCTATTCTTTTGATTAAATCTGAATCAAGTCGTTTAGAATTTCCGAGTGAAACTCTATCTTATATTGCTGGTCAGATTGATTCAAACGTTCGAGAACTCGAGGGCGCTCTAAATCGAGTCGAATTTGTGGCTCGAGCAAATGGCATTGCCGTGGTCGATATTGAAACAGCTAGTCAGGCTTTGCGTTCTTTAAAAAATGCAACTCAGCAATCTTTATCAAATCTTACTATTAAAAAAATTCAAGATGAAGTTGCTAATTATTATCATATTTCATTCTCAGATCTTGTTGGTCCTAAGCGTCCTAAGGAAATTGCCTTTCCAAGACAGATTGCGATGTATCTTGTCAGAGAACTTTTAGGTACAAGTCTTCCGGCAATTGGAACTGCTTTTGGCGGCCGTGATCACACAACGGTAATGTATGCTTATAAACAAATTTCGGATAAGATGAAAAATGATATGGATGTTCAAAAAGACATCGATAGCATTAAACGTAAATTTTAAGCCTGTGGAAAACTCAAGGACTTATAAAATGCTTATTCTTTAATTATCCACAGGGGAAAAGCTTATACTTCTAAGTGGATTTGTCTTATACAGATTATCCACAGGACCTACTACTATTACTATTATATTTATAAAAAGAAATTATAAAGGAATCTCATGATTAAATTTTCAATTAATAAAAATGCGTTTCAAAATGCTTTGAGAATTACCAAACAAGCAATTGGTTCTAAAGTAACAATTCCTGCTTTAACAAAGTTAAAAATTGAAGTTGAAGAAAATGGAATTACTTTAATTGGTTCAAATGGTCAAATTTCAATCAAGAATTTTTTACCTGTTGATAATAAAGATGCAAGTATGCTTATTTCAGGAACGGGTTCAGTTTTGTTAGAAGCTGCTTTCTTTGAAAATGTGGTAAGTCAATTACCAGAAGTCACTCTTGAATTTACTGAAAAAGAACAAAAGCAAGTTTTGTTAACTTCTGGTAAGTCAGAAATTACTTTAAAAGGCCTGGATTCAGAAATCTATCCGCATTTACAAGAAATTTCCGAAGGCTCTTCATTGAAAATGAAAGTTAAAGTACTTAAAGAAATTTTTACAGAAACAGTTTTTGCTGTAAGTACTCAAGAAAATCGTCCAATTTTTACAGGTGTTCATTTAGAAACTTTATCAACTGGAGAATTAAAAGCAGTCGCAACTGACTCACATCGGATGAGTCAACGTTTATTGCCTTTAGAAGATTCAGAATTAAAATTTGATGTTATTTTGCCAAGTAAATCAATCAATAGTTTTAAAAATGTTTTCACAAATGATGAAGAAGAGATTGAAATTTTCATTAGTGGAAGCCAAATGCTTTTTAGAAATGAAACAATTAGTTATTATAGTCGTTTGATTGAAGGATCTTATCCTGATACTAATCGTTTAATTCCAAATGAAGCTGATTATACTTTAGATTTAGTTTTTGATGCTGCGCAATTGCGTCATACAATGGATCGTGCGCGTTTGTTGACAGTAATGACAACTAATGGAACTGTAAAATTGACGGTTTCTGGTGATTCTGTAGTAACTACAGCCAACTCTCCTGAGGTCGGTTCTGTCCATGAAGAATTGACAGCCTTATCAAAAGAAGGAAATGACTTAGCAATCAGCTTTAATCCTGAATATTTGATTGATGCTTTGAAAGTGATTAAAGCACCAGAAGTTCGTATTCGCTTTATTTCTAATGTTCGTCCGTTCACTTTACAACCACGTAATGAAGAATCTGGATTTGTTCAATTGATTACACCAGTACGTACAAATTAATTTTACTGACAGCTCTTTTGTCAGCTTAGATTTACTGACGAAAATGTCTGTCAGTAAATTTAGATTTTGTTATAATGGACTTAACGAAAGTTAGGTCTATTTTTTATGGAAATTTTATATACTGAAATTACACAAGATTTAACAGAGGGACTATTAGAGATTTCTCTTGAAGAACTTGGAAAAAATCGAAAAGTTTATTACATTGTGCCTTCTTCAATGTCATTTGAGAAGGAGAAAGAAATTTTAGAGCGCTTGGCTAAGGGAAGTGATGCAGCAGTTTTTGACTTACTCGTCACTCGTTTTAAGCAATTGCCTTATTATTTTGATAAGCGGGAAAAAGCGACAACAAAGACAGAGTTAGGCACAGCAGGCCTTTCAATGCTTTTTCGACGTGTTTTGAGGAGTTTTTCAAAAGAAGAAATTCCGCTGTATTTTTCTCTACAGGATTCTGCTGGTTTTTTGGAAATGCTAATTCAGTTAAGAACAGAGTTACTGACAGCAAATCTGTCAGTAGAAAATTTACCTGACAGCCCTAAAAATCAAGAATTAAAAAAGATTTTAAGTAGATTTGAAGAAAAATTAGCAAATGACTATGCTAACTACTCAGAATTTGGTGATTTTACTAGTCGTCTTGCTGATGGGGAATTTGATTTTCAACTCAAAGATGTGACAATTGTCATTGATGGATATACTCGATTTTCTGCCGAAGAAGAGCTTTTTATTGAAAGTATTCAAGATAGAGTGGCACGTTTTGTCATTGGAACTTATAGTGATGATAATTCACTGACAGCCGGATCTGAAACAATTTATATCAGTACGAGTCAAATGATTGGGCGTTTTCGCAGTAAATTTCCAGTAGAACTAAGAAAAATGGCTTTTTCATCTGTCAATGAAGTTTACAACAAGTTGACAAAATTACTCGATTTGGATTCACGATTTGCCATTTCTGATCAAAATATTGAAATAAATTCTGCTGATGCAAAATATTTCAGAATTTGGGAAGCCGAAAATCAAAAAGTTGAAATTGAAGGTGTCGCAAAGGAAATTAGACAAAAAATAAGTCAGGGGGCTTTTTTCAAAGATTTTACAGTTTTAGTAGGCGATCCAGCTGCTTATGAAATTACTTTGAAAGAAATTTTTGAACTTTACGAGATTCCATTTTTCTACGCCCAAGAAGAATCAATGAGTCAGCATCCTTTGGTTATCTTTTTTGAAAGTTTACTTTCAATTAAAAAAAATAATTATCGGACAGATGATGTTGTCAATCTTCTAAAAAGTAAGGTTTACACTGATGTCAACCTAGATGAAGAAGTCATTGATTACTTTGAATACTATGTTCAAAAATATAAGATTTCTGGTCGAAAAAAATTTACGGAAGCATTCAATGAAAGTGAGTTTTCTAAAATTGAATTAGTGAATCAACTTCGCGAAAACTTATTGGGAAATGATTCTCCTTTACAAGCCTTTTTGGGGACAAATCGGCAAAAAACAGGAAAAAAATGGGTTTCTGATTTACAAGTTTTACTTGAAAATGGAAATGTAATGGCCAATATGAACACTTATTTTTCAGAAGCAGAATCTGAAAATAAGCACCAAATGGCTGATAAACATGAACAAGTTTGGCAAATGCTTATTTCGATATTGAATGAGTTTTTGGCTGTTTTTTCTGATGAAAAATTGAAAAGTGTGGAGTTTTTAGATATTTTATTAGCAGGATTGAAAAATGCGAAATATCGACAAATTCCAGCAAACGTTGATGTTGTAAACATCAAAGATTATGAACTTGTTGAACCTAAAACTAATAAATATATCTATGCCATTGGTTTGAGTCAAACCAATTTTCCAAGAATAAAGAAAAATTCAACACTTTTATCCGATGAAGAGCGACTAGTAATCAATCAAACAACTGATGAAAATCAGTTTATTGAACAGTTGAATGTTGTCAACTATCAAAAAAATCAGTTTACAGTCCTTTCTTTAGTGAATTCAGCAAAAGAAACTTTAGTTTTGTCCATGCCACAAATTATGGCAAATGAGCAAGGAGAATTTTCACCAGTTTTCCAATTATTTTTGAATCATTCGGATGAAAAAATTCTTCAAAAAATTCAAGAAGTCAATCTTTTTGAAAGCTTAGAGCACATTGGAAACAGTCGTTCAGTGATTTCTATGATTGGAAAAATTGAGCGTGAACTTGTTGAAACTGAAGAAAAAAATGATGACAAAAGAGTTTTTTGGTCTAGTATTTTCCGAATCTTAGTTAAGTCAAATCCTGATTTTCAAAAAATATTATTGGATTTAGCTAAAGATATTGATACGGTCAACTTATCAAAAGAAACCTTAGACAAAATTTATGGTGATAAACTTTATGCTTCTGTCAGTTCTTTTGAACGCTTTTATAACTGTGAATATCAGTACTTTTTAGAGACCACTTTGGGTCTGGAAACTTTTGAAAATATTGATATAAATTCCAAAATTGTCGGTAACTTTTTCCATGAAGTTTTTGAAAAAGTCATGCAAGAAGAAGCTTTGTCAGCTGAAAATTTTGATGAAAAATTGACAAAAGTTTTACATGATGTTGACAGTAATTACTCTCGTTATTTTACTCAGGATGCAACAGCAAGATTTACTTGGACCAATTTAGAAGAAATTGTTAGACAGACTGCAACAGTTTTAAAGGAAACAGTTTCTACTGATGAACTTAAAACTTTACTGACAGAAAGTAGTTTTGGCTTACCAAAAAGTGAATTAGGTAATTTTTCTGTTGACGATATTTACTTACGAGGAAGAATTGACCGTTTGGACCAACTTTCTTCTGATTATTTAGGAGCTATAGATTACAAATCAAGTGCTCATTCCTTTAAATTACAGGATGCTTATGACGGTCTGAGTTTACAATTTATGACCTATTTAGACGTGATTAAAGAAGCTTTTCCTAATCAAAAAATATGGGGTGCTCTTTATTTACAATTTAAAAATCAACCAATTAACTTATCAGAAATCAATCATTTATCAGAGATTGCTGGCTTATTGAAAGAATCAATGCGCTATGATGGTTTAGTTTTGGAAGAGGCAGCTGATCAAATAAAAGCAATAGAAAATATTACTGTAAAAAAATCTAATATTTACAATCAAGAAGAATTTGAGCAGCTTTTAAAATTGAATGAAAATCATTATCAGCATGCTGGTCAGCGACTTAAGAGTGGTCAGATTGCAATAAATCCAATTATGAAACGCTCCGAAGGGATTGATCAAACAGGTAATGTTCGAGGTTGTCGCTACTGTCCGCTTAAATCTATTTGTCGATTTGAAGCAAATGTACACATGAATGAGCATAGTCGTGAAATTGGTCAAAAATCCCAAGCAGAAATCTTAGCAGAATTAAAAGGAGAAGGGCGAAATGAGTGAAGTAAAATTAACTCCAGAGCAAAATGAAGCCATTCATAGTTCTGGTAAGAATATTCTAGTTTCAGCGAGTGCTGGTTCCGGAAAAACTTTTGTTATGGCTCAAAGAATTGTCGAGAAAGTCAAACAAGGAATTGAAATTGATCGACTTTTCATTTCCACATTTACAAAAAAAGCAGCAAGCGAATTACGGATGCGGCTTGAGCGAGATTTAAAAAAAGCCAGACAAGAAAGTTCTGATGAAAATCAAGCTCGTAGGTTGACACTTGCTTTACAGAACCTGTCAAATGCTGATATTGGAACTATGGATAGTTTCACCCAAAAATTGACAAAAACGAATTTCAATCGAGTAAATATTGACCCGAATTTCCGAATCTTAGCTGATCAAACAGAGAGTGATTTAATTAGACAAGAAGTCTTTGAACAATTGGTTGAGTCTTATCTATCAGAAGATGATGGATTGAATATTTCAAAAGAAAAATTTGAAGAACTTATAAAAAATTTTTCTAAAGACAGAAATATTGCTGGTTTTCAAAAAGTAGTTTACACTATTTACCGTTTTGCGTCAGCAACCGAAAATCCAATAAAGTGGTTAGAAAATCAATTTTTAAAAGGTTTTGAAACATATAAATCACTGACAGACTTGTCTGCAGATTTTTCAGCAGATATAAAAGAGAATTTACTGATATTTTTTGAACTTCTAGAAACTTCATTAACCAATGGAGTAATTGCTAAAAAAGGGGCTGGACGTGATAAGGCCAATCTTATTTTAGATAATAAAAATGAACTCTTAGAAGCAATAACCACTAAAGATTTTACAACTTTCACAGAACTATTTTTATCAATAGATACAGATATTCGAGTGGGTTCTTCAAAAGATGAAATACTTTCGGCTCTGAAAAAAGATTTTTCAGCACAAAAGCAAGACTTAGTGGGCTCGAAATCCAAACCTGGAGAAATTCGGAAGTTTGTTGATAAAATAAAACATGGTCAGTTGATTGAAAAATATCAAAATCAAACATTTGAAATCGCAGAAAACTTACAAAAATTTGTTATTGAGTTTTACCAAAGTTATTTAGAACGTAAAAAGAATGAAAATGCCTTTGAGTACTCTGATATCGCACACTTTGCCATCGAAATTTTAGAGGAAAATCCAGATATACGTGAAACTTTAAGAGAACATTATGATGAAATCATGATTGATGAGTATCAGGATACCAGCCACACTCAGGAGCGAATGCTGGAACTTTTATCGAATGGACATAATCTCTTCATGGTTGGTGATATTAAGCAATCAATTTACGGCTTTCGTTTAGCTGACCCTGGCCTCTTTTTAGAAAAATATAAAGACTATGCCAAGACAGAAAATCCAAATCAACTAATTCGCTTAAAAGAAAACTTTCGTTCACGTGGTGAGGTTTTAACATTTACAAATGATATCTTTAAACACCTGATGGATGAAAAATTAGGTGAGATGACTTATGGCAAAGAAGAAGCATTAGTTCAAGGAAATATTACTGATTATCCAGTTGAATCTGAGAAAGATTTTTATCCAGAACTTCTTTTATACAAAGAAAATACAAGTGATGAAGAAACAGATGAATCCGAAGTAAGAATTTCGGATGGAGAGATTAAAGGAGCAGCTCAAGAAATAAAAAAATTGATTGAAGCTGGAGTTGAACCAAAAGATATAGCAATCTTGGTTCGTTCTAAATCAAATAATAATAAAATTGAGGATATTCTGCTTAGTTACGATATTCCGGTTGTTCTTGATGAAGGTCGAGTTGATTTTTTGAAATCAATGGAAGTCTTAATTATGTTAGATGTTTTACGAGCAATTGATAATCCACTCTATGATTTATCATTGGTTGCGATGTTAAGGTCTCCGTTATTTGGATTTAATGAAGATGAATTAACTAGAATCAGTACTCAAGGAAGCCATGACCTTCGATTTTGGGATAAAATTCTTTTGTCACTTAATAAAGAAGGACAAAATCCAGAACTTATCAATCCTTCCTTAGAGAACAAGCTTAAAGCATTTTATAAGAAGTTTACAGAATGGCGTAAACTTGTAAACCAAGTTGCAATTCATGATTTACTTTGGAAAATATATACTGAAACCTACTATTTCGACTATGTTGGTGCCTTAAAAAATGGTGAAATGCGTCAAGCGAACTTACAAGCCTTAGCAGTTCGAGCAGAATCATATGAAAGTTCTGGTTATAAAGGATTATTTAAATTTGTAAGATTAATCAACAAATTTATGGAACAAAATAATGATTTAGCTTCTGTTAATATAAAACTTCCTCAAAATGCTGTTCGAGTGATGACCTTCCATAAATCAAAAGGATTAGAATTTGATTATGTCTTTTTAATGAATTTACAATCTCGTTTCAACGATCGTGATTTGAAAGAAGATGTTATCCTAAGTCGTGAAAATGGTTTAGGAATGAAGCTTATTGCCGATTTAAAGGATGAAGCAGATGTTATAACTGATTTCCCTTATGCTTTAGTGAAAATGGAAACATTCCCTTACATGGTGAATAAAGACTTAAAACAAAGAGCAGCTCTTTCAGAAGAAATGCGTGTTTTATATGTTGCATTTACACGAGCAAAGAAAAAACTTTATCTTGTCGGAAAAATAAAAGAAACAGATAAAAAATCAGGACTTGACCTTTATGATAATGCAAGTTTAGAAGGAAAGATTTTAGAAGATAAATTTCGTAATTCAAGTCGCGGTTTTCAACACTGGATATTGGCGCTTCAAAATGCCACAAAACTTCCGATGAAACTCAATGTCTACACAAAAGAAGGGTTGGAAGCAGAAAAAATTGAATTTACAAGTCAACCTGATTTCAAAAAATTGGTCGAAGAATCGGAAAAATTTGATAATATCATGGCCTATTCTGATGAAATACAAAAAGCTCAAAAAATTATGAATTATGAATATCCACATCAAGCAGCAACAGAGCTTTCAAGTATTCAAACACCAAGTCAGGTTAAAAAACGAAGCTATGAAAAACAATTACAAGTGGGTGAAATTCAACCGAAAAGTGAATTTACTCGGGTCAAAAAGCTAGATTTTTCTGATTTTGGTCCTAAGAAAGTTACTGCTGCAGAAATCGGTTCGGCAACTCATAGTTTTATGCAGTATGCAGATTTTTCTCAAGCAGATTTATTTAGTTTTCAAGTGACACTTGATGAAATGGGATTTGATGAAAAAATAAAAAATCAAATTGATATTGCTAAAATTTTGACTTTGTTTGATACAGATTTCGGTCAGTTTTTATCGGAAAATGTTGATAAAACAGTTAAAGAAGCACCATTTTCAATGTTGAGAACAGATGAATTTGCTAAAGAGCAGTATATTGTTCGGGGAATTTGTGATGGATTTGTTAAACTTACTGATAAAATCGTTCTATTTGATTATAAGACGGATAGATTTACAAGTTCTTCAGCTATTTCTGAAATAAAAGAGCGTTATAGAGATCAGATGAATCTTTATAGTGAGGCTTTGAAAAAAGCCTACGATGTCAACCAAGTTGACAAGTATCTCATTTTATTAGGAGGCCCTCAGCAAGTTTTTGTTGAAAAACTAGATGATTAGATTATAATGACAGGAATTGTATAGAAAGGATAGATAATGCTGGAATATGAATTAGGTTCGATTGTCGAGATGAAGAAACCTCATGCCTGCACTGTTAAGGCGACTGGTAAAAAAGCAAATGCTTGGGAAATCACTAGATTGGGTGCAGATATCAAGATAAGATGTACAAACTGCAATCATGAAGTGATGATGAGTCGTTTTGACTTTAATAAAAAAATAAAAAAGGTGCTCAAGTGAGCCCTTTTTTTAATTATAAACCGATTTGAGATTAAATTTGAGGTATTTAATAAGCCAAAAGTAAAGTAACTTTGTAAATCGCCAAATCAAAGGGCTAAAAAGAACCATCAGCGAACAAGCGATAATCGCAACTAACCAGTACCACCAGTCAAAACCTGTTGCTCCATTCGCATTCCCAAAAGTAATATGTGGGTTATGAGTAGCAACAGCGAAAATCATAATAAATGGAGCAAGGAATAAGGCTAATATAATAGCATAGAGAGCCAAAAGAATCAAAGCAGTAGTAATTATCAACCAGAAACCAAGAACGAAGTTAAAAAAGACTAAGCCAAAACCAGCAAATAGGTTGATATGTTTCTTTCTTTTTTGTGGTTCAATTCCTTGAGCAAAAGCTGATAAATCTGATTCATATAATTCGGCTAGGGCAATCAATGTTTCAAAATTTGGTTCAGCTTTATTGGATTCCCAACGTGAAATGGCTTGTCTACTAAAATAAAGTTCTTTTGCAACTTCTTCTTGTGTGAGCTTCTGGGCAAGACGAGCTTTTTGTAAATTTTCTCCGAGCATTTTTTCTCCTTAAATTTAAATGGGTGATTTAGTGATTTATTTCTGATTTCATTATCAACTAAAGCGAAGTTAAAAGCAAGAACATAGGTGGTATTTTAGGGTAACATTTTGTGGCAAGCCTTTAAAATAAAGGCTAGTGATGACATGCTCTATTGTTTACGAGCCTTGTGTAAACTTGTAAACTTAGAGATTTTCTATGATTTTCCTTGCCTTTATTGTGTTTTTAGGCGATTTACAGTATAATTAGAACTAATTAATCTTAATTTTGGAGAATATAAAACATGGCTTTAACAGCAGGTATCGTTGGTTTACCAAACGTTGGTAAATCAACTCTTTTTAATGCAATTACAAAAGCAGGCGCAGAAGCTGCAAACTATCCTTTTGCAACAATTGACCCAAATGTTGGGATGGTAGAAGTACCGGATGAACGTTTAAACAAGTTAACAGAGTTGATTAAACCTAAGAAAACTGTTCCGACAACTTTTGAATTTACAGATATTGCTGGGATTGTTAAAGGGGCTTCACGCGGAGAAGGTCTAGGAAATAAATTTCTTGCCAATATTCGTGAAGTAGATGCCATCATTCACGTTGTTCGAGCTTTTGATGATGAAAATGTAATGCGTGAAAATAATCGTGAAGATGCTTTTATTGATCCAATGGCAGACATTGAAACAATTAATCTTGAATTAATTTTGGCCGATTTAGAATCAGTCAATAAACGTTATGCGCGTGTTGAAAAAGTTGCTCGTACGGCAAAAGATAAAGATGCGGTCGCAGAATTTAATGTTTTGAAAAAGCTCAAACCGGTACTTGAAGATGGTAAAACAGCACGAACAATTGACTTTGACGAAGATGAAACAAAGGTTCTTAAAAGCTTGTTCTTATTGACAAGTAAACCAGTTCTTTATGTAGCTAATGTTTCAGAAGATGAAGTAGGCGAACCTGATAATATCGAATACGTGAAACAAATTCGTGAGTTTGCGGCGACTGAAAATGCTGAAGTTGCTGTGATTTCTGCTCGTGTTGAAGAAGAAATCTCAGAGTTGGAAGATGATGAAAAAGCAGAATTTTTGGAAGCAATTGGCTTAAAAGAATCTGGTGTTGATATGTTGACTCGTGCAGCTTACCACCTTCTTGGACTTGCCACTTACTTTACTGCTGGTGAAAAAGAAGTCCGTGCTTGGACCTTCAAGCGTGGAATGAAAGCTCCACAAATGGCAGGAATTATCCATACAGACTTTGAAAAAGGCTTTATCCGCGCAGTAACTATGTCTTATGATGATTTGCTTAAATACGGTTCAGAAAAAGCTGTTCGTGAAGCCGGTCGCTTGCGTGAAGAAGGAAAAGAATATGTTGGTCAAGATGGCGACATTATGGAATTCCGTTTCAACGTGTAAACCTTGTAAATGAAATGAAGAAATGCACCGAATCGGTGCATTTTTGCAACCTAAAAATGCTTGAGTTGAAGAATAAAAAACGATACTCTTAAAGCATGAAAGGAAGGCAACATGGAAATCTCTCAGATAATCAAAGAAAATCGTAAAATGAAAAATCTCAGTCAGGAAGAATTGGCGAAAAAAATGCATATTTCTCGTCAATCAATTTCAAAATGGGAGACAGGAAAATCACTACCAACAACAGGCCAAATTATCTTACTTAGTGAAATTTTCGATTGTTCTTTGGACACGTTGCTCAAAGGTGACAAAAAGATGGAAGAAAAAGCAAAACATGAGATTGATGACAAACGGACTTTGAAGTTAATCTATAAGGTGGGTTGGGGATTTATTATTCCTTTACTTTTTATTTTGAAATTTGTTTTACATTTGTTTTGATGATAATGAAAGACCATTTTGGTCTTTTTTTGTTTGGTAAAAACATTCAAAAGAGTACGATGTAAATCTTAAAGTTACGTTTTATTAAATTAAGTTTTTTTAAAGTTAAAATTTTGACAAATAAATTAAAACCGAGTATAATCACTTCAAGAAAGCGTTAACAAAATAGTATTACTCTATCATATCAGAAGAAAAGTACTAGCACTCTGATAGATATTTTAGCTAGCTTATAAACAATTTGAAGGAGGAACACAATGGAACTTACAATGACACGCGCTCTGATTAGACGCAGAAATATAAAGAGAAAAGTATCGGTTTTAGTACTGGGGACTGCACTTATCTCAGGAACAGCTTTTGCTTCGGCACAGGTTTTTGTTTCTGGTGGTTGGAATACGAATTATATCGAACGATTTAATCCGACGATTACTAAAGCTACTGCGCATGATAATGCCCAAATAAATCAAAGACATTATAGCTGGGCAAAAGTCGGAAAAAGTGCAACAGCTTTTAGTAATACCGTATCAGCTAACAAGATTGCACAGGCGAAAGCTATTGGGGCATGGAATGCTGGTTATAGTGGTTGGTTTGTCAAATTATAATAGGGAGTTAATATGAATAAGGTTATTAAGTTTGTTCTTCTTGTTCTATTTATTGTTATTTCAATATCTTCTGCCAATATAGTAAAAAATAATTTTGTAGATAAGCAAATTGAAAAAAATTATGATGTTCAAGATTTTACACAAATTTATCTTCCTTCATCCATTAGTAGCGACAAGAATTTAATTTCCCTTGTAGAAGGTGTGTCAGCTAAAACTGGGGCATCTTTTATTTTTAGGAGTACGTATGGTGGAGTAAAGAACGATGGGAAAGGTCATGCGGATTTGCTTAAAATGGATAGTAAAGCGGTGTTTTACAAGACAAACTATCAAACATCTGATAAAAAAACTTTTGTATCTCACGGTTTTAGCTGTCAATTATGGAGTGAGCCTCTTAAGAATATTACGACTGTAGAACAGGAAAATAGTGATGTTTATATAAAAAATAAAAATATCCAAACTTCTCTCCAAGACTTTTTAATAGCTCTTAATCAAAAATATGGGACTCATATTACTTCTAAAAAATTAATGACTCGTCCTAGTGATTTTTATCCTAATAATTATACTAGTTTCATTGGTTTAACTAATGATAATTTATCTTTATTTATAGGAATTTCGATAGTTTTCTTTGCTATCTTTTTATTTGTTTGGTTAGTTGGAAATAATAAAAAAATTGCTACTTATCGTTTGAATGGCGTCAGCGCTCATAGGATAGGCTTGCGTTTATTTTTGAAAGAATTTTTTATAGTGACATTGCTGGCTTATATATTTTCAAGTTTTTTAGTTTTCAGAGGATTTAATCTTCAATTTAGTTTGCAAATGTTTATTATGCTGTTACTTGTTATCATAGTTTCCTATATCTCCATAGTACTTGTATCTAGCTTTTCACTTGCCAATCAGATTAACTCTAAGTCATTTTTTAAGTATAGTCACTATGTTCTCTATGCGGTCAAAGCATTTGTATTTTTGATTACAGTTTTTACAACAGCAACTCTACTCTATTTTGTAAATGCTAAGCTAGAAATAACTTCCAAAATTGGGCAAGAATATGCCGTACTTTACCCAGAATTTTCAGGCTATGACGGAGGTCAGCCCCTAAATCTATCATTCATTGATTTATTTGTTTATGCTGAGGAACATGATGGACTTTATATTTCTGATTCAAGCATTGATATTGTAGAAAATGATAGTCTGAATGACTTACAAATTAATGATAACTATCTTTCAAAATTTGCTATATACTCTCAGGACAATCAAAGAGTAGAAATAAATCCTGATACAAATTCGGGGATTATTTTGGTTTCGGAAAAATATAAATCTCAACTTTCTAAGATAAAAAAATATTATGCTTCTTCTGATTCATTGGCATTTTTTAAAGGTTCAACTATAAAATACTACTTCATAAAAGATGCTCAAAAGTTAGACTTACTAGACGAAAATAGTACCAAAATATCTCCAGATTTAGTAGAAGTTTATACGAGAAAAAATTTTACTGATAAGGGAAATATTACTTTTCAACACAATACTGTTTTGAAATTTAAAATTAGGGGAACAATAGAAAAAACATATCAACCTCTTATTCCTATTTTGAAGAAAAATAGTGCTCTTGAAACTCACCCTTCCATGATTAAGATAGACGATATAAGTAAAACGGATAATTTGAGTACGGTTGGAAATCCCTATAATTATGCTGTTACTAATGGTTTAGTGATTCTTATATTTTTATCAATGATTCTGACAACTACGGTTTTTTATTTTGAAACATACAAAAAGAAAATTGCGGTCAAAAGATTATATGGAATTTCTTTCTTTGTAACTTATAAAACTCTTTTTGCAATAGTCTTAGTGCAGGGAAGTTTATATTTTGCTTTTGCTTTAAGTCAAAGAGATGTTAACATCACACTGGAGGGACTGGGAATTTATTTTGTCTTAGAAATTTTGATTATTATTTTGATATTGCTAAAACTACAAAAAGGACTATTTTTGAATGTCTTGAAAGGAGAATAGAATGATTGAGATTGAAGAACTGACAAAAAGTTACAAAGGGCATATTATTTTTGATAAATTAAATTTAAAAATTCCGGAAGGAAAAATGACCGCAATTTATGGGACAAGTGGTGCGGGAAAGTCAACACTTTTGAATATTATCGGTTTAATTGAGGATTATGATGATGGGAAATATTATTTTAACGGTCAGTTTGCACCACCTTTTAATAGTTCCTTAGCTTTAAAGATGAGGAGAAATAAAATTTCCTATCTTTTTCAAAACTTTGCTTTATTGGAAGATGAAACAATCGAAAAAAAATTAGAGATAGCACTGATTTATTATAGAATTTCCAAAAAAGAAAAACGAAAAAAGATGAAGAATTTGTTACTCCAAGTAGGCATAAATCATCGATTAAATACAAAAGTTTATAGTCTTTCTGGTGGAGAGAAACAAAGAGTAGCAATTGCACGGGCTTTATTAAAAGAAAGTCAGCTGATTTTGGCAGATGAACCAACAGGTTCGCTTGATACAGAAAATAGAAATGAAGTGATTGCTCTTTTGCGTCAAGAAGTTGATAAGGGAAAGACGGTTGTCATTGTGACATATGATTCTTATCTGAAAGAAATTAGTGATTTGGTTATTGAGATTGGGGAATGATCTGTGATGAAAATTAAAAAGGCTCAATAAAAATATTGGGTCTTTTTTTTTCTCCTCTAGGTAAATAAACATGTTATAATAATCTCAGAAGCTGATTTTTATGAATCGGCCTTTTGGCTTTTATTGAAATATTTACTGACAGATAAAAATAGGACAGCTGAAAAGTCTGTCAGTAAATTTGGTAGGTTAAACTAATGAAAATCTATATTGTCGGAACAGTTGGTTCTGGAAAATCAACGTTGGCTAGGAAATTAAGTGAAAAAAACTCAATGCGCGTGTTTCACTTGGATAATATCGTTCATGAAGGTGAAAGAAATCGAACAGATAAAGAAGTTTTCGAGTCAATTGAGTGTATTTTTAAGAATGAGTGTTTTATCATTGAAGATACATTACGCGAACGATTTATTCCATTGTTAGACAAAGTTGACAAGATTATTTATTTAGATTTACCTAAAAACTTACTGAAATATCGGATAATTAAGCGCTATGTAAAACAAAAATTGAGACTTGAAAAATCAACTTATCGACCAAGTTTACAGATGTTAAAACAGATGTTTATCTGGCAAAAAATTGGCCGGAGTGAACTGATAAATGCTCAAAAAAATAAAATTGTTTTACACAATAAAAGAGAAATTCGGCAATTTATAAAAAATTTTCAAAAATAGAGAAGAAAGAATAGAAAATGACAAAAATGATTGTTGGCTTGGGAAACCCAGGCGATAAATATGAAAAAACAAAACATAATATGGGCTTTATGGCACTTGATTTACTGGCAAAAGAACTGAATGTTGATTTTAAAGAAGAAAAACCTTTTATGTCGCTTGTCGCGTCAACATTTGTGAATGGTGAAAAATTGTTTCTCGTGAAACCTTTGACTTTTATGAATGAATCTGGGCGTGCGGTGGCGCCACTTTTGAAATATTATAATATAGACGAGGCAGATTTAACGGTCATGCATGATGACTTGGACTCACCAGTCGGGCGCGTGCGTCTAAGACAAAAAGGGTCATCAGGTGGACAAAATGGAATAAAATCAGTCATTACACATGTGGGAAGTCAAACCTTTAACCGTGTAAAAATTGGGATTGGCCGTCCAAAACATGGGATGACAGTTGTGAATCATGTACTATCTGGTTTTGACAATGAAGATAAGGAAATTGCTCAAGATGGAATTTTCAAAGCTGTTGATGCAATGAAATTCTATCTTGAAAATGGTGATTTTCAAAAGACAATGAATAAATTTAACTAAATGAATATTATTGAATTTTTTGACCAAAATTGGCAACTACAAAAATGGCAACAAGGTTTTTCAAAGCGTGAGCGAACTTTACTGACAGGATTGTCAGGAACAGCAAAGAGCTTAGTGATGGCAAATGCTTATGAAAATGTTGCTGACAAATATATTATTGTTACTGACAGCCAGTTTCATGCGAATGAACTTTATGATGAACTGTCAACTTTGCTTGGTGAAGAAAAAGTTTTTCAATTTTTTTCTGACGATAACATCTACGCAGAGTTCGCACTTGCATCTAAAGATCGAGTTGCTTATCGACTTGAGGCACTTAATTTCCTACTTGACGAAAAGTCAACAGGATTTTTGGTCATACCTTTTTTGGCATTACGGAGCTATTTACCAAGTCCCGAAAATTTTTTAGAAAATTATCTTTTACTGACCTCTGGGGATGAGTATGATTTATCAAATTTAGTTAATTTATTATCAAAAGCTGGTTATGAAAAGACACAGCGCGTGATGACGCCAGGTGAATTTTCAATGCGAGGAGATATCGTTGATATTTATCCTTTAGATGCGGAAAATCCGGTACGTTTAGAGTTTTTTGGTGATGAAGTAGATACGATTCGCTCATTTGATGTGGAGAGTCAACGTTCACTGACAAGCCTTGAACGTTTGGAAATATATCCGGCAAGTGATTTTATTTTGACTGACAAAGAATTTGACAAGGGTGCAAAATCACTGACAGAAATGACAAATTTACTGACAGACCCGTCAGCAAAATCATATATGGAAGAAGTGATTTCAGCAGCTCAAAATCACTACTATCACAAAGATTTACGAAAATTTGCGGAGTATTTTTATGATAAAAAAACTTCACTTTTAAATTATTTTCCAAAAAATGTTCAAATATTCATTGATGATTTTCAAAAAGTAAATGAAATGAATAATAAGTTAGAAATGGAATTAGCAGATTTCATTTTATCTGAAAAAGCAATGGAAAGAGGATTTGAAGGGCAGACTTATTTGCTAGATACAATGGCAAAAGTTAGAAATTATAAGCCTGCTACCTTCTTTTCAAATTTCCAAAAAGGGCTCGGAAATCTCAGATTTGAACAACTTTATAATTTCAAACAACATTCAATGCAACAATTTTTCGGTCAATTAGAACTTTTTTACACTGAAGTTGAACGATTTATTAAGCAAGAGTTTACAGTTGTTTTAGCTGTATCATCAGAAAAACTCCGTAAATCACTCCATGAATTAGATTTAAGTTTACAAGAGGTTGACAGAGAATCTATTCAAGTGGGTAAAGTCAATCTGATTGATTTGCAATTATCCAATGGTTTTAATTTCCTCGATGAAAAATTAGTCGTCATGACTGAGCATGAAATATTTGGTAAAATGCGTAAGAAAAAGGCACGCAAACTGAATATTACAAATGCAGAAAGGCTAAAAGATTACAATGAACTCGCTGTTGGTGATTTTGTTGTCCATAAGAATCATGGGATTGGGAAATATTTAGGTTTACAAACGCTTGAAGTCGGCGGAATGCATCGTGATTATCTGACCATTCAATATCAAAATGGGGATACAATTTCTGTTCCAGTTGATCACCTAGATTTACTCAGTAAATATACAGCTGGTGAAGGAAAAAGTCCTAAAATCAATAAACTGAACGATGGGCGTTGGCGTAAAACCATGTCTTATGTCAGTAAACAAGTTGAAGATATTTCAGATGATTTGATTAAACTTTATGCTGAACGTCAGGCGAAAAAAGGATTTGCATTCTCGCCGGATGACACCAGTCAAGAAGAATTTGATTCTGGTTTTTCATATGTTGAAACTGAAGACCAGATGCGTTCAATCAATGAAATTAAGCATGATATGGAACTTGAACGGCCAATGGACCGCTTGTTAGTTGGTGATGTTGGTTTTGGTAAAACCGAAGTTGCAATGCGAGCAGCCTTCAAAGCCATAAATGACGGGAAACAAGTCGCAGTTCTTGTGCCAACGACTGTTCTTGCTGAGCAGCATTTTAATAATTTTACTGAACGTTTTATCAACTTTGGTGTAAATGTCGAAGTTCTCAGCCGTTTTCAAACGAAAACACAGCAAACTGAAATTCTAGCCAAATTGAAAAAAGGACGAGTTGATTTAATTATTGGAACTCACCGTTTACTTTCAAAAGATGTTGAATTTTTTGATTTAGGTTTGATGATTATTGATGAAGAACAACGTTTTGGGGTTAAGCATAAAGAACGTTTGAAAGAATTAAAAACCCAGGTTGATGTTTTGACATTGACAGCCACACCTATTCCTAGGACTCTACATATGTCAATGCTTGGAATTCGTGATTTGTCAGTTATTGAAACACCACCAACAAACCGTTATCCAGTTCAAACCTATGTCATGGAAACAAACTACGGTGTGGTTCGTGATGCAGTGTTGAGAGAAATCTCTCGTGGTGGACAAGTTTACTATGTTTACAACAGAGTTGACACGATTGAGCAAAAAGTTTCTCAATTAGAAGAATTAATTCCTGAAGCAAGAATTGGTTTTATACACGGCCAAATGACTGAAGTACAACTTGAAAATACTTTACTTGCCTTTATCGCAGGTGATTATGATGTGCTTGTTGCAACGACAATCATTGAAACTGGGGTTGATATTCCAAATGCGAATACGCTTTTTATTGAAAATGCGGATATGATGGGCTTGTCACAACTTTATCAATTAAGAGGGCGAGTGGGGCGTTCAAATCGGGTGGCTTACGCCTATTTAATGTATCGACCTGAAAAAATATTGTCTGAAGTTTCGGAAAAACGTTTGGAAGCTATTAAAGGCTTTACAGAATTAGGCTCAGGTTTCAAGATTGCCATGCGTGATTTGTCTATCCGTGGTGCTGGTAATTTACTGGGAAGTGAGCAATCAGGATTTATTGATTCTGTTGGTTTCGATTTGTACTCACAACTGTTGGAAGAAGCCATTCACGCTAAACTTGGGACAAGTAAGCAAAAACGGACTTCAAATGTGGAAATTTTTTTGGAATTGGATGCCTTTATTCCTGCTTATTATATTTCTGATGAACGTCAAAAAATTGAAATTTACAAACGAATTCGTCAAATTGATAGTCGGGAGATTTATGAAGAACTACAAGAAGAATTGGTTGACCGTTTTGGAGAATATCCAGATGAAGTCGCTTATCTTCTGGAAATTGGTCTCTTAAAACACTTTGCAGATAATGCCTTAGTTGAAAAAATTGAAAAATCGAGATTTGAAGCAACTGTTACTTTGGAAAAAGTGGCTAATACCACCTATGACCCACAAGATTATTTCAAAGCCTTGGCTAAAACAAGCATGAAAGCTTCTGTGGGGGAAAAATATGGTAAAATGACTTTCCGCTTTAAAATTGAAAATCGAAACTCCGTTGTTCTTTTGAGCGAAATAATGAATTTTATTGAAGAATTATCAAAAATACGAGACAGTTACGAAAACAAGTAATTATTTTGTAAAAAAAGATAAATATGATACAATGCTTTTATATAAAACTATAAAAAATAGAGTTTAATAATTTTATGGAAATAAAAAACATAAAGAGAAAAAATTCTCAAGATGTAATTTATAAAATTAAACTCATATTTTAAAGGAGATTTATAAAAGTGGATTTAAAAGCAGCAAAAGCGGAGTTGAGAGAAAAAAGCCGACCCTATCAAACTTATTCTTACTATCTTATTATTCCAATCTTTATTATTCTTGTTTTTCTATTATCTTTAGTGGGGTACAATAAAGGAACTTTTGGAACAATCGTTTTTGTTTTTGTGATTTTTGCTCATGTTTGGGCAAGTAAACTGGATTTAGTAAGAAAAAGAAAACATGTGGCACCAATTTTAATGTATGTAACTCAAGGATTAGGAGTTGTTCTTATGGTTTTATTAGTTACCGAAGTTTCAGCGGGAGGGACAGGAAATATTGCTTTAGGACTTTCAAGTCTTATTCTACTTCCAATTGAAATTATTGCGATTGTTTTCTTCTTTATTTCAGCTAATGATATAAAAAAAGCTTATCCAACAATGAAAGAAGACGCCAAAGCAGCAAGGCTAGAATATCAAGAACTTAGACGTTCAAAATAATAAAAAAATTACTGACAGGTCTGTCAGTAAATTAATAAGGTTCTGTCACTAATGATGGAGCCTTATTATTATAAATAAAGGCATTTTCAAACAAAATGAAATATGTTATAATCAAACCATGAGATTAGATAAGTTTTTAAAAGTTTCGCGCTTGATTAAACGTCGTCCAGTTGCGAAAGAAGTTGCCGACAAAGGTCGGATTAAAATTAACGGAAAATTAGCGAAATCTTCATCTGATGTAAAATTTAATGACACAATTGAAATTCGTTTCGGAAATAAAATTGTTGAAGTTCGGGTTGCTGAATTAAAAGAGTTTACACGTAAAGAAGATGCTGATAAAATGTATGAAATGATTAGCGAAACTCGTATTACAGAAGAAGTTGAGTAATTATCATCAAAATAGATTGGAGGTTGTCATGGCAAAGCAAGTGATTCAACTAAATAATAAGTACACTCAGAAGCATAAAAAAAGAAATTTAAACCCAGTACCAAAAAGAAAACATTTAGGGCTTATTTTGATCGTAGCAATTTTACTTTTTAGTTTAGCAAGTATGAGTTTGATAAAATCATATGAAACTTTGCACAGTCAAGTAGCTTTAGAACAAAGTGCAAAGAAACAATATGAGAGTCTTTCTAAAGAAGTAACGATTAAAAAAGAAGAAATATCAAAACTTCAGGATCCTAACTATCTCCAAAAATTTGCTCGGAGTGACGGTCAAGAATATTCACAAAGTGATGAAAAAGTTTTTACTACTGACAGTCCCTTGATTGGAAGTAACGGGTCAAAATAATGATTGGACAAGTTGAAAACATTACAAGATTTGGACTTTTTGTAAAAATTTCTACTGACAAACTTGACGAAAGTACAGAAAAACTTGCTGACAAAGCTGTCAGTAAAAATAGAGGACTTTTGCGTTGGTCACAAATCCCTAAAAATGTACCCAAAGTACAAATTGGAGATTTGATTGGTGTTGAAATTTCAAATATACATGAAGATGGTAAGGTTGATTTAAATTATCAAGAAAAAATTTTTAAAAATGTCTATGCCGAATTTTTAGAAACAAGTCACCAAAGACTTACAGAACTTGAGCAAAAAAATCGTGAATTGAACTAAATAATTAAAAAGAAAAAATATTATTTAGTTTTTTCTTTGACTATTCTATTGACTAAAAATAGCACCTATTTTATGAAAAATTCTAGGAATTAAAAAGATAAAGATTACAACAGAAATTATTCTATGGAATGGATAAGATGTTGGGCAAGGTTTTAATCATGCAAAAACAGAGAACAAAAATTAATAGTGGAGTAGCCTTGGTGATGCTTTTAATGATTATCACAGGCTTTTTTGCTTTTTCACAAACAAGATATTTTGCTGACAAAAATGTCAGTAAATCAAAAAATATTGTTGCAGCTGACAAAGTTACAGACAAAGAAAAAGAAACTGAAACTTGGACTTCAATCCCCCAAAGAGCAGTGGCTTATCAAGAATTAACAACTTATGAGGACTCAAACCTTACTAAATCAGTTGGTAAAATTCCAGCTAAGACACAATTAGATATTGCCGAAATCGTTGGGAAATCCTTTAAGTTAAAGACAGGAAAGTATATTTCTACTGACAAAAAAGCTGTGATATCAGATCTTACAATTTCTAGAGAGTCAACAAATACAACAATATATACTGATAAAAGTGACAATGTATTTTACAACCCCGTAACCACTTATGATAATCAAATAATGACAAATTTAAGTGGTACACATCAACTTTCTGCTGATAAAATGGCTAAGACTAACTGGGGAACTTACTACGAAGTATCTTTGGATAATGGCCAAACGGGTTGGGTTTCAGAAAATGATATTTCTTTGGAAAATCCCAAAATCAAACAAGTTCAGACATTATTGAATCAGAAATACAATGACAAAAAGTATTCGATCTATGTCAAAGAACTTGACGATAAGTTTACAGCTGGTGTAAACCAAGAACAGAAAATGTATTCAGCGAGTCTTTCTAAAATTCCAATTCTTTATTGGACTCAAAAACGACTTAATGAAGGTTTGGCTTCACTTGATGACAAACTATTGTACCCCCCAGCCATTAATACTTTTTATGGAAGTTATAAACCAGAAGGAACTGGAAATTTACCAAAAACAGCAGATAATAAATATTACAGTCTTCAGGATGTTATCAATAGAACAGCCAAACTCTCAGACAATGTCGGAAGTAATATGCTCGCCTATTATGAAACCCAGGAGTTTAATCCAAACTATCAAAAAGAAATAAATAGGATTGCTGGACAAGAGTGGAATCCAAAAGAGCGAAATGCCTCAGCTCAAATGGTAGGTAGAATGCTAGAAGCTCTTTACAATGAAGGAGGGGCTTCCTTTAACGCTTTATTTGATACCTCTTTTGATGATGTTAAAATTAGAGCAGGCGTTCCTAAAAATATATCGGTTGCTCACAAAATTGGTGGTGCAGATACAGATAATCATGATGCAGCCATTGTATTTGCAAGTAAACCATATCTTTTGGTAATTGAAACTGATGGGGCAACAGATGATGAAATAAAAGCAATTTCTCAAGATGTTTATGGAGTTATGAAATGACACCAGCTCAACGTAAATTTTTAAAAATAGTCAAAGATGAACACTATTTTGATAAAGATTCAAAAATATTATTGGCTTTATCAGGTGGTAAAGACTCAATGACTCTTTTTAACTGGCTCTATGATTTAAAAGAAGTTCTCGGTATTGAACTGGGACTGGCTCACATTAATCATGGCTTACGAGAAGAGTCAAAGTTTGAAGAAATTGCTCTTCGAGAAATGGCAACAAAACTTAAAGTACCAATTTATGTTGACAAGTTTACAGGAGAGTTTACAGAAAAAAATGCACGTGATTTCCGTTATCAGTTTTTTGAAAAGCTAATGATAGGAGAAAATTACAATATTTTGCTGACAGCTCATCATCAAGGAGACCTTGTTGAAACGGTATTAATGCGTCAAATTACAGGACGTCCTTTGAGAAGTCTTCAGGGCATTGCTGACCGTCAACCTTTTGCAAGTGGGCAATTAATCAGACCATTATTGAAATTTACAAAAGAAGAACTTGATGCACAAATCTATTATGAAGATTCAACAAATCAAGGACTAGATTATTTTAGAAATAGAATACGTAATCAACTAATTCCAGAATTAACAAAAGAAAATCCTCAATTTTCACAATCAATCAGTGATTTGAGCTCGGAAATTAAAAAGGCGTTGGCAGTAATTAATCAAAAAATTTCGGAACTTGAAATTGTTGATGAAAAAATATCATCTAAAAAATTCATCTCCCAAACAAAAGAATTACAACATTTTATCTTACAAGCATTTTTTGCTCAATATCCAGAAATAGAAGTAAGTAAGAAAAAATTTGCGGAAGTACTTCATATTATCAATCGCCCTCAACAATATTTCGCAAAATTGAATAAGGAATTTTATTTTGTGAAGACTAAAGATTTCTTTTATCTTGAAAAAATTCAACTTGAAAGGGAGAATTCAGTAGAGATTGTAAGTGAAAATCCGCAAGATGAATCATTTATGGAAGTTTATTTGCCTCTTGAAGGGGAAATTGAAATTCGTAAACGCCAGCCTGGGGATCAAATTCTAATCAATGGTCATCATAAAAAATTACGCAAGTTTTTTATTGATAACAAAGTTCCATTAAAGGCCCGAGAGAATCCACTTATCTTCGTTGATAAAAAACTCTATGCCATTGTCGGTCTTGCGTGTTCTGATTTGAGTAAAATGCTCAAAAATGATAAAATTAGAAGAATATTATGGGTCAAACCCAGTATAGGAGAGGAAATCAACGATGCTCGAAAAAAATCTTGATAAGGCCATTGAAAAAGTATTAGTTTCAGAAGAAGAAATTATAGAAAAATCCAAAGAACTTGGAGAAATATTAACAAAAGAATACGAAGGAAAAAATCCATTAGTCTTAGGAATTCTTCGCGGTTCAGTTCCTTTCTTAGCTGAATTAATCAAACATATTGATTGTCACTTAGAAACTGACTTTATGACTGTATCAAGTTATCACGGCGGAACAAAATCTTCTGGTGAAGTAAAATTAATCCTAGATGTTGATACAGCAGTCAAAGGTCGTGATATTTTAATTGTTGAAGATATTATCGATACTGGTCGTACTTTAAAATATCTAAAAGAACTTTTGGAACATCGTGGAGCAAACGTAAAAATTGTAACACTTCTTGACAAAACAGAAGGACGAATTGTTGAAATTAAACCAGATTATTCAGGTTTTACAATTCCTAATGAATTTGTTGTTGGATTTGGTTTGGACTACGAAGAAAACTATCGTAATCTTCCATATGTCGGAGTTTTAAAACCAGAAGTTTATAACAAATAATTCGTTGATTTTAGTCATCTAAAGTTTTTCTCAGACTAAAGTATGAAAAAATCTCTGACCAATACTTACTATTAGCATTCCAAAAGGAAATATGCTATAACTAGGTATAGCTGTTATTGACTAGCCTGTATCCTTTATTACCAGTGATACTAAGAAGTAAATTCTTGGCTTTTCTAATAATAAATAAACAAAAGATAAGGAAAATATGAATAACAACAAACAACCAAAACAAGGAAATTTTGTAAAAAATATCTTGATGTGGGTAATCTTGGCTATTGTTGTTGTTGTCGGTTTCAATTTCTTCTTCAGTAGTAATCAATCAAGCGTGGATAAAATTAGCTATTCACAATTGATGACGAAACTTGACGGTAACAAGATTGAAAACGTCACAATGCAACCTTCTGATAGCTTAATTACTGTAACAGGTGAATATAAAGAACCTGTAAAAGTAAAAGGAACAAATAATTTCCCACTTTTAGGCAATTCTAGTAGTGAAGTTAAAAACTTCCAAGCTTATATTATTCCAACTGACAGTGTTGTCAAGGATATCCAAAATGCAGCTAAAAGTAATGATGTAAAACTTAGTGTTGTTCAAGCTTCATCAAGTGGTATGTGGGTTCAAATTCTCTCATACATCATTCCAATGCTTCTATTTGTTGGTATCTTCTGGCTCATGATGGGCGGAATGGGCGCTCGTGGCGGAGGCGGCGGTGGAAATCCGATGTCCTTCGGTAAATCTCGTGCTAAACAACAAGATGGTAAAACATCTAAAGTTCGTTTTGCTGACGTTGCCGGTTCTGAAGAGGAAAAACAAGAGCTTGTAGAAGTTGTTGATTTCCTTAAAAATCCGAAAAAATATCATGATTTAGGAGCTCGTATCCCAGCAGGTGTTCTTCTTGAAGGCCCTCCAGGTACAGGTAAAACATTGCTTGCTAAGGCTGTTGCCGGTGAAGCAGGAGTTCCTTTCTATAGTATCTCAGGTTCTGATTTCGTTGAAATGTTTGTCGGTGTTGGTGCCTCACGTGTCCGTGACTTATTTGAAAATGCTAAGAAAACTGCACCATCAATTATCTTTATTGATGAAATTGATGCTGTTGGTCGTCAACGTGGTGCAGGTCTTGGTGGTGGTAACGATGAACGTGAACAAACCCTTAACCAATTGCTCGTTGAAATGGATGGTTTCCAAGATGATGGCAACTCAGTAATCGTTATTGCTGCAACTAACCGTTCAGATGTGCTTGACCCAGCGCTTTTACGTCCAGGTCGTTTTGACCGTAAAGTCTTGGTCGGAGCTCCAGATGTTAAAGGTCGTGAAGCCGTTCTTAAAGTTCATGCTAAAAACAAACCTTTAGCAAGTGATGTTGATTTGCACAATGTTGCTACACAAACTCCAGGCTATGTCGGAGCTGATTTGGAAAATGTTTTGAATGAAGCTGCACTTGTTGCTGCACGTCAAAATAAAAAAGAAATCAATGCTGCTGACATTGATGAAGGAATGGACCGTGCAATGGCTGGTCCAGCTAAGAAAGATCGTATTCAATCAATGCGCGAACGTGAGATCGTGGCTTACCACGAAGCAGGTCACGCTATTGTTGGACTCGTTCTTGAAAATGGATCTACTGTTCGTAAAGTTACCGTTGTTCCACGTGGACGCATCGGTGGTTACATGCTTGCTCTTCCAGATGAAGAAATCATGCAACCAACTAATTTCCATCTTCAAGACCAACTTGCCAGCCTTATGGGTGGACGACTTGGTGAAGAAATTGTCTTTGGTGTAGCTACTCCAGGGGCATCAAATGATATCGAAAAAGCAACACACATTGCTCGTTCAATGGTAACTGAATATGGGATGTCTAAGAAACTTGGTATGGTATCTTATGAAGGAGACCATCAAGTATTTATTGGTCGCGACTATGGTCAAACTAAGACTTACTCAGAAGCAACTGCTGTTATGATTGATGATGAAGTGCGTCGTATTCTCGGTGAAGCTTATGACCGTGCTAAAGAAGCAATTGAAACACACCGTGAGCAACATAAAGCAATTGCGGAAGCTCTGCTTAAATATGAAACACTTGATGCGAAACAAATCATGTCACTCTTCAAAACAGGAAAAATGCCTGATGAAGCAGCGGCAGCAGAAGTACCAGAACCAAAAACATTTGAAGAATCTCTCAAAGATGCAAATGCGAATGTTGATGATTTTTCAAACATTAATATCTATAATGGTGATGAAAAAACAGATTCTAAACCAGAAGAAAATAAGGAAAAATCAGAAGATGAAACAGCCGAATAAGGCTGTTTTTCTTTTTTTTTATGTTTTAGAATAAGTGGTCTAGTTTATTCTTGACAAAAAATAATATTTTGATATAATTAAATAGTTGTCGTTTGAGACGACTGACTTTCTTATTATTCATCTAAAATATTATTTTGAAAAGATAACACAGTTTATTCTTGACAAAAAAATATAAAAGTGTATAATAGAAAAGTACTGTTTGAGACAGCACAACAATATATGGTCCGTTGGTCAAGGGGTTAAGACACCGCCTTTTCACGGCGGTAACACGGGTTCGAATCCCGTACGGACTATATTATTAAAACTCGGGGAACCGAGTTTTATGTTATTGCGGATTAGCTCAGTTGGTAGTAGCGCATGACTGTTAATCATGATGTCGTCAGTTCGAGTCTGACATCCGCAGTAACTAAGTCACCTAAGGGTGACTTTTTTTATTTTATAAATATTATCAATAAATCTTGGCACGCCTTTTTGTGTCAAGATTTTTATTTACAGCTTTATTGGTAGCGGTTACAATATAATTATACTAGTTACTATGTAAAGGAGTCTGAAATGACTGATACTGTAAACTTAAAAGTACGAGTGCAAAAACTTGGTACCGCATTATCAAATATGGTAATGCCAAATATTCCTATTTTGATTGCCTGGGGGGTGTTGACGATGTTCTTCATTCCTGATGGTTTTACCCCTAATAAAACATTTGCAGCAATGGTTAGTCCGATGCTTGCTTTTCTTATTCCCCTAATGATTGGTTACACTGGTGGAAAAAATATTTATGAACATCGTGGAGGAGTGGTTGGTGCAATTGCGACTTTCGGTTCAATTATTGCCACAGCTAGTCTTTCTCTAGGAGGTCTAAACACTAAAGGAAACGTTCCTATGATTTTAGGTGCAATGATTTTGGGTCCTTTTGGTGCTTGGGTAATAAAAAAATTTGATGACTATGTTCAACCGCATATTAAAGCAGGTCTAGAAATGTTGATTAATAATTTCTCAGCTGGTTTAGTTGGATTTGGACTCGCACTTTTTGCTGTAAAAGTGGTTGGTCCACTTGTAGCTTGGTTAACCGACGTGATGGGACATGGGGTCGACTTTTTAATTGCTAATCATTTGATTCCCCTTGCTAATCTTTTTATTGAGCCAGCAAAAATATTATTTTTAAATAATGCAATCAATCAAGGGATTTTATCGCCATTGGGAATTCAGCAAGTTTCTGAAAATGGAAAATCACTTCTATTTTTACTAGAAGCAAATCCTGGACCAGGACTTGGAATTCTGATTGCTTTTATGCTTTTTGGTAAGGGTTCAGCTAAAGCCACGGCACCTGGTGCGATTTTGATTCAATTTGTCGGTGGTATACACGAAATCTATTTTCCTTATGTCATGATGAAACCTGCGCTCTTTTTTGCTGTGATGGCAGGTGGGGTATCAGGAACCTTGACAAATAATTTACTAGGCTCGGGTCTTGCGGCTCCTGCTTCTCCTGGTTCAATTATTGCAATCACAGGAATGGCATCAGCTAAATCAGCGGGTGGTTTTGTAAATGTCTTATGTGTCTGGTCAGGAATAGCTGTGGCAGCAATTGTTTCATTTCTAGTTGCATCTTTTATTTTAAAGCGAGATAAATCAATGATTGATGATTCTGCTTTTGAGAATGCAAAAGTAGGTGTAGCTGCAGATAAAGCTGTCAGTAAAGGACAAGTTTCTGTCAGCAATAATATTACTGACCAAGTCGATTTCTCTACGATTAATCATATTATCTTTGCTTGTGATGCAGGAATGGGTTCATCAGCAATGGGAGGCTCTATTTTGAGGAATAAAGCTAAGAAAGCAGGTTTGCTACAAGATGTTACTAATGTCGCTATAGCTAACTTAAAAGCAGGTTCTGACACAATTGTTGTGACACAAGATGAACTTGCTCCACGAGCTGCGATAATGGCTCCTGAAGCAATCAGATACTCAGTGGCTAATTTCCTCAATTCACCTCGCTATGATGAAATTATCAGTAGTTTATTGACTACTGATAATGATACAAATCAAACAATAATTACTGACAGACCTGTCAGTAAAAATGAGATAGACTTGAACCAAATTGATGAAGTTGTCTTTGCTCATGATGATTTACATATTGGTTCAAATACAATGGGCAAAGAAACATTAAAAGCAATATTCCAGATGCATGGTGTTAAAATTCCTATTTCTGATGTTGAATTTATTGGTTTAGGAGCATTTAATGCCAAAAATATCATGATTGTTTCAACAAAAGAATTTACGACAAGTGTAAAAAACGAAGCTCCAAATGCTCAACATCTTTTTGTTGAGTCATTAATTACTACTCCTGAATACATCAATATGGTGAAACGGATGAACAAATAAAAATACTAGCTGTTAATTGGCAGTCTAGTTATGAGTAGAATTTTAAAAAAGGAATTTTTATGTTTTTAACAAGTCGTGAGCAAAAATTAATCCAGACATTTTTGAAACGTGGAAAGCTTACGATAGCAGAAATGATGGAAATTACAGATACAAGTCGCAGAACGCTTTATCGCGATTTGAACAATTTACAAAAGTCTTTACCAGAAAATATCAGTTTGGAAAATACTGATGAAGGCTATTTTTTGAAAGGGGATATCAATCAACTTACTCAAGCTCATGAATTAATAGACTATTCAATAAGTGAACGTTTGTATGGTGAGTTGCTTTTATTAATTGAAAATAAAGCATCTATCGCTTCTCTAACAGATTATTTTGGAATTAGTCAACCGACAGTAACTAGTGATTTGAAGCAAATTGAGCAAGCTCTGTTTAAAAATGAACTAGTACTAATCCGAGATCGTGGCTTAAAACTTAAAGGGGCAGAAGAAAATATTCGTCCAGTATTTGTGGCAGTGATTTATAATTCAGCAAGCATTCAGGAACTACTTCTTAATCAACTTTCTAACAATAAAATTTTAAGAATAATAGATTTAAATAAATTTAAGCAAGTTAATGAGGCTTTTAAACGTATAGATTTACCTGAAAAAATGACTGACAAAGTCAAAGTTTTAATGCAACTTTTTTGCTTAGTTGTTTTGCTGCATTTGGATGAGGGGTATTCTGTCAGTAGTGAAACTCTGGGCAGACCAAGTAAGCAAGCCTTAAACTTTGTCAATAAGTTACTGACAGAGTTGCCAGTAACAAAATTTGTTGTTTCTGAGATCACTTATCTTGCATCAGTTTATGATATTTTATATTTTGGCTTTGGAAGAGAGCTGCTATTTATGGAAAAATTTGATACCGATTTTTCTTATAAAATTCGCCAACTCATTGATAAAGTTTCAACAATTCTTGAGATAGAATTTGGGAAAGATGACCGTTTATATGGTTTACTATATGCTCATCTCAAAGAATCAGAGATGTTACCAGTCCTCTTTCCTAAAAAAGAAAATGATTTTATCAAAAAGATAAATAAAGATAATCCTGAAATTTATAAAACAGTCAAAGAATCATTAAGGGAGGTCTTTGATAAGAATTTTTCAGAAATGGAAATTGCTTTTATAAGTCTTCACTTTGTGGCGACTCTTGAACGCAGTGACCTAGTTTTACCTTTAAGTGCCGCACTTGTCAGCAGTCGTGGAAGAATTTCTTGCGAATTTATCATGAGTAATTTAAGAAAGAATTTTCCCTTCTTAAAAAAGATAGAACTTATTCAAAGTTCAATCCATATCACTCAGGAAAAATATGACGTCATTTTTACAACAGAGAAAGAGTTAGATTACCTCTACATCAATCCAATGCTAGATCAAAAGAATTTGGAAAATATTCGTCACCAGCTGAGGTTGATTCAACAAAAATCACGAGCACTTACCTCTGATTCAGAAAAAGAAAAGAATTTTTTAAATCTCAATGACTTATTTTCAATAGGCAATGAAATATTAAAATCTTTTGAAATCCTATCTCTTGAAAATAAGGCAGAATTACATGATACTGTAAAACAAATTATTCAGCGAGTAAACCCAGAGGATAGTGGAGAACTCGTTCATTTGGTGGAAGAAAGATTTAAAGAAACACATCTAGCAATTCCAGAAACAAAAATTGCTCTCTTTCACGCAGTTCATTCATCAATCTCAAGCCCAATTTTTAAAATCTTTGACTTAAGTCAGCCAATTGAAGGAATAGCAATGGATCATCAGGCTATTCAAATTGGACGAGTTCTATTGTTATTAGCGCCTCCAGAAGTTCCAGAGTATGTTTCCTTTTTATTAGGTAAAATCTCAAGTTCAATTATTGAAAACAAGCTTTATACTAGGATATACGATTCCGGAAATTATGAAATTGTAAGTGAGTTACTAAGAGAGATAATTATCGAAGCTGTTAAACATTATGATGACTAGGTTTACATAAGTTGTAAACCTAGTAAACCAAGAAAGGTAATTTTTAAAATGGAAATTCAAAAAAGTCTGATTAAAATTAATCAAAACTTTTCAAATAAAGAAGAGGCCATAAAATATTGTGGAAGTTTGTTGGTTGATGGAGGTTATGTCAAACCTAACTATATCTCAGCAATGATTGAACGAGATAGAGAATTGTCAGTCTATATGGGAAACTTTATTGCAATTCCTCATGGAACTGATGAATCAAAAAAAGAAGTTTTAAAAACAGGAGTAGCCATTGTTCAAGTTCCTCGTGGTGTAAACTTTGGAACAGTAGAAAATCCTAAGATAGCCACAATGCTATTTGGAATTGCGGGGATTAAAGAGGAGCATCTTGAGCTGATTCAAAAGATTTCAATTTTTTGCGCGGATGTTGACAATGTTGTAAAACTTGCTGATGCTCAAACAATCGAAGAAATTGCAAAATACTTTGAAAATTAATTAAAAAATGGCACAGCTTTTAGTGCAATTTTTTATATTTACCAGCATAATGTAAAAGCTTACAATTGCTTATATAGAGGGATTTTAGAGGATTCTATTTGAACTTTTACTTTCTAAATAAAGGAGCAGTAAGTAAGATGAAAAAAGCAGTACATTTTGGTGCAGGAAATATTGGACGTGGTTTCATAGGTGAAATTTTGAGTAAAAATGGATTTGATATTCACTTTGTTGACACAAATAAATCTATAATTGACGAACTTAATAATCGGCATTCCTATGAAATTGGGATTGCAAGTAGTGAACATGAAAAAATTTCTGTAAAAGCTGTCTCTGGTATTAACAATAGTGAGAATCCTGAGGCAGTCATTGAAGCAATTGCAAAAGCTGATATTCTAACAACAGCGATTGGTCCTAATGTCTTGCCTTATATTGCTGAGCTTATTGCAAAAGGACTTCAGAAACGTAAGGAAGAAAAGGTTCAGAGCCCGTTAGATATTATTGCCTGTGAGAATATGATAGGGGGCTCTGAATTTTTGGAAGAAAAAGTGTCCGATTATCTGTCGGAATCTGATAAACTTTATCTTTCTAAATTTATTGGTTTTCCTAATGCTGCAGTTGACCGTATTGTTCCTGCTCAAAAACATAAAGATGTTCTCTATGTTGAGGTAGAGCCTTTTAGTGAGTGGGTAATAGATGCAAGTCATTTAAAAAATAAAGAAATCAAACTTGAAGGAGTTCATTATACAACTGACCTCGAACCATTTATTGAGCGTAAACTTTTTTCTGTAAACTCAGGACATGCTGCAGTTGCCTATTCTAGCGCATATAAAGGTTATAAAACAATATTAGAAGGTTTACAGGATGAAGAAATTTTGAATATCCTAAAAGCAGTTCAAAAAGAAACACGCGCTTTACTTTTAGCAAAATGGGCTCAATATTTTAAGCAAGATGAGTTAATTAAATATCATGAACTAATCATCTCTCGCTTTTCTAATCCAGAAATTATTGATGAAGTGTCACGCGTGGCAAGAACACCTATCCGGAAATTAGGATATGATGAACGTTTTATTCGTCCAATAAGAGAATTAAACGATCGTAAGCTTTCTTATCAAAATCATCTAGATATTGTTGGAAAAATTTTTGCTTACCATGATGAAAATGATGCTCAAGCCATTCAACTCCAAGAAAAACTAAAAATAACAGAACTCCCAATGCTCATTGAAGAAGTGACTGGTCTAAGCAATCAAAAGTTGATTTTGGAAATCGAAAAGGTTATTAATCACTATAAAAAATAAAATTTGGGAGAGATGATGATTTTTTATTAATACAATTTATGATTCAAAATTTAACCGCTTTCTATTGAAAAAAAAGATAAAAAGTGTTATTATAGAATCATAGAAAAAGCACTGGAATGTGCGAGCTCTTTCATTTTTTTGACCGACTATATTTGTATTGCATAGGGGTTCATGAGACATTCGGTAGCGTAATACCTCGAACGAAAGTAGGGGAAGCTGATGCGAAGCGAGAACACCCACCTGGCGTTTTAGCGGGTTCAATACACGGAGGAGCACACGGCATTCAATCAGTGTTTTTTTGCTATCCAGCAGACCTTAATAGAGGGTAAGAAGTGCGGTTTTAAGCGATTCTTTAAAAAATGATACCCACCAGAACTCATTAGAACCAAACGAACTCGTAATAAATCTCGTAATAAAAAATAGTAAATTTTTGTCAGGCAAGGGGCTGTATATCTCGGATATACGGCTTTTTTATTTTGTCTCTTTTTTAGGAACTCGTAATAAAATGATTTTTCTATTCCCACGGTTGAGCGATTCTTGTTTTTGGAAATATGTTTAAGTCATTTTATATATATATCAGTCTAAAAAAACGAAGAAGGGGAAGTGATTTTTTCCTTTTCTTACCTATAAACATGATTATATCAATGTTTTAGATTTTTGCCCCCCCCTATATAAAAATTTTCAAAATTGGGTTTTCACGCAAGACGATACCTATGTGTGTGCTTTCCCAATGCGTTTTATAGGGGGGGTGATGTTTAAAAAATAATCTAATCATTGGAGCTTAATAATTTATATTAAATTATCATCACGCGCGTGCTGTGCTTGTTCTGTGGCTTTCTTTATAATCTCTTTTACCTGCTTAATTGTTGGGTTCGTGTGGTGTCTAACGGTACTTTCATTTATAAGATAACGGCTTGCAATCTCTGCCAGCGTCAAGCGTTCCATATATCTAAGTCTTATTAATTCTATATCGTTATCACTCAATGAATTAAATAGTTCTGTCATAGCGTTTAGTATAAAGCGTTGTTGCGTTTCTTTCCCTGTGCTGTCTATCCTGTCAGTCCATGACTTCATAACGCCTGTAAGATATAATCTGATATTAAACTCTAGTTCATTCATAATATAATCCTCCAAACAAAAACACTACAAAACACGCGCCACGTCTTCTTTAAAAGCAAAGTATATTTTTTTAGCTCTCTTGATAGGTATGTCTATGCCTGAGTTCTCTAACTCCATAGCGACACGATACCACGTAAAACCGTTATATCCTTTATATCTTAGCTCAATGATTTTCTTTTCTGGTACTGTTAAAGTATTGTATAAAGCCCCTAAGAGTTCAAGTGTTCGCCTTAATCCTATCAGCTCTTTGTCCTCTTCCATGCGTTCCTTGTCTAACGTGTTCCCCTCTGGCTCTGCTGTGCCTTTATAAGCTGTTCTAATCCCTAGGTTGTCCTGTTTTACCCTGTATATATAACGGCTCTCAATTGCTTTTATTTTGGCTTGTGTGCGTCCGTTAATATAATCGGCTATGATTTTATCTGTTTTATCTTTCATGCTTCCTCCTCTGTTAGATTTTCAAAAGGGTTGCTAATGCTCAAGTTTCCGCTAAAAACCTGCAATATCGTACCTTATCATATTGAATGACCTTACCAAAACCTTACCAGTTTACCTTAGTATAATCTTAGTAGTAAAAACAAACGTTCTAAAAATACGAAAATAGCCACAACAACATATATCATAAGGCTTACGACATACAACTACTAAATAAAAGTACTTGTATTCGTTTGGTTTTGTACCAGTTTACCTCCCCAAAATCTCCCTGAATATCCCTTTTTTAGGGGAGACAGAATCGACAATATCGTACTTGTGCTATAATTGATAAATCAAAAACAATGTACTATACTATATTGTTAAAGGAGATATCATGATAAAAAATATTATTTTTGATTTAGGGGGAGTAATCCTAGAAATTGATAAAAATAAAACCATTAGTGCTTTCGAAAATCTGGGAATTAATTTCCACCAAATTATTGATATAGAATTTTGGGAAGATCTAAATACAAAATTTTCTGGAGCTTATTCTTTGTCTCAATTCTCTGAAAAAATTCGACATGAATCCAATACAAAAATAAGTAATGAAGAAATTGAAAAAGCATGGGTAGCATTGCTTGGTAATTTTGATTTGGAAAAAATGAGATGGTTAAAAAGTCTCTCAAAGAATTACAAACTCTTTCTTTTTTCAAATACGGACTCTATCCATGTTAAAGAGTTTGAGAAAAAATGTTTGGAACAATGCGGTAAACCGCTAGAAAGTTATTTTGAGCAAACCTATTATTCCAATAAGTTACTTCTTAGAAAGCCTGATTCCAAATCCTTTGATAAAGTAATAAAACTATCAAATATTCTCCCCGATGAAACAATTTTTATTGATGATAAATTAGAAAATGTTGAAGCTGCAAGAAAAAGTGGCTTGTTCGCTCATCAACTTACCTCCCCTTCAAAGCTCACTCAACTTGATTTCGTAAACATTGAAAATATAATTTATTGATGTCTACAAAACCCTAAAAGCCCAGTCAATTGACCAGGCATTTTTATTTATTCGTCTAATTCAAATCCGATGAGTTCCGCGATATTATCTAAGGCTTGTACATTCATATCTACTAAATCAGATAATCTTATAATCGTTCCGTCTGTATATCTTGGAATATGGTTAGGATCTTCAGTAATCATTGAATCGTTAAGTGAGTATAAGTCTTGTAACTGTGCTTTAAGCGCCAGCTCTTGCGGTTTATTCTCGCTCTCTGCTGATAGGCTCATTTCATTCAATCCTAATGCCTTAATCAAACGCTCAACATTATCAGTAAGTAAGTCCGCGAAAACCTGCACGTCATTGCCTGAGGTTTCCTGAGGTGCAAAGGTCAGTTCTTGCATTTCCTCAATGATTGATTTTACTGTTTCTTGGGGTTCGTATTCCTGCGGTTCTGTCAGTTCGTCCACAGATAAGCCCAAAACTTCAGTAAGGTTGATGAGGTTCTCATGCAATCCTTTCGCTAAGTCTTTTTGAGTGGCTGGCGTTTCGTTTGCTCCCTCAATATGAATCAATTTAGAAGTTGGTTCTGTAAGTTCACTTGTCAGCGTGAAAAGGTTAGATAAGATTATTTTTGTATTTTGGCTCATTTTATTTTCTCCAATTTATATTTTTAAGTCAGGTTTTGTCAGGTTCTGTCAACAACTCAATTTGTCGGACAACGTGCTTTTTTCATGTTTTTATTTCCTCTTATAAATTCCTAGCGAAGTAGGAAAAGTACGGTACCACGGTTTCAAAGTCCCACAAATGGCTTAACCACGCTTATAAACTTGATACCGCTAACGGTAACATGTTACCGAAGTACGGTGTCATTTTCGCTTTTTCTTACGCAAATAACCTTTTGTCATACTTTTTTGTTTGTCTTCGTCCCAATGAAACAACCGTCTAAAAAGTTCGTATTGCTCTGCTCGGTGTAAATCAATCGCTCTGTTAAAGCCTGCACCACTCGGTCGTCTGCTTGTTTTTTCCCATTCTTCTTTTATGTGGTCAGGTAATTTAAGTTCAAACTCTCGCTTAGTAAATGGCTTAACTCCCTCATCTTCACACCATGCACGATACAAGGCACTTAGAAAAGCAGTTGGTAGAAAATCGCTGACAAACTCCTCAAACATATCATTTACAAACGCTAGTACATTGTCATTGCTGATTTTGAAGTCATCTAACAGCCCTTGTGTGGCTTTAGGTTCATCAAACTTATCAAAGTTAAGCGATAAAGCAATTTTAAGCACATACTCTAAAACGTCAGTCCGTCTGATATAATCATCTTTGATTTTCCAGTTGTCATTATCTGCCGTGAAAGACTTGTTAAAGGGAACAATAAGCAAACGTCTATAAGTTCCGTTTGACTTGTTTCTAAACTTGGGTAAGAAATTAGTGGACTGAATGACTAACTTGTTAAATACTGCCAAAGTTGGTTGTTTTCCTTTCGCTTCAATCGGTACTGGGTCGCCAGTAACAACGCTGAAATAGTTTCCTGCATTGTCTAAATAGCTGACTTGACTGTCATCTCCAATAATGCAAGTTTTGCCAACGACTTGGGAAAGGGCGAACCGTTCCGCAAATTGTTCAGCTTTGACACTTGCCACATTCTCACGTCCTATTAAGTTCATGATTAAGCTCTGAAAAGTCCCTTTGCCGTCGTTTCCCTTACCTACTAGCCACGCGCCTTTACGATAGGAGTAGTTGCCGTTAGTGCTTGCTGAAATAATCTGCCATAAAAGGCTAACAAGCTCTTTATCTCCGCTCATTAAATCAAGTAGCCAGCTATCAACGTCCCAACCGTCTATATTAGGAGGTTCAGCGCGTGCATTGTAGCGTGTTGAAATAGTAGAAGTAAAGACATACTTAGCATTAAACGGCTCTAATTTCTGCTTTTTCTTGTTAAAAATACCGTTCGCAACTGGGATAAGATGAGCCTCTGCGGTTTGCTGTTTAACCTCTGCTAAGGTTTCAAGTTTGAATAAGACTTCTTTAGAACGTGCTTGACTATAAGACGGCTCTAGCCAGTAAATGAGCCGATGAAAGAAATTTTCGTTTGTTTCGTATATTCCTAATTCAGGGTTATAAACGCCTAATAGTCCGCTTTGGTGGTCTAGTTTGATGACTTTGAGCGTTTTATAGATGATTCTTG
>ENA-OPDJ01000359-OPDJ01000359.1-human-gut-metagenome-genome-assembly--contig:-NODE-359-length-39204-cov-8.736238_pt1 | contig 39204 bp, 29 predicted proteins | sample MGYA00241621_ERZ501505 | MGnify/ENA primary metagenome ERZ501505 (study PRJEB25962, sample SAMEA2042624) | human gut metagenome | biome: human gut; feature: human-associated habitat; material: faeces... | reverse complement strand
CCTGTGCGAGTAGCGAAATCGATTACTTCTTCAGGGTCAGTATAAGTGTGATGTTCTGCACTTACCTCGTCTTCTACACCGGCAAGTACACCCAGCTCACCTTCTACCGTTACATCGAATTGGTGAGCATAGTCCACTACTTTCTTAGTCAGAGCTACATTCTCTTCGTAAGGCAAGTGAGAACCGTCGATCATTACCGAAGAAAATCCCATATCGATACAAGATTTGCACAATTCGAACGAATCGCCGTGATCGAGGTGCAGAACGATTTGAGGATGTTCGCAACCCAACTCTTTGGCATATTCCACTGCACCCTGAGCCATATAACGAAGCAATGTTTGGTTGGCATAGTTACGAGCGCCTTTCGAAACTTGGAGAATTACCGGCGATTTAGTTTCAACAGAAGCCTTGATAATAGCCTGTAACTGTTCCATATTGTTAAAGTTGAAAGCGGGAATTGCATAACCGCCTTTGATAGCCTTAGCAAACATCTCTTTGGTGTTTACCAATCCTAATTCTTTGTAGCTTACCATCTTATAATAAATTAATGTTAGTAATTCCTCATGTGAAAAGATTGCGAACAAAATCAATAGGACTTTTCTTATCAGCTAGTCCGGCTTGTTTTCGACAATCGTTGCAAAGATAAACATTTTTGCCGACTCCCTTTATCAACAAGTATAAAAAACATGCATACCGCATACTTTTTTACTAATTTTACATAACGGAAAATGTGGCATTCCACTCTCTTTATATCGATATAACCTGCAAAATGTTCAATAAATATACTCAGAAAAAGGTTAAATCTTTGTACAATCGCACATTATTGCATTTTGAAACCGTTTCTGCTTTCTCTATTCAATTATTATCTGTACTTTTGCCCTCCGTATATTTTTTATAACCCCTTAAATTCAATTCGTTTATAAAAAATGAGAAAATGGCGTATTGAGGACTCCGCCGAACTATATAACATCAATGGGTGGGGCCTGAAATATTTTTCGATCAACGACAAAGGGCACGTCGCTGTAACGCCCCGGGAGGGAAGCGCATCGGTCGATTTGAAAGAATTAATGGACGAGTTACAAGTCCGCGACGTCACATCGCCCGTATTGTTGCGTTTTCCCGATATTCTCGATAATCGTATCGAGAAAATATCCAAATGTTTTCAACAAGCGGCCGACGAATATGGTTACACGGCCAAAAACTTCATCATCTACCCCATCAAGGTCAACCAAATGCGACAGGTGGTGGAAGAGATCGTCAGTCACGGTAAAAAATTCAACATCGGCTTGGAAGCGGGTTCCAAACCCGAATTGCATGCTGTATTGGCAATCAACACCGATGAAAACTCGCTCATCATCTGTAACGGATACAAAGATGAGAACTACGTAGAATTGGCGCTTTTAGCTCAAAAGATGGGACGGCGCATCTTCCTTGTCGTGGAAAAATTGAACGAACTACGTCTCATAGCCGATATTTCCAAACGCTTGAAAATACGTCCGAACATCGGGATTCGCATCAAACTGGCAAGTTCAGGCAGCGGCAAATGGGAAGAAAGCGGAGGTGACGGAAGCAAATTCGGGCTCAATTCCAGCGAATTGTTAGAAGCTCTCGATTTCTTGGAAAAAGCCAAGATGACCGATTGTCTCAAACTGATACACTTCCACATCGGCAGCCAAATCACAAAAATACGCCGCATCAAAAATGCACTCAAAGAAGCCTCGCAATTTTATGTCCAGCTCCAAAACATGGGATTCCATGTAGAGTTTGTCGATATCGGCGGAGGCTTGGGTGTCGATTACGACGGAACCCGCTCCTCATCGAGCGAGAGCAGTATGAACTATTCTATACAGGAGTATGTCAACGACTCCGTCTCGGCGTTGGTCGATGCTTGCGCTAAAAACAATTTGCCGCAACCGAACATCATCACCGAGTCGGGACGATCGCTTACTGCCCATCATTCCGTACTAGTATTCGAAGTACTGGAAACTACCTCGCTCCCGATATGGGACGAGAAAGAGGAACTCGGTGAAAATCCTCACGAACTGGTAGACGAGCTCTATAAAATATGGGACAACATGAATCAACCCCGGTTGCTCGAATCGTGGCATGATGCCCTGCAAATCCGGGAAGAAGCTCTCGACCTGTTCGGGTTGGGGCTACTCGACTTACGTACCCGTGCCCAAATAGAGCAACTATTCTGGTCTGTGGCTCGCGAAGTGAACGAAATCGCCTCCGACATGAAGCATGCTCCCGAAGAACTTCGGAAAATCTCCAAACTTCTGCCCGACAAGTATTTCTGCAACTTCTCTCTGTTCCAGTCGTTACCAGATTCATGGTCGATCGACCAACTTTTCCCCATCATGCCTATCAGTCGGCTCGACGAGCGCCCCGACCGCACGGCAACCATACAAGACATTACTTGCGATTCCGACGGAAAAATCAATAATTTCATCTCATCGCACGGAGCGAACTCGCACCTTGCCGTACATGCGCTCAACAACAAGGAGCCCTATTACATAGGCGTATTCCTCGTGGGAGCCTATCAAGAGATATTGGGAGATATGCACAACCTTTTCGGTGACACGAATGCCGTGCACGTCAGCGTGTACAAAGACCGCTACGAAATAGACCAAGTCATCGATGGCGAGACGGTGGCCGAAGTCCTCGACTACGTGCAGTTCTCACCCAAGAAACTGGTTCGCAGTGTGGAAACATGGGTAACCTCGTCTATGAAAGCCGGCATCATCACTCCCGAAGAAGGTAGAGAATTTCTCTCCAACTACCGATCGGGTTTGTACGGATATACCTATTTAGAAAACGACTAACTTTTCACATGGATTATCGGGACACGAGCTTCCCGGTAATCCATTCCTATTTAAAAATGCAACGCTATTTCATCTACCTTTCTTTCAACGGTGCGCAGTATCATGGTTGGCAAATACAGCCCAATGGAATCACTGTGCAAGAAGTCCTTGAAAAAGCGTTAGCCACATTGCTCCGCCGTGAAACTCCGGTGACAGGAGCGGGACGAACCGACGCCGGCGTCAACGCCCGACTCATGGTTGCCCACTTCGACGCTCCAATACCCCTCGACAATCCGACCGAAACGGCCGACAAACTCAATCGTATTCTGCCGCCCGACATAGCTGTCTACGAAATACGTCCCGTCATTGCCGAAGCACACAGTCGATTCGATGCTTTGAGTCGCACCTACAAATACTACATAATAGATCACAAATCACCATTTATCGAATCCTTCGCCTGCCGTTATCGGGGAGATCTCGACTTCGACAAAATGAATACGGCGGCCGAACAGCTCTACCGATATACCGATTTCACCAGTTTTAGCAAACTGCATACCGATGTTAAAACCAATAATTGCCGAGTGACATTCGCCCGCTGGGAACCCGAAGGCGAACGACATGTATTTACCATCACTGCCGACCGTTTCCTCCGTAACATGGTGCGGGCCATCGTAGGAACGCTGCTCGATGTAGGACAGGGAAAACTATCGGTGGAGGACTTCGGCCATATCATCGAGCAAAAAAACCGTTGCGCCGCTGGAACTTCGGTCCCCGGCAAAGCGCTCTTTCTTCACGACATCGTTTATCCCGACCACCTTTTCCTGCCTCGTTAATCCTTACACGACCTGTGAAAATCAAACACATCACACAAAACAAGGCCGACTTTCTTGACCTGCTTTTATTGGCCGACGAAAGCGAAACTATGATAGCCCGTTATCTCGACCGCGGCGAAATGTTCGCCTTGTATGATGACGATTTGAAAAGTATCTGTATTGTCACACAAGAAGGGAAAAATCTTCACGAAATTAAAAATCTGGCCACCTATCCGCCATTCCAACGACAAGGATATGCCCGTCGGCTAATCGAATACATAGAAAATCGCTATAACGCACCCGGCACGATACTACAAGTCGGCACAGGTGACTCGCCTCTCACGATACCCTTTTACGAGCATTGTGGGTTCCGCTACTCCCATCGTATTCCTCGTTTCTTTACCGACAATTATCCGCACCCTATCTTCGAAGGAGGGAAACAGCTCGTCGATATGATCTATTTGAAAAAAGAACTCTGAGAATTTCTTTCGAAATTTCCCGGACAACGACTCTTGCGCGACCACCTATCGAACCGCTTTCTTCCGTTTCGTGATTACGAAATATAGCCCCAACAAGACAAACGGGATACTCAATATCTGCCCCATATCGATAGGCAATACATTCTCGAAATCCACCTGCCGCTCTTTCAAAAATTCGATAAAGAAGCGGAACAAAAATATCAAAGTAATACACAACCCGAAGTAAAAACCTCGCCCGTAATTATCCTTTTTATATCGAGCGACCCCGACCATAATCAAGAAAAACAGAAAATAAGCGATAGCCTCGTACAACTGAGCCGGGTGACGAGGGAGCATATCCTCACGCTCGAATACAAAAGCCCACGGCACATCGGCGGGCAAACCTATAATTTCGGAATTCATCAAGTTGGCAAGCCGTATGAAACCCGCCGCCAATGGTGCGGCGATACCCATCATATCGAGAATATCGAGATAATGAATCTTGGTCTTGCGACAAAATATAGCAAGGGCTATAATCAACCCCAACGTTCCACCATGACTTGCCAATCCCGCATATCCCGTAAACTTCCAATCGCCATCGGGATAAAAGTGCACCGGCAAAACAATTTCCAACGGGTGACTCAGGTAATAGTCAGGCTCATAAAACAAACAATGTCCTAACCGTGCCCCGATAAAAATACCTAAGAAACTGTATAAAAACAAATTCTGAAACGTATCGACAGGTAAACCCTTCGATTGATACAATTTATAAACCACCTGACTGCCCGCCAAAATGGCGATAAACCAAAAAATACTGTACCAACGTATCGCAATGCCGGCAATCGAAAACAATATGGGATCGGGATTCCAATGGATATATAGCAACTCCATAATTTACAACGATGTATGTTAAAGAAATAGTACAAGCCGAGAGTGGAAACAAACTCACTTGGTTACACCGAGGCACAGTCTATTTTCGTAAAATGCAAAGATAACGCAAGGCACGAAAAGGGCAAAACGGACTTGTCCATTTTTTATTTCGAATCACTACCTATCTGCAATAGACTTTTCAAAAAACAACACAAACAAAGTCCTAATCTACCATCTTCTGCCTCTATATCAAGCAATACAAGTCCTCAGAACGAGAGAGCTAAAAATAAACCGGACTGTTCTTCCTTTCTATAATATAATAAAAGTTGCAGGTGAGAGTAGAAAAATCAACTTTTTATTAGTTTTGTAAAAAAACAAATATATGCCCGTAACGATCCCTACACACAAGGCCACCCAACAATCGGACTGCGGAATATTGCTAAAAACAATTTCTCCCGGCTCTTTCCAAGAACCCGTCCAATATGCCCACCGAGACGATTACTACATATTCGGCATAGTAGAAAACGGGCATTGCTGTATCAGTATCGACTTTAAAAATTACACAGTATCGGACCATGAAATATTATGTGTTCAACCGGGTCAAGTTCACCGGGTTGTCGACACAGGAAATGCGCAAGCAACGATACTTTTCATAGATAGTGTATTTATCGACGCACCGGATAAACAAATCTTATCCGAATACGCATTATCTGTCGCACCGTTCCGAATAAACGACCTGCAATTCAACGAATTGGAACAAATTTTCTCCATTATCTCCCGAAATATAAATATACCGGAAAGCAGCCGTACCAAACGAATCGTACAAGACTTATCCCGTGCTGCCACGGGTATAATAATCGATAACATACAAAACATCATCTGCCGTCAATTGAAAAGCAGAAGACAAATCGAAATCACCTTAGCTCTCAAAAAACTACTCTCCGAAGATTCTCATATCAACAGAAGACCTTCTTATTACGCACAACTGCTACATATCTCCCCGGTCTATCTGAATGAAGTCGTCAAAAACATAACCGGGACCACCGCAAGCAAATACATTCAAGACGAAATCATATTGAGAGCCAAACGTATGCTAATCTATACCACCTTGAGCATAAAAGAGATAGCTTTCAATCTAGGGTTCGACGACCATACCTATTTCACCCGTCTATTCACTCAAACAGCCGGTTTATCCCCCACTACATACAGAAAAAAATACCTCGAATAATCCAATCATTACCCCATATAGTCTATTTCCCAGTTTCCCTATAAGCCGTTACTTTGTACTGTCTCCAAAAGAACCTATCGAACAAGAAAAAACGATGAACAAAAGACGGCTTATTTACTTGACAGACGCAATATTAATTCCCCTTTTCGTCTTATCATTATACTCAGGTATACAACTGCACATCGCAGGCCACGGAACCGAACACGACATTTGGCACAACTGGGCGGTATTTCATACCATCGACAGTCTGCTCTTTACTACATTCGGGATCATACACATCAAAAGTCATTGGTTTTGGTACAAAGGCTTGAAAAACAAAAAGCGGGAACGCAAAACACGAAGGAAACAAAAAATCGTCCTACTGCTCACATTCATCTTTATATGGGTCATTATTACCGGTATATGGTTGTTGTGTTTTGTCGAAGGAGCAAATTCGCCGTTTGGGAAATTACACTACAAGGCCGGTCTACTAATGGGTATCTTAGGGCTCCTGCACATAGTGAAACGATTGCGTCTCCTAAAAAACGGCTTATGTCTGAACACCTCTCACCCTACGAGTACTCCCCCTATCTCACCGAAATAAGCAAGGGTGAATTAAAATACCAAATGAATTCGTTACACAAAGGCAAAGCTCAGGTTAAATACATTTTATTCCTTTTTCCAATCCCCCCTCCTACTATTTTAGGAAGAACGAAATGAAACACATCAACGAGAGAAAGAACTTGAAAACACTGTCGGCTTCACATACAATAAAGCAAATACCACATGACGATGGATAGTTCGAAACCCGCCTGTTACCGCATAATATAAGGTGAAGAGACCCATTCAGTCAGACACCCGTTCCACTTGCACCAAACATCTATTTGTAAAAATTAAAACAGTTTCTAACTTTGCAGGCGATTTACAGATATAACTAAAAGATACAAAAGATGTGGTTATCACTCGCTTTTCTCTCGGCTTTCCTATTAGGCTGTTACGAAGTCTGTAAAAAGAAATCGCTCGACAACAATGCTGTCATTCCTGTACTCTTTCTCAATACCTGTTTTTGCAGTCTGTTGTTCCTCCCGTGTATTGTCCTTTCCTACGGGTTTCCCGAATTTATGCGAAATTCACTCTTCTATGTGCCCCCTTCCACCGGTCACGAGCATATTTATATCATAGGCAAAGCGGCGCTCGTCCTCACATCATGGACTTGTGCCTATTTCGCCACCAAACATTTGCCCATCACCATAGCCGGGCCAATCAAGGCTTCCCAACCCATTCTCACACTCGTAGGAGCATTACTCATCTTCGGCGAGCAACTGAATCTCTATCAATGGATCGGAGTCATTCTGGCGATCGTCTCGTTCATTATGCTATCCTTCTCCGGAAGAAAGGAAGGCATCAATTTCAAACACAATATCTGGATTCTCTTTATAGTCCTCGCCACAATCACCGGTGCGGCCAGCGGGTTGTACGACAAATATCTCATGTCGCACGGCTTCGACCGAATGACCGTACAAGTATGGTACTCCTACTATCAAATGGCGATGATGACCGTTATTCTCTTTGTATTATGGTATCCCAAACGTAAGCATACCACACCTTTTGTTTGGAAACCCTCTATCTTTTTCATCTCCCTGTTTCTCGTTTGTGCCGACTTCGTATATTTCTACGCCCTCAGCTACCCCGACTCCATGATTTCTATCGTCTCTATGGTACGTCGCAGCAGTGTCGTCGTCAGCTTCATAGCCGGCGCATTCCTGTTCCGAGAAAAAAAATATCCGTAGCAAATCGTTCGATTTGATACTCGTCCTATTGGGTATGTTCTTCCTTTATCTCGGCACAAAATAAAAGACGGTAACAATATTTACGGCTGTTTTTTTGGCTCACAGAAGCAAATATGATTACTTTTGTGTCAAACGATCGTTATGAAACTAAAGAATCTGTTATTCTGTTTATGCTCGATAGTCACCTTGACATCATCGGCAATAGAACCAGTAGCGCAATTATTCATTGCCATGCCCGACTCGCTCGTCCCTTCTATCGAAGTGAACCGAAGGAAGGACCTGATCGATTTGATGCACGCCGGACAGAAAGCCGAGATTGTCACGAAACTCGGCAGTAAAGCCGAGATGACACTGCTACAAGACAGCCTGCTCTCGATCGACCTGTCGAAACGCAGTAAAATGGAAATACGGTGGTATGATACAACCGGCAACGATACGATTATCGCTCTTGTCAATACGGTATATGCCCCGGCGGGAGACAGTCGCATACGGTTTTTCGACACTGCATGGAAGGAACTCCCCGCTTCGGAACGCATTCGCCAGATACGACGGGAAGAGTTTTTCCAATTCCCCGATAGCTTGACAAAGGCAAAAAAAGAAGACTTGTTACGTCCGGTAGACATTTTCCTTGTGGAGTACAACTTCGCTACCGACGGTTCTCTATGTGCCCGGCAGTCATGGGCAAACTATCTAGACAAAGAATCATTCGATCGTATCGAACCCTATCTGCAAGATTCAATCGTGTTGCATTGGAACGGAAAAAGATTCAAATAAAACAACCTCACTTTCCTGAACAGAATCAGATTCAATCGCAGCGATAATCATCTTATATCATCAGAGACCAAACGGGCTCAGTCGATAATTAGTAGGGATTGACCTTGTATATTCCAACCCCTCTCCTCAGAAACCGTTGTTTCTTCGATGTCTCCCCTATACGGCTAACGCCACACAGGGGAGAAGGGTAAATACAATCTCCATCTCATTCTCCAAAATAATGCGGCAGAGGGGAAACTCTTCCCTTACCGTTTCTCGCAACCCTATGGAGTATATGTCGCCAAACAAAATATAGGGAGAGGAGACACATAGTGACGGAAGAATCGGAAAACAGAAAGGTATTAACCTCCTGCCCTGCGCACACACGTACGATAGGGGAGGTGGCACGTAGTGACGGAGGAGTTCAAAAATACCCGCAGCAAGAGGGAACGGATTAGGGCATCCCCCTCTCCCCCTGCCGTGTCCCGTAGCTTTACGGGGTGTTCCCATAAAGGGATACAAGGAGAGTACCCGCAGGGCGAGGGGATTAAACTTTCAAAAAGCAATATATTGTCTTTCTCAATTCTTCTCCGAAGATATCCGGAATGAGGTTGTCGACAGAGATTCATCTCTAAAATCCAAGTCTATCCTCACAAATTTTCTACTAAATCACAAAACGGGGTTACCTTTACAGGTAACCCCGTTTAATTATACAAAAAAACCTCTTTAAAACTCTGCGTTTTTCGGTGTACGAGGGAACGGTATCACGTCGCGGATATTAGTCATACCCGTAACGAACAACAGCAACCGTTCGAATCCGAGCCCGAAACCCGAGTGGGGAGCCGTACCGAAACGGCGGGTATCGAGATACCACCACATATCCTTCATCGGGATATGCAACTCTTCGATACGGGCAAGTAACTTATCATAATTTTCCTCACGCTGCGAACCTCCGATAATCTCGCCGATACGGGGGAACAGCACGTCCATCGCCCGAACCGTCTTGCCATCGTCGTTCATTTTCATATAAAAAGCCTTTATCTCTTTCGGATAATCGGTAAGGATAACCGGTTTCTTGAAATGTTCCTCTACCAAGAAACGCTCATGTTCGCTCTGCAAATCGGCGCCCCAATAGACTGGATATTCGAATTTATGACCCGACTCCTCTAATATTTTTACACCCTCGGTGTACGGCAACCGCACAAAATCGTTATCCACGACGAACTTCAACCGGTCGATCAATTCCTTGTCGTACATTTGGCATAAAAATTCGAGGTCGTCCTGACAGTGATCGAGCGCATAACGAATCAGGTATTTGAGGAAATCCTCCGCCAAATCCATGTTCTCTCCGATTTCATTGAAAGCGACTTCCGGCTCTACCATCCAAAACTCGGCCAAATGTCGCGGCGTATTCGAATTCTCGGCGCGGAACGTAGGGCCGAACGTATAAATCGCGCCCAAAGACATCGCACCCAATTCACCTTCGAGCTGTCCCGATACAGTGAGGCTGGTAGGTTTGCCGAAGAAATCCTCGCTATAATCCACCGCTCCGTCCTCGGTCTTAGGTACTTGGTTCAAGTCAAGAGTCGTTACTTGAAACATAGCTCCTGCGCCTTCGCAGTCGCTACCCGTAATTAACGGAGTATTCAAATAGAAAAATCCCCGATCGTTGAAATATTTGTGAATGGCATAAGCCATATTGTGACGGATACGCAACACTGCTCCAAATGTGTTCGTGCGAGGACGCAAATGTGCGATTTCCCGTAAAAATTCCAGCGTATGCCCTTTCTTCTGCAACGGATATACATCGGGGTCGGCGCCGCCGTAAAGCTCTATGCTATCGGCCTGTATCTCGGCCTGCTGACCTTTACCTTGCGACTCCACCAATGTACCGATGACACTAATACAAGCACCGGTCGTTATCGGTTTCATCTCCGCTTCCGAAAATTTGGAGAGGTCCACCACGACCTGTATATTTTTAATGGTAGAACCGTCGTTCACGGCAATAAAATTCACATTCTTATTGCCACGGCGCGTACGCACCCAACCCTTTACATTTACTTTTGTCCCGTAAAGAGATGCATCAAATGCATCGACGACTTTGGTTCTTTTCATTGTTTCCATACTTTTCTATATAATTGTACACTTTTTTAAGCATCGTCCCGTACGGAGAACCGTTCGGGACGTGATAAACATTTCTTATTCGAATGAACCCATCTGCAACATGTTCACCTCTTGCTGAGTGAGGTAACGCCAACGTCCCCGTTGCAGGTTCTTCTTGGTAAGCCCGGCGAAATAAACCCGGTCGAGTTTAACCACACGATACCCTAAGGCTTCGAAAATACGACGCACGATACGATTCCGCCCCGAATGAATCTCGATACCCACTTGGTTCATATCCGTCTCGTTGGCATAACTTACGGCATCGGGCTGTATAGGGCCGTCTTCCAATTCTATACCATCGGCGATTCGTTGCATATCCTCCTCGCTCACATCTCGGTCGAGCCACACATGGTATATCTTTTTCTTGATAAACTTCGGGTGCGTCAGTTTCGATGCAAGGTCGCCATCGTTCGTCAGCAGTAACACACCGGTCGTGTTGCGGTCAAGACGTCCCACCGGATAAATACGTTCGGTACAAGCGTTACGCACGATATCCATCACCGTGAGTCGTCCTTGTGGATCGTCCGATGTAGTCACACAATCCTTAGGTTTATTCAACAATACGTAAATCTTACGTTCCAAAGTCACCACCTTGCCACGGAATGTCACCGTATCATTACGGGTAATCTTCGTTCCCAGTTCGGTCACGGCAACCCCGTTGACCAACACTTCTCCGGCTTGAATAAATTCGTCGGCCTCACGACGGGAACAGATCCCTGCATTAGCCATAAATTTATTCAGACGAATCGGTTCATTCGGATCCACCTCCGGCAACTCATATTCGATGCGCTGCGGGCGGCTGAACACCTTATTATTCCGACGCGGTTGCTGGCGATTCTGATTATATCCTCCGCGATTATTATACCCCCGGTTATTATATCCGCCCGGGCGATTGTTTTGCTTCGGATAACGAGGTCTCTCACTTTCCCCGTAAGGCTGCTGGAAGCCCTCTCCCACTTCGTTATTACGATTATAATCCTGATTATACCTCGGAGTATTGTTGTAATTATTGTTCCGACGGTTGTTTCCGTAATTGCCCTGACGGTTATTGCTATACCCTCCCTGACGATTACCATAGTTGTTTGGACGTTCGTTGCCGTAAGAACGATTTCCTCCATCTCCATAGTTATTGCGGGGATAGTATGGTCTTTCCGCATTTGCACTGTACGAGGAGTGTCCCTCTTCTCCTCCATTTCTTCTGTACTCTACTTTTTCATATCGCTCGGTCGCACCTTCGCGGTTCGACATTCCGATGCGCGGACGCTTAGCTCTTTTTTCGCTTTCCATAGAAATTGTTTGTAATTAAAAATACAAGCCTCTCGGCCTATTAAAAAACATCTGTTATAAATGATAGTTATTTTTTCTCATAAACAAAAATTAGTGCAAACCGAAAGTAAAAACAAATTTACTATCGAGCCGCAGCCTATGTTTGTAAACACGTTGCAAAGATACGAAGGATTTTTCATTTTGCTTCTATTACAATCGAATAAGTTGTTATTTTCTGCTTAAAAAAACAAAAGCTCGGGCCTTTTGTTCGTCCGGCTTGCAAAGAATCTGCCTTACAACCGTTCAAAGCAACAAATACATACTCAATACGGGAATCAGTGGGGTTATCCTTGCATATTTACCCCCCCTCCTCAGAAACGACTGTTTCTTCGGCCTCTCCCCTATCGCTATACGACACAGAGGAGAAGGGTAAAATCTATCCCTGTGCCGAAATGAGAATTACCATTTTAATCTTTTCTTCCTATTGTATCTATGTGGCATTGCCGGACATTTCAGCCCTTTTTTTTAGAACAGTGAGGGATTGGAGTGAGATTATTAAAACCTCTTCCCTGCCGTGTCCCGTAGTATTATGGGGTGTTTTGCGACAGCAAAATATAGAGGCGGTGTCCGAAGGACAGAGGGGTTAAATAAAATTATCCGCAACAGAGGAAACATATCAAAGTATCAACACCCTACCTCTGTTCATCGCAGATGAGATAGGGGGAGTGCCCGAAAGGCTAGGGGATTAAGCCTTCAAAAACATAATACATTATCTTTCTCAATCCTTCATCGAAGAGATCGAACTGTTGCTATTGTCAAGAATTTCATCGCTAAAATTCATGTCTATTCCTTCTGATTTTCTACTGAACCCAATACAGAACCGGCATGCGATAAACGTCGAAGGAGAATAAGAGGTTCTCTTATTCTCCTTCGGTTACAAGTCTCATTTCTATTTTTCATCTAATCTTGCGAGGCTTCCCCACCTCATCAAAACCCGGTATATGAGTGAGGAGTTATCTTTCGTAATTCCTCTTTTACCGATTCCGAAACATCGAGCGTATCGATAAATTCCCGTATGGAGTCGGCATTAATTACCGTATTCGTCCGTGTCAAAGCCTTCAAAGTCTCGTACGGGTGAGGATAACCCTCCCTCCGCAAAATCGTCTGGATACCTTCGGCTACCACATTCCACATCTGATCGAGATCGCGATATATAGCCGGTTCGTTCAGTAACAGTTTATTCAAGCCCTTGATTGTACTATGGAAGGCAATCAGCGTGTGAGCCAAAGGAACACCCACATTCCGCAACACGGTCGAATCGGTCAAGTCGCGTTGCAAGCGCGAAACCGGCAACTTCGAAGACAAGTGGTCCAGTATGGCATTGGCTATTCCGAGATTCCCCTCCGAATTTTCATAATCGATGGGGTTCACCTTGTGAGGCATTGCCGACGAACCCACTTCTCCCGCTTTGATTTTCTGCTTGAAATACTCCATAGAAATGTATTGCCAGAAGTCCCGGTCGAGATCTATCACAATCGTGTTGATACGACGCAAAGCATCGAACAGAGCGGCGAGATTGTCATAATTCGAAATTTGAGTGGTCCACTCCTCCCGGTCTATCCCCAACCGCTCCTTCAAAAATCTATTCCCGAATGCCGGCCAATCGATATCGGGATAAGCAAAACGATGAGCATTGAAATTACCGGTAGCTCCTCCGAACTTACCGCTCACCGGAACCGATTCGAGCAAAGCCATCTGCCGTTCCAACCGATAGCCAAATACCCGTATCTCTTTCCCCAGACGGGTGGGCGATGCCGGCTGCCCGTGAGTTTTGGCAAGCATGGGAATATCTTTCCATTCCTCGGCATACCGGTTGATAATAGCCAGCATATCTTTCAACACTGGGAAATAACAATCGTGCAAAGCCTCTTTCAACAAAAGAGGAACCGACGTATTATTAATATCCTGTGAAGTCAACCCGAAATGGATAAACTCTTTATAAGCCTCCAAATGCAATTCGTCGAATTTCTCTTTAATAAAATACTCGACAGCCTTCACATCATGATTAGTAACAGACTCTATCGACTTCACTTTTTCGGCATCGGCCTCCGTAAAATCGGTATATATCTTGCGCAACGCCGGAAACAAATCAGGATTTACCCCCGAGAGCTGAGGAAGCGGCAATTCGCACAATGCAATGAAATACTCGATTTCGACCCGTACCCTATACCGGATAAGTGCCCATTCCGAAAAATAAAGCGACAAATTTTTCACCTTATTGCGATAGCGGCCATCGACAGGAGATATAGCCGTGAGTGATGATAATTCCATAGTCTTTTATTTGAAATAGAGTACAAAAATACGATTTCCCCGGCAATTTTTACACAATAATTTCATTTTTTGTTTTGCAGATAAAAAAATAGTATTACCTTTGCAACGCTTTTCGGCAAACTATCCGGGCGTTTAGCTCAGCTGGTTTAGAGCATCTGCCTTACAAGCAGAGGGTCGGCGGTTCGAATCCGTCAACGCCCACAAAAATAAACCTTCACTTTCGTTATTCAACTATCGGGCGTTTAGCTCAGCTGGTTCAGAGCATCTGCCTTACAAGCAGAGGGTCGGCGGTTCGAATCCGTCAACGCCCACTTCCGACAGAGACTACATCATAAGAATGATGTGGTCTTTTTTATTTTCTACCTTTAATAAAAGCTTGCGGTCTGGAATTAATGTTATCTTTGTGGCAGGTATAGTTCCTTTATTATTTTAATATTTTACGGACGATGAAGCGTAGTAGTATTTGGAAAGCTGTCTTCGGAGCAGTATGTTTGGGCGGATTGTGTGCAGCCTGCACCTCCCGTCCGGGGATTCACATCACGGGATCCGTGCGTCATGCGGATGGGGCACTTCTGGTTTGCCAGCGGTCGGTTGGCGGAATGTTCAATTCGCAGACGTTTGATACGTTGAAGTTGCAGGCGGACAGCACGTTCACGCTGACGCTGTCCGGAGGAGAATACGAGCGGGTTCAGTTCTATCTGTATGGAAAGAAGAAAATGGGTTCACTTCTTGCCAAGGAAGGAACGATGCGGATCGAATTGGACGGATGGGCCGAAAAGCCGATGACCGTCACCGAAGGGCAGGATGACAAGACGGTCCGTGTGGCAGAACTGCTGGACCAGCTGTATGATGATGTATTCGCCATCCGTGCACGGAGAGGCGACCGTTGGCAGATTGCCCGTGACACCGTGGCTACATCGGTGCGCTGCAAGCTGACGGACTATGCCCTTTCGCTGGACAAGGAGGTGGAAGGCGTGGACGAGGACCTGCGTACCAAGGTCCGTCAGGACATACGCATGCAGTTGCTGCTGGCTTTCCAGAACCAGGTACTGGCTTCTGTCTTCCGGTCGTCCGAGGCTACGAAGCAGGAATGGCTGGCCCAGCTGGACAGCATGACGGCTTTCTGCTCCATCAATCATCCTTGCAGTCCTTTCTCCCTTTCGTTCTACGACGCGGCAAGTTATGATACCGGCATCCGTTATTATACCAAGGGCGAGCCGAAGCCGGAAGGAGTGGAGAAAGGCGTGCAGCTGACTTTTTACGATTTCACGCACCGGCTGACGGGCAAGGCGCAGGAAGCTGCTCTGGCCCAGCTCTTCCTCGAAGACGAGTCGCAGCAGCGTTATGACCCGCAACTGCTTCCGCTGGCCGACGAGTTCCGCCGCCTCTATCCCGAAAGCGGATGGATGCCGTGGGTGGACCGTGCCGTGGCCAAGAACCGTGCCTTCAACGAAACAACAATCCCTGCCGATATCCATTTCCCCGATGTCAGCTCGGCCAAGACGATTAAGGACGTGACTGACCGATACAAAGGGAAAGTCATCTTCATGGACATCTGGGCCACGTGGTGTGGTCCCTGCCGTGCGTCGTTTGCCCACATCGCTCCGTTGCAGGAGTATGCCGCGGCCAACGATGTGGTGCTGCTTTACCTCTCCATCGACCGTCCGGAGGACGATGAAAAGTGGCGGAAGATGGCTGCGCACTACAACCTGAAAGGCGAACACGTCCGTGGGCAGGAGGCCTTCCATCAGGAAATCTATGATACCTTCGGCCATAAGGGTGCCCTGAGCATTCCGCGCTGCGTCATCTTCGACAAGCAGGGGAACATCCGTTTCAGCACGGCCGCCTCGCCCGAGCAGTGGGACAAGCTGAAAGAACAGTTGCAGGAAGCGGCCAGGTAAAGGAGGCTGTACGATGAACAGGTATGGGATAATGGGACTGCTGCTGTGGGTATTCTTCTCTCTGGCAGCGTCGGCACAGATTCCGGACAGCATAGCCGGGCCGCTGACGGCGCTGGCCCGCCGTGTGGAGCAGTTCGGTAAGGCGCTGCCACAGGAAAAGGTGGCCTTGCACCTCGACAACACCAGCTATTATCAGGGCGACGACATCTGGTTCCAGTGCTACGTGGTGGCCTCCGGACTGAACCGTCCCACGGGGTGGAGCAAGACGCTGTATGTGGAACTGCTCAACCCTGGAGGCGAGATTGTATCCAAGCAGATTCTTCCTGTCAGGAACGGCCGTTGCCACGGCCACTTCGCCCTGACGCAATTGCCGTTCTATTCCGGCTTCTACGAGGTGCGGGCCTATACCAAATACATGTTGAACTTCGATGAGGCTTCGGTCTTCTCGCGCATCATCCCCGTCTTCGACAAGCCGGCGGTGCCGGGCAACTATGTGGAAAAGGAAATCAGCCCAAGGGCAGGCAAGTATCCGCAGGAACGCAAGCGGCCGCGGAAGGAGAAGAAACTGAACCTCCGCTTCTATCCCGAAGGCGGCTATCTGGTGAAGGACGTGCCGGTGCGTGTGGCCTTCGAGGCGACGGATGCCTATGGCAATCCGGTGGACGTGTCGGGGCGCGTGGTGGACAAGGAGGGCCGCGAATGCCTCACCTTTGCCACGGGCCACGAGGGGAAAGGCAGCTTTACCTATACGGCCGGCGAGGAAGAAGGTCGGGCCGAAGTCATCTGGAATGAAAAGCGATACCGTTTCGACCTGCCGGAAGCCAGGGAGCAGGGCTTTGCCTGTTCGGTGGATAACCTCAGTTCGCCGGACAGCCTGCTGGTGACGGTACAGAAGAACGCCCGTACGCCGGGCAGTGTGCTGGGGATGGCGGTTATCGGCGGAGGGCAGCTCTACCACTTCAGCATGCTGACGGTCACCCGCAGCCGTCCTGTCCGCTTCGGGCTGGACAAGCGGAATCTGCCCGTAGGCGTGGTGCAGGTTGTGTGGTTCGACCCTTCCGGCCGGCTGGTGGCCGACCGTCTGATTTTTGCCGGGCAGCCCGACACCCTGTCGGTGGCGGTCCGTTCGGACAAGGCTGCCTATCAGCCCTACGACTCCATCCGTCTGGACGTTGAGGTCCGGGATGCGGAAGGCCGACCCGTGCAGGCGCCTCTCTCGGTTTCCGTGCGCGACGGCTGGCAGGAGGTGGAGAACCGCCACAGCCTGCTGACCGACCTGCTGCTGATGTCGGACATCAAAGGATACGTCCACCGTCCCGCCTGGTATTTCGAATCCGGCGACCTGGCGCACCGCCGTGCGCTGGACGAACTGCTGATGGTGCAGGGCTGGAGGAGATACGACTGGGAGAGCATGGCTGGTGTACGCCCCTTCGACCTGAAATACCTGCCCGAGCAGGGCATCGAGCTGCACGGCACGGTGGTGTCGATGGTGCGCAGCAAACCGCGTGCCGGGGTGGAAGTGTCTTCCTTCCTGAGCAGTCCCGGCGAAGATCCGGAGGCGGGTAGGCAGCAGTCCTTCGGCCTCTTTACCACCGACAGCCTGGGGCGTTTCTCCTTCGTCTCGCAGATAGAGGGGAAGTGGAACCTGATACTGGCCGTGACGAAGGAGGGCAAGAAGAAAGACCACCGCATCGTGCTGGACCGTGTGTTTGCTCCCGCGCCCCGCATGTATCCGCTGGCCGAGATGCAGGTACGGGTACCCGGCGGGGAACAGAAAGTCGCTCCGTCGTCCGATGAGCAGGCCGATACGGTTCAAGTGGAAGAAGACTACAACCTGTTCCTTCAGGCCTACGAAGACTCGTTGCGACGCCTGGGCATCGACGAGAAGATACACCACCTGGACGAGGTGGAGGTGAAAGCCCGCAAGCGCGACAAGGCCAGCGATGTCTATCAGGCCCGCACCAAGTCCATAGCCTACTACGACGTGGCCTCGGAGATGGACGACATCCAGGACCGGAACGGCTTTGTGGGGGACGACATCCACGAACTGATGAGGAACATGAATCCCGATTTCTATACCGAGTTCAGTCCGTCGGGCGAGGAGTATTTGTTCTACAAAGGCCGTCTGGCTTTGTTTGTCATCAACTATGAGCGTACCCGCCACGAGGAAATGGACTTCAACAAATATCGTAGTCTGACGCTGGAGTCCATCAAGTCCATCTACATCAGCGAGGATCTTGGGATCATGTGCCGCTACGCCGACCCGCGGTTCACGCCGATGAACATCGACAAACTGTATGGTTGTGTTGTATTGATTGAAACTAAACCGGAGGGGGAAATACCTGCCAAGGGGGCGAAAGGGGTACGCAAGACGTGGCTCGAAGGCTATAGCAAGGTTAAAGAGTTCTATTCGCCGGACTATCGGGTACTGCCCCGTGAGGAAGATTATCGCCGGACGCTGTACTGGCAGCCGGAGCTGATGACCGACGAACAGGGACGTGCCACGGTGCGCCTTTTCAACAACAGCCGTTGCCGCCACCCGCGCGTCACGGTCAATGTACTCGATTCCGACGGGCGTATCGGTAGCCTGGAACAATAATCCGACTTGATTTGTATGTGCTTGATACGTAAATAGTTATCAGTTTATTTTCGTTTGAAGAAAATAAACTGATAGTTTACTGGCTTTAAACTGTCGGTTTACTCCGTTTAAACTGCGAGTTTAAAGCCTTTAAACTGACAGTTTAACGCCTTTGAACTGGTAGTATACTGCGTTTGAACTGATTGGTCAGCACAGGGGAAGCTGGCGGATAACGTTTGCTGACAAAAAAAGAGGGCATATCCCGATTGGGATACACCCTCTTTCCTTATTTCAGGCTGGCCGCCTGCCGATGCGGTTGGCGCATCAAAGTCCTGCCAGTTCTACAATCTTGTCGACTGCTGCACTCAGGCCGTCGGGGTTCTTGCCACCGGCTGTTGCGAAGTGGGGCTGACCGCCACCGCCACCCAGAATGAGTTTGGCGGCTTCCTTCACCAGGGCGCCGGCTTTCAGGCCATTGGCCACCAGGTTGTCGCTCAGCATGACGGTGAGCATCGGCTTGCCTTCGAACTCGGTGCCGGCCACGAAGAACAGGTTCTCCGTGATCTGGCCGCGCAGCTGGAAGGCGATGTTCTTCACTGTCTCGGCGGGCAGGGGAGCGCAGAACTTGATGAGCTTCACGCCGTTCACTTCCTTGATGCTCTGCAACAATTTTTCTTTCAGCAGGGCTTCCTTTTCCTTCATGAATTCCTCTACCTGCTTCTTCAGTCCGGCATTCTCCTCGATGTACTTGCGGATGGTTCCGGCCAGGTCGGGGGCGTTGTTGAAGAGTGCTTTCAGGTCGCGGATGGTATCTTGCAGCGTGTCAATCAACTCTTCTACACGGGCACCTGTATAGGCCTCGATACGGCGTACACCGGCAGCTACAGAGCTTTCGGATACAATCTTTACCATACCGATGTGGCCCGTAGCGGCTACGTGCGTACCACCACAGAACTCGATGGACGAGCCGAACTGGATGACGCGGACGTGGTCGCCGTACTTCTCACCGAAGAGGGCGATGGCGCCCAGTTCCTTGGCTTCCTCGATAGGAATGTTGCGGTATTCCTTCAAAGGAATGTTGGCGCGGATCTTGGCGTTGACCAGATGCTCTACCTGACGCAGTTGCTCGTCGGTCACCTTTTGGAAGTGTGAGAAGTCGAAACGCAGCGAGTCTGGCGTAACCAGCGAACCTTTCTGCTCTACGTGGTCGCCCAGCACGGTGCGCAGTGCTTCGTCCAGCAGGTGTGTACACGAGTGGTTGGCGGCGCAGGCGGCGCGCTTGTCGGTATCCACGCAGGCCATCATGGGTGCGTCGAGGTGCTCGGGCAGCTTCTTGGCAATGTGGATGGGCAGGTTGTTTTCTTTCTTGGTGTCGATGATGTCGATGGTCTCGAATTCGCTTACCAATACACCCGTATCGCCTACCTGACCACCGCTTTCGGCGTAGAACGGAGTCTTGTCCAGCACAATCTGGTAGAGTGTTTGGTTTTTCTGCTTCACCTGACGGTAGCGCAGGATGCTGGTTTCATATTCTGTATAGTCGTAACCTACAAATTCGGTAGTGCCTTCCTTCAGCGTAATCCAGTCGCCGGTCTCTACGGCGGCGGCGTTGCGGGCACGCTGCTTCTGCTGCTGCATTTCGGCGTCGAATTCCTTCGTGTCGGCTGTCATGCCATTCTCGCGCAGGATGAGTTCGGTCAGGTCGAGCGGGAAGCCGAAGGTGTCGTATAGCGTAAAGGCGTCCTTGCCGCTGATTTCGGTCCTGCCGGCAGCCTTGGCCTCGGCCATGGTCTTCTCGAGCAGGCGGATACCCGTTTCCAGCGTACGCAGGAAGGCTTCTTCCTCTTCCTTGATAACCTTGGCGATGAGGTCCTTCTGGGCGTTCAGTTCGGGGTAGGCGGCTCCCATGTTGTCTATCAGCACGGGCAGCAGCTTGTACATGAACGACTGCTTCTGACCCAGGAAAGTGTAGCCATAACGTACGGCACGGCGCAGGATGCGGCGGATGACGTAGCCGGCCTTGGCGTTGCTGGGCAGCTGTCCGTCGGTGATGGAGAAGGCGATGGTACGGATGTGGTCGGCAATGACGCGCATGGCCACGTCCTTCTGCTTGTCTTCGCCATACTTGGCACCAGCCATGGCGGCGATGGCCTGGATGAGTGGCTGGAAGACGTCGGTGTCGTAGTTGGACGTCTTGCCCTGCATGGCCATACAGAGACGCTCGAAGCCCATACCGGTATCGATTACCTTGGCGGGCAGACCTTCGAGGCTGCCGTCGGCCTTGCGGTTGAACTGCATGAACACGAGGTTCCATATCTCGATGACCTGCGGATGGTCGTGGTTCACCATGTCGCGGCCGGGTATCTGTTTCTTTTCTTCTTCGGAACGGAGGTCGATGTGGATTTCCGAGCACGGACCGCAGGGGCCTGTATCACCCATTTCCCAGAAGTTGTCGTGCTTGTTACCGTTGATGATGTGGTCCTTCGGCAGGAACTGTTCCCAGTAGGAAGCAGCTTCATCGTCGCGGCTCAGGCCTTCTTCGGGGCTGCCTTCGAAGACGGTAGCATAGAGGTTTTCGGGATTGATTTTCAGCACGTCCACCAGGTATTCCCAGGCCCAGGAGATGGCTTCCTTCTTGAAGTAGTCGCCGAATGACCAGTTGCCCAGCATCTCGAACATGGTGTGGTGATACGTGTCGTGTCCCACTTCTTCCAGGTCGTTGTGCTTTCCGCTGACGCGCAGGCACTTCTGTGAGTCGGCCACTCTTTTATATTTGGCGGGATGATTGCCCAGGATGATGTCCTTGAACTGGTTCATACCTGCGTTGGTAAACATCAGCGTAGGGTCGTCCTTAATCACCATGGGAGCGGAAGGGACGATGTGGTGTCCCTTGCTTTCGAAGAAACTCTTGAACGAGTCTCTGATTTCGTTTGCAGTCAACATATACTATCTAATTTTTTAAGTTTCAGAATACTGAGGTTTTTCAAGTTAGCTGATGGCTTGCCCCTGATTCTTTTGCAGGGTGGGAACATTCTGCTTGTTGGAAAACGGAATGTGCAAAAGCTCAATAACTTAAAAACTCAAAAAAACTGTGCAAAGATAGCTTGTTTTTATTACTTTTGCCGCATAGACCACTGAAATATTTCCAAAAAGATGCGCAAAGTATACTATATATACAATCCTCAGACGCAGACCTACGACCGCATTTATCCTACGATGAAGCAGCGGGCAATGAGTTATCTGCGCCGTCTTTTTATTGGCATGGGACTGGGAGCGGGCAGTTTTATTGTGCTTCTGCTCATCTTCGGTTCGCCCTCGGAAAAGGAATTGAGGATGGAAAACAGCCAGTTGCAGGCGCAGTATAATGTGCTTTCGCGTCGGATGGATGAGGCTATCGGCGTGTTGCAGGATATCCAGCAACGCGATGACAATCTCTATCGGGTCATCTTCATGGCCGACCCTGTGCCGACGGCTATTCGCCAGGGGGGATATGGTGGAACCAACCGTTACGAACACCTGATGAAGATGGCTAACTCGGAGCTGGTAGTACATACCACGCAGAAGATGGATATGCTTACGAAGCAACTCTATATTCAGTCGCGTTCGTTCGATGACGTTGCACGCATGTGCAAGCAGCATGATGAGATGCTTCGATGCATTCCGGCCATACAGCCCATTTCAAATAAGGATTTGAAGCAGACGGCTTCGGGCTATGGCACACGTGTCGATCCGATTTATGGCACGACTAAATTCCATTCGGGCATGGACTTCTCTGCCCATCCAGGTACAGACGTTTATGCGACGGGCGATGGTACGGTGGTGAAGATGGGATGGCAGACTGGATATGGCAATACCATCATCATTGATCATGGTTTTGGCTATCAGACGTGGTATGCCCACTTGCAGGACTTTCGTACGAAGCTGGGTAAGAAAGTGGTACGCGGTGAAGTGATAGGCGGCGTGGGCAGTACTGGTAAGAGTACCGGTCCGCATTTGCATTATGAGGTTCACGTCAAAGGGCAGGTGGTCAATCCCGTCAATTATTACTTTATGGATCTGAGTGCCGAGGATTATGACCGCATGATACAGATTGCAGCCAACCAGGGTAAGGTGCTGGATTAGTTGAGAGAGTTATGTATTATTTATCGTCAGATTGTTAAATAATTGCTTCCGTGTTGAATATCGATAAGAACTTGAAGTTGTATTACTCAATCAGTGAAGTCGCCGAGATGTTCGGGGTTAACGAGTCGCTGCTTCGATATTGGGAGAAAGAGTTTCCTCAGCTTTGTCCTAAGAAAGCTGGGCGTGGTGTTCGTCAGTATCGTAAGGAGGATGTAGAGACAGTGAGGCTGATTTACCATCTGGTGAAGGAACGGGGCATGACACTGCCAGGAGCCCGTCAGCGTCTGAGGAACAACAAGGAAGCCACGCTACGCAGCTATGAAATTGTAGACCGTCTGAAAAGCATCCGTGAGGAGCTTCTGGCTATGCGTGATGCGCTCGATGCTTTTACCTACGACGACTTGGAGGCGCTGAAGGAAAATATCGGCGATCTACAGTCTTCGCCAGAAGATCGTTAGTCCTCAATTCTTGATACCTGTTTGATGTTTTGCACCTGTTTCAGGTTGTTGCAGATGGTACGTACGTCGTCTACATCGTGTACGTAGAGTTGTATTTTCCCTTCGAAGATACCATCGTTGGTTTCCATGGTCAGTTTACGGATATTGACATTCAGCTGACGCGAGATGACCTGTGTCACTTCATTCAGTAGTCCTACATTGTCTATACCTTTGATATAGATGGTTACAAGGAAGGAAAGTTCCTTGTGTGTATCCCATTGGGTAGCTATGATACGATTGCCGTAGCTGCTTTTCAGGCGGGCTGCTACAGGACATTGGCGCTTATGGATAATGACTTGATTGTTCTCGTTGATGTAGCCTAACACGTCGTCACCTGGGATGGGGTGGCAACAGTCGGCCATGATGTATTCTTTGGAGATCGCTTCTTCGGTCAGTTTCAGGATCTTTTTGGTATCTATCTTTTCCTGTTGTACTTTCTCTTGTGAACCTTTTCCTTCATTTGTATCTTTTTCTTCTTTTCCATTGCCGAACGAGAAGGATAGCAGCTTTTTCCAACTCTTTTCCTGTTTCTCCTTGAAGGCATTGCGGTCAGCATCGCCCAGCACCAGTTTCTTGCTGCCGATGGCAACCAACAGTTCGTCGTGGGTGTGGAAGTTGTGCAGGCGTGTCAGTTTGTTCAAAGACACTTCATCCATACGGATTCCCTCTGCATTAAGGAATTCGGCTAAAATCTTTTCTCCCTCCTTTTGGTTAGCTTTGGCTTCTTTGCGCAGGATGGAGGCTATTTTGGCACGTGCGCGTGCTGTGGTGGCATAGTTCATCCATTCGGGTTGCACGCGTTGCGATTTCGAGGTAAGTATTTCTACCTGGTCACCACTTTGTAGCTTGTGGCTTAGGGGGACCAGCTTGTGGTTGACCTGTGCACCGATACAGTGGCTGCCGATGTCGGTGTGCAGGGAAAAGGCAAAGTCTAGGGCCGTACAGTTCTGGGGCATGGTCTTCAGGTCTCCTTTGGGGGTGAAGACAAAAATTTCAGATGCAAAGAGATTCAGTTTGATGGTATCGAGGAAGTCGATGGCATCGGGCTGCGGATCATCTAGAATCTCTTTAATGGTTCTCAGCCATTTTTCCAGTTCGCCTTCGTCTTCACTACCGCCGCCTTCTTTGTATTTCCAGTGGGCGGCAAAGCCCTGTTCGGCCACGTCGTTCATGCGTTCGCTACGGATCTGTACTTCGATCCACTGGCCGTTGTTGCCCATCAGGGTGACGTGAAGCGCCTGATAACCGTTGGCTTTCGGGTGGCTTACCCAGTCGCGCAGTCGGTCGGGGTGAGGCTTGTATATCTTGGAAATGGCTACATAGATGTCGAAACAGTCATTCAGTTCTTCTTCCAGATTCTTGGGCGTGAAGATGATGCGGACGGCCAGGATGTCGTAGATTTCTTCGAAGGGAACATGCTTGGTCTGCATCTTGTTCCAGATGGAGTAAATGGACTTGACACGTGCTAAAATATGGTACTTCATGCCCATTTTGTCCAGTTGGGCGCGGATAGGAGCCGTGAAGTCCTTAAAAACCTTGTCGCGTTCGGCGGCTGTAGCTTCCAGCTTCTTCTCGATGACTTCATATTCCTCAGGATGTTCATATTTGAAGCTGAGGTTTTCCAGTTCGGTCTTGATCTTGTAGAGGCCCAAGCGGTTGGCCAGTGGGGCGTAAATGTACATGGTTTCGCCGGCAATTTTGTATTGCTTGCTGGGAAGCATGGAGCCGAGGGTGCGCATGTTGTGAAGTCGGTCGGCTATTTTGATGAGGATGACGCGGATGTCATCGCTCATGGTGAGCAGCAGTTTTTTGAAGTTCTCGGCCTGTGCAGAAGCCTTGTCGCCAAAGATACCACCTGAGATTTTGGTCAGTCCGTCTACAATCTGGGCAATCTTAGGACCAAAGATGTTTTCGATGTCTTCTACTGTGTAATCAGTATCTTCTACAACATCGTGCAGCAGAGCTGAGCAGATGGAGGTTGAACCCAATCCGATTTCGGTGCACACAATCTTGGCTACGGCGATGGGGTGAAGAATGTAGGGTTCGCCCGAGCGTCGTTTGATGCCTTTGTGTGCCTGGTTGGCGAAGTTGAATGCTTTGGTGATGATTTCAACACGCTTGCGGTGTTTGGTAGCCAGATAGCAGTTCAGCAAGTCCTGAAAAGCTTCCTGTATCATCGCTTCTTCCGCTTTCTCTTTCTCTTTCAGATCAAGGTTCTCTTCCATATCCGTATCCAATTTACTTCACTTTCTGCAAAAATAAGCAAATTTTGACATCGGACAAGCATTTTGTTGTTTAAAACATCGGTTATGCCCGAATTATTTGGAAGAGGCGGTAAGGTAAGTATACTTTTACTTGTATATCTTCAGCGTCTTTCCTGCGCGGATATTGTTGCCTCGCAGGCCATTCCAGCTACGCAGCTTGCTGACACTGACACCATAACGTTGTGCGATTCCACCCAGCGTGTCACCATTCTTTATCTTGTAGTAGATGGGCTTGCCATTGCCGGTCACGGCTTTGGAAGTACTGCTGCTGGCCACGGATACGGTACGGCGATTTTTGAACAGCTCGGCCTGGCGGTGGTTGTAGATGGTGTCTTGGTTGTCTATAAAGGTGCTGATGGCATTCATGGGGAGGCGCAGGGTTTGCGGCTTGCTGTCACCTGGGATAATGCTGCGTTTGTATTGCGGATTGAGGCTCTTGAGTTCGTCCATCGGCACGTGGCAGATGTCAACGATTTGCTCGAAGTGCAGGTTGCGGCTTACCTGGATGGTGTCTGTAGCCTCAGGAATGTTGGTTTCCATCGGGCAGATGTTGTGCTTGCAGTAGTAGGACATGATGTAGTTGGCCGCAATGAAAGCAGGTACGTAGCCACGTGTTTCGCGGGGCAGATAGTTATAGATGGCCCAATAGTCGGTCTTGCCTCCTGCCCGACGAATGGCCTTGTTGATGGTGCCGGGACCGCAGTTGTAGGCGGCGATGACCAGATTCCAGTCGTTGTAGATGCCATAAAGGTCCTTCAGATAGCGTGCTGCAGCCCAAGTGGCCTTAATGGGGTCGCGGCGTTCGTCTACGAGGCTGTTGCTTTCCAAACCATAGAGTTTGCCTGTCTGAAGCATGAATTGCCAAAGGCCGGCAGCGCCTGCGCGCGATACGGCCGAGGGGTTCAGGGCCGATTCGATGATGGGCAGGTATTTCAGTTCGAGAGGCAGATCGTAGGCATCAAGGGCTTTTTCGAAAATGGGCATGTAGAAATTGCAGGCGCTGAGCATGAAGGCCACCTGATTGCGCAGGCGGGTGGCGTACATGTCGATGAACTTGCGCACGATTTCATTGTAGGGCATCTCCATAATGACCGGCATGCGCGACAGGCGGTCGATGTAGATGGAGTCGCTGAACAGCGGATTTTCATGCGAAGTGCTGCAATCCTTTCCCAAGTCGATGTAAGTCTTGGCTTTCCAGTCGTTCAGCAGGCTGTCCAGCGGATAGGTCATGCTTCGTGGCAGGTCGATGGTTTCTTCGCGTTGGGTTCCGTTTTCGTTGATGACTACGTTGACACTTTCCTGCGCGCAGAGGGGGGCGGTCAGGAAGGTGGCGAACATCAGGGCAGAACTTATGATCAATTTCTTCATATTCTTTCTATATCGGTTTGGTGATGAGTATTCGTTTTTCAGAAGCGGAAGCTGCATTGTACGCCCACGGATTTGTCTTTCAGTGTGGCTGGGTTGTAGTAGCCTCCTGTCTGGTTGTTGATGAGGGTGGGTTCCACCTTCATGCTCAGGTCGGGGCCGATGTCGAAATTGGACAATTCGGCGTCCACATAAGCGTCGACCACGGATATCAGATAGACGCCGATGAAGGCGAAGATACTCAAGTCGCGCCAACGGCGATAGGTGTCCTTGCGCTTACGCAGGGTTTCTGTGATTTGCGAGTGCGATACGCGGTCGATGTAGCCCGGCGGTAGCAGGTCGGTGATACTGCTGGAGTCCCATTTCTCGTTGACGGCATCCACGTAGGCTGCTTGATAGTCCTTGTACATCTTGCCGTTCCATGTCAGGGCATAGGCACAACCTGCAAATCCGCCGTAGACGATGGGCAGCTTCCAATACTTACGGTTGTAGATTTGTCCGCCGCCGGGGATGACCAGTGCCAGCCAAGTAGCTTTGGTCGGATTGGGTACCCATTGCTTGCGTTTCAGTTCGCGGCTCAGGCTGTCCGTCGGATCTTTTTCTTGCTTGATGTCGGGGCTGGCCGTCAGTTCAAGCATTTTTTTCTTGTTCTCGTTGGCAATGCTGTCGGCCGTTGCTTTTGCCAGAGCGTCCAGCGTGTCGGCTTTTAAGGCCTGTTGCTGAGGTGAGAGTGTCTTGTGGGTCGTGTCGGCCTGCAGTTCGTGCGATCTGCGAAGGGCGGCGCGAGGGCGGTTCTGCCCATACACGACAATCCCTGCCGCCTGTAGGAAACAGAGCAGCAGGGCTGTCAGTATCTGATATTTAAGTCTTTTTCTTGTCATTTATTTTTCAGCGTGTCGAGGATGCCGATGATGCGTTCTAATTCTTCTTCGTTGCTGAAAGGGATGCTGATTTTGCCTTTTCCCTTTTCTGAACAGGTCAACTGGACCTTGGCGCTGAAGAAGTTTGAAAGTTGTTGTTTCAACAGGTTGAATTCTTCGGGCAGTTTGGCTCGTTTGGGAGCTATCTTGCGCCCTCCGCTCTTCACGGCTTCGCCTTCGCTCAGCGACTTGACGATTTCTTCCACCTTGCGGACGGAGTAGCCATGCTCCAATATCTCTTCGTAGATCTTCACTTGCAGCTTGGGGTCGTCCAGCGTCACGAGGGCGCGGGCGTGTCCCATGTCTATCTGCTTGTTTTGCAGGCCCATCTGTACGGGCGCGGGCAGCTTCAGCAGGCGCAGGTAGTTGGCGATGGTGGTGCGTTTCTTGCCCACGCGTTCGCTCAGGCGCTCCTGCGTCAGGCCGTACTGTTCGAGCAGGTGCTGGTAGGCCAGGGCTATTTCCACCGAGTTGAGGTCTTCGCGTTGGATGTTCTCGATGAGGGCCATTTCCATGACGTTCTCGTCGTCGGCGGTGCGGATGTAGGCGGGTATGCGGGTGAGGCCTGCCATCTGCGAGGCACGGAAGCGTCGTTCGCCGGCAATGAGCTGGTACTCGTCGTCCGAGAGCTTGCGCAGCGTGACGGGCTGGATGATGCCAATCTCGGCGATGGAGTCGGCCAGTTCCTGCAGGGCAGTCGGGTCGAACTCACGTCGCGGCTGGTTGGGGTTGACGACAATCTTCGACAACTCTATCTCGTTGATGGAGGAAGAGCCTTCGGTCTGCACGTCGTCCATGGAGAGCAGTGCGTCCAGGCCGCGTCCTAATGCATTTCTTTTTAGTGCCATATCTGTCAGTTTCCTTTTTCTTTATTTTTCTCTTTCTATCAGCTCCTTGGCCAGTGCCATGTGGTTCTTGGCGCCTGTAGAGTCTGCGTCGTAGAGGATGGTGGGCAGGCCGTAGCTGGGCGCTTCGCTCAGTTTCACGTTGCGCTGGATGACGGTCTTGAACACCAGTTCCTGGAAGTGGCGTTTCACTTCGTCGTAGATTTGGTTGGCCTGTCGCAGGCGCGAGTCGTACATCGTCAGCAGGAAGCCTTCGATTTCGAGGGCAGGGTTCAGCTTCGACTTGATGATCTTGATGGTGTTCAGCAGCTTGCTGATGCCTTCGAGCGCGAAGTATTCGGCCTGCACGGGGATGATGACCGAGTCGGCGGCGGTAAGCGCGTTGACGGTAATGAGCCCCAGCGACGGCGAGCAGTCTATCAGAATATAATCAAATTCGCTTTTCAGCGGCGAGAGCACTTCCTTCAGGATCCGTTCGCGATTCTTCAGGTTGAGCATTTCGATTTCGGCGCCTACGAGGTTGATGTGAGAAGAGATGACTTTCAGCGTGTCTATCTCCGTGTCATGGATGGCTTCACGCACGTCGGCACGGTCGATAATGCACTCGTAGATAGTACATTCGGCTTGCTTGATGTCCACTCCAAGCCCAGATGAGGCGTTGGCTTGGGGGTCGGCGTCCACAACGAGCACTTTCTTTTCAAGGGTGGCCAGCGAGGCTGCCAGGTTGATGGTGGTGGTAGTCTTGCCCACGCCTCCCTTTTGGTTTGCCATTGCAATAATTTTTCCCATATTCTCTATCATTTATCAGCGGCGAAATAAGTGATTATTTCTGATAGTGCCTTCAAAAAAAGGGGGGAGATTGCAAAAACGGTTGATAAGTCGCCTTTTTTGTTAATAACTTGCGGGCGCCGGCATGTCTCTTTTCCGGCCGTCCGCCCGTATTCGGTTCTGCCTCCTTTTTCCGTCCTCGTCGGCAAATATACATATTTATATTGGAAATCGGGGAGTTTTGGCAAAGCCCTTGGCTAAGATTAAGATTTATTTTCCCGTTTGAACTCCTTGGCGCTGGTAATGAGGAGGAAATGTGCGGGGAGGCTGTGCGCTTAGTCTTCCGGCTGCTCTGCCGCCTCGGATTGTTGCGGGAGCGTGTCCGCCGCTCGTTCTTTTCTCAAGGTTTCGGGACGCAGTGAGTCGGCGGGGAAGTATTTGCTCAGCGGATATCGGTAGAAATCCATTTCCTCGCGCAGGCGGTAGGTCAGTTCGCGGTCGGGCTTGAAGTAGATGCGCGACATTTTCACTTTGGAGGGCATGACGTCGTCGGGATGTTCGAAGCCCTCGCTGGTGATGGCCACGTTGAACGACCCCAGTCCTTTGATGGTGACCGATTCGCCTTCCTTCAAGGCCTCCTCGATGTAGTGGGGCAGGTCGGTCAGGATGTTGAGTACATCGCCTTCGCTCACTCCCTTACGGCGGCTCATGCGCTTGGCCAGCTGTTTGGTTGTCACTCCGCCGCGCACCTGCAACGTGCGTTGTACGGCATAATACAATTCTTTGAGACCTTCCTTCGTGCGGAAAATCTTCTTTCGGACCAGATAAATCATTCCCATGGCTTCTTTATTATTAATAAGGTATGGCTTTGCTGCCGTATGTCTCTTTCCCGTCATGCACAAGATGGCATCTTGTGCTGCATGAGATGGCATCTTGTGTTGCATGAGATGGCATCTTGCGCTACATGAGATGGTATCTTGTGCAATACAACATGCGGTCTTATGTTACGAAGGTACGAAAGATAAGGGAGAAAAGCAAGTGTCTTCGGGTGGAAATGTTTCCTCTTGCTATAAGAATTGAAGCATGTTTTAATGGTGGATAGGGCAGCAATTTTTTTTAAATAAAAAACAGTTTGCGATATGTTCCTGTTGATTTTATTTGTATATTGCGGCATAATTTTTCAATATTACTTGTTATGAGGTATTTGTGGATAGTACTTGGAATGCTTCTTGCGACATCTTTGCAAGCCCAAACTGGCATTATGACTTGGAAAGAACAGATGGAATATGTGAAACAACAGAATTCTTCCGATTCTTTAGGGGTAGTATGTACGGGGTATTGTTATAAGGGAAAAATCGAAAATGAGGAGAATAAGAATGAATTGCTCGAGCGTTTGTTTGCAGACAGTGCGATGGTGGTTCATTATTATAGTGGCTATTTATATGAGATTGTTCCCCTGAAGAATTTGAAGCAGGGACCTCAAGGTCAGACTATTGAAAAGAATTTGGCAGAACTGAAATCGGAATTGCAGAATATAATAGTTCCGGAAATGGTGGTTATCGAGATAGAATGGAAGTTTAAAGGGAAAAAGTTTACTTCTGAGGCAATAGCCTGGCCGAAAGGATCAATTGTTTATGATAATATAGGCACTTTTGTTTTGGGCCGGACCGATAAAGTGGAGATGTAAGAACGGGTTTCACCACACCGCCTCCACAAACTTCCAGATGAAGTATCCGCACAGGGCACATTTCACCACCGTGCCCAGCAGGAAGCCCAGCAGGGAACCGAGGCCCGAGCGGAGGGCGTCTTTCGCTTCGCGTCCGCCCAGCAACTCGCCGATGAAGGCACCCAGAAAGGGGCCGAGAATGATGCCCCAGGGCATGAAGAACAGGCCGGCGATTGTGCCTGCCAGACAGCCCCGTTCGCCCCATCGGCTGCCACCGCTGTACTTGGCGCCCAGCAGGGGGACGAAGTAGTCGAGTACCTGCACGACGACAACCAGCACAAGCCACACCACCAGTTGCGTGGTGCCGAACTGTACGCGGTCGGTAAAGTGCAGCAACAGCATGCCGCCATAGGCCAGCGGAGGGCCGGGCAGGGCGGGGAGAATACAGCCCGCCAGACCTGCCAGCAGGCAGAGGATGCCCAGTATAATCAACAAAATGTCCATATCCGAAAGAGTTTTCCGCAAAAATAAGCGTTACTGGTCGAATTGTCAAATTTTTCCGTTATAGAAGTTTGGCGGTTCTTTTTTTTATTTCCCCCTTAAAGTTGCTACCTTTGCCGGGAGTTAACAAAAACGTTTGTGAAAGTATGGAAAATCAAAGACCTTTGATATTGGTATCGAACGATGACGGCATCGTTGCGAAAGGAATCAGTGAGTTGGTGAAATTTCTCCGTCCGCTGGGCGAGATTGTGGTGATGGCCCCCGACAAGGCCCGTTCGGGCACGGGTTGTGCGCTGACCACAGGCGAGCCCATCCACTATAGCCTTGTGCGCAAGGATGTGGGCCTGACGGTGTACAAATGCTCGGGCAATCCTGCCGACTGTGTAAAGCTGGCTTTTGAGACGGTGCTCGACCGCAAGCCCGACCTCGTGGTGGGTGGTATCAATCATGGTGACAATTCGGCTACGAACGTACATTACTCGGGTACGATGGGTGTCGTTATCGAAGGATGCCTCAAGGGAGTACCTTCCATCGGTTTCTCCTTGTGCAGCCACGAGCCCGACGCAAACTTCACGGCCGCAGGTCCTTATGTGCGTGACATTGTCCGCCTGGTATTGGAAAAAGGCCTGCCTGCGCTGACCTGCCTTAATGTGAACTTCCCCGATACGCAGGAGCTGAAGGGCGTCAAAATCTGTCGCCAGACGAAGGGACAATGGACCAGCGAATGGGAGAACTTTGCCCATCGTGGCGACAACCATTACTATTGGTTGACGGGCTCGTTCGTGGACGAAGATGCCGACCAGGAGGATACCGACCACTGGGCACTGGCCAACGGTTATGTAGCCATTACACCTACCACGGTAGACGTCACGGCCTATGGCATGATCGACGAGCTGAAGACTTGGTTCTAATCGTATGAAATACTACCTGATTGTCGGCGAAGCCTCGGGCGACCTCCATGCGTCGCACCTGATGGCGGCCTTGCGTCGCGAAGATCCGCAGGCGGAGTTCCGCTTCTTTGGGGGCGACCTGATGGCTGCCGCGGGAGGTTGTGCGCCTGTGAAGCACTACCGCGACCTGGCCTACATGGGCTTCGTCCCCGTCCTGCTCCACTTGCGCACCATCTTTGCCAACATGGACCTCTGCAAGCGAGACATCGTGGAGTGGCGGCCCGATGCTTTGATACTGGTGGATTACCCCGGCTTCAACCTCAGCATCGCCAAGTACATCCATGCCCGCACGCGTATCCCTGTCTACTACTACATCGCTCCCAAGATATGGGCGTGGAAGGAGTACCGCATCAAGAACATCAAGCGCGACGTGGACGAGCTTTTTTCCATCCTGCCTTTCGAGGTCGATTTCTTTGAAGGCAAGCACCAATACCCCATCCACTATGTGGGCAATCCGACGCTGGACGAGGTGGTCGCCTTCCGTGCTTCCTACAAGGAGACACGCCAGGACTTCTTCGAGCGCAACGGCTTGCAGGCCAAGCCCGTTATCGCTTTGCTTGCAGGCAGCCGCAAGCAGGAAATCAAGGACAACCTGCCCGACATGATTCGGGCGGCTTCCTCCTTCGGTGGTTATCAGCTGGTGCTGGCAGGCGCGCCAGGCATCGACGCCGACTACTATCGCGCCTATATAGGCGATGCCGACGTGAAAGTCATCTTCGGCCAAACTTACGAACTGCTGAGTCATGCCGACGCGGCGCTGGTCACTTCGGGGACGGCCACACTCGAGACGGCGCTTTTCCGCGTGCCGCAGGTGGTGTGCTACCATACGCCGATCGGACGCGTCATCGCTTTCCTGAAGCGGCATATATTGAAGGTGAAGTACATCTCGCTTGTCAACCTGATTGCAGGGCGCGAGGTGGTGCGCGAACTGGTGGCCGACACGATGACGGTAGCACAGATAAAGACCGAACTGGGTCGTATCCTCAACGACGAAAGCTGGCGCAGGGAGATGCTGGCAGGCTACGACGAGGTAAGCAAACGCCTGGGCGAACCAGGCGCCCCTGCCAAGGCCGCTCGTCTCATCCGTTCGTTGTTGGCAAAGGGTTGATTGTAAACCAGTCTGTGTATTTCAAATAAAATGTTAAAAACGGGCAGGTCGATGCAGTAAATGCGCGATCTGCCCGTTTTCTTGTCAGAAATCAGAAGATAAATTGTGAGGATTATGAAAAAAGTACATTGGTTTGTCCTGTTGTTATGCCTGGCTTTGTCGCCCGTCTTCCAGTCGTGCGACGATGGCGATGGCTATTCAATAGGTGATTTTACGCCTCCTTTGTGGGCGACGGTTCGTGTAGGTGGAGGCGCTTTCTATCTGGATTGTGATGTTTGGGGCACGCTTTGGCCTGTCAATACCGATATGGGGTGGTATACGCCTGTCGACGGCCAGCGAGTCATCACTTACTTCAACCCTCTGTGGGACAACTACGAGGGATACGATCATGCGGTCAAGATTTTGGGTATCCAAAACGTGTTGACCAAACAGGTGGAGACCTTGACGCCCGAGACGGACGAAGAGTTTGGTAACGATTCTGTTACTATTTACCAGGGTGATATCAGCATTAGCGGTGGATACATGAACATTATCTTCCTTCAGAATCTGCCTGCCAAGGAGAAACACCGTATCAGCCTTGTGCGTCCGCAAGACGATGCCGAGCTCTATGGTGAAGACGGCTATGTTCATCTGGAGTTGCGCTACAACGACTATGACGATGTGACGGGTTATGGCAATTGGGGAGCTGTTTCCTACAACCTCAGTAGCCTGAACTTCACAGATGCCACAAAGGGTATCAAGCTGAAACTCAATTCTTCGGTCAATGGCGAAGTAGAAGTCGCATTCGACTTTGTTTCGTCTGACGATGAAGGCGAAGGCAGCTCGGAAAAAGGCTTGCAACGTAATGTAGACCTGTCGAAGGTACAGCTGAAATAATGTCTTTTTAAATTGGTATGTAAAGTCGGAGGCCCCGAAGGCGGATATATGTCCAGCTTTCGGGGCCTCGTTTTATAGGGTTGTCCCAGGTGGAAATCTTTTAGAGCAGCGTCAGTGCAAACAGGTAGCAGACGGCGGCAGGGATAGCCATCAGAGCGCTGTCGAAGCGGTCGAGCATGCCTCCATGGCCTGGCAGGATATTGCCCGAATCCTTGATGCCCAGCTGACGCTTCATGAGCGATTCGGTCAGGTCGCCCCATGTGCCGAAGATGACCACTACTACAGCCAGCCCGGCCCATTGGCCTACCGACATGAAGTCGTAGTAGTGGGCAAAGATAAATGAGGATGCGATAGAGAAGACAGCTCCTCCGATACTGCCTTCCCATGACTTTTTGGGCGAGATACGCTCGAAAAGACGGTGCTTTCCTATCAGCGAACCAACGCAATAGGCACCCGTGTCGCTCAGCCAGATGAAGACAAAGATGGAGAGCGGCAGGATGGGGTTGTAGCTTACGCTGCTCGCCGCCGGGTCGTTGTGGAAGGCCAGCACATTGAGCAAGGCGAAGGGCAGGGCCACGTAGAGCTGGCTCATCATGGAGAAAGCCCAGTTGCCCAGCGGGTTCTTGTGTTTCAGGTAGAGCTCTGTGATCATCATGTAGAGCAGTAGGGCCAGGTAGGGCAGGAAGACGCGTGCGTCGGTAGCCTGCGTGCAGAAGCCCATCAGGGCCAGACAGAGGTAAGCTCCGCCCAGCGAGGTGATGGTGCGGTTGATTCTTACTTCGCCGCTGGCATTGACCAGGTGACCGAACTCATGCACGCTCAGGGCGGCAATGAGGGTGAACAGAAGTCCGAAAGACAGGGGGCTGTAAAGGATGCAGCCCACCAGTACGATGATGAACAGGACGCCTGTAATGGTTCTTTTCACGAGATTGCTTTGCATGGCTTTCCTCCTTTATGCTTCAGTAGGTTGTTCTCCTTTCTTCTCGTCCGCCTTGCCTTCTGCCTGTGCTTTTCCTTCGGCAGGTTCAGAGGCATTTCCCTTTTCCTGCTCTTTCACATCCAGTACGGCTTGTTCGGCACGTTTGCTTTCTTCTTCAGCTGCTTCCTTCAGCTCCTTGGAAGTCTTGTTGGCGGTGATGATCTCTTCCGAACGCGAAGCCCAAGGGCGCTTGCCGAAGATTTGCTCCACGTCTTCAGCAAAGATGACTTCCTTCTCGATGAGCAGCTGGGCCAGCTTGTTGTGTCCTTCCTTGTGTTCGGACAAGATTTGCTTGGCGCGTTCGTACTGCTCGTTCACCATGCGCTTCACTTCCTCGTCGATGAGTTCGGCGGTCTTTTCGCTATAGGGGCGGTTGAAGGAGTATTCGTCGTTGTTGTAGTAGCACAGGTTGGGCAGCTTTTCGCTCATGCCCAGGTAGGCTGTCATGCCATAAGCCTGCTTCGTCACACGCTCCAGATCGTTCATGGCGCCTGTCGAGATGCGGCCCAGGAAGAGGTCTTCGGCGGCGCGTCCGCCCAACGTGGCGCACATTTCGTCGAGCATCTGCTCCTTGGTCGTGATCTGTCGCTCTTCGGGCAGGTACCAGGCGGCACCCAAGGCCCGTCCGCGTGGCACGATGGTCACCTTGATGAGCGGGTTGGCATATTGCAACAACCAGGAGATGCTGGCGTGTCCTGCCTCATGGATGGCGATGGAGCGGCGCTCTTCTTCGGTTGTGATCTTGGTCTTCTTTTCCAGACCTCCCACGATGCGGTCGACGGCATCGAGGAAGTCCTGCTTGCCTACGAACTTCTTACCGTGGCGGGCGGCTATCAGGGCAGCTTCGTTGCACACGTTGGCAATGTCTGCGCCCGAGAAGCCAGGCGTCTGACGTGCCAGCAGGTCGACGTCAACCGTTTCGTCTATCTTGATGGGGCGCAGGTGTACGCCGAATACTTCCTTACGTTCGTTCAGGTCGGGCAGGTCGACGTGTATCTGACGGTCGAAGCGGCCTGCACGCAACAGGGCCTTGTCGAGCACATCTACACGGTTGGTGGCGGCCAGGATGATGATACCGCTGTTCGAACCGAAACCGTCCATTTCGGTCAGCAACTGGTTCAGCGTGTTTTCACGCTCGTCGTTTCCACCCATGGCGGCCGCTTTCGAGCGGGCACGTCCCACGGCGTCGATCTCGTCGATGAACACGATACAAGGAGCTTTCTCTTTGGCCTGGCGGAAAAGGTCGCGCACACGCGAAGCACCCACGCCGACGAACATCTCCACGAAGTCCGAGCCTGCCAGCGAGAAGAAGGGTACGTTTGCTTCGCCTGCTACAGCCTTGGCCAGCAATGTCTTACCCGTGCCCGGAGGGCCTACCAGCAGGGCGCCCTTGGGGATCTTTCCTCCCAGGTCGGTATATTTCTGAGGCTCCTTGAGGAACTCCACGATTTCTTCCACTTCCTGCTTGGCTTCAGCCAGGCCGGCTACGTCCTTGAATGTCACCCTGATGTTCGATCCCTTTTCGAACAGCTGTGCTTTCGACTTGCCGACGTTGAAGATACCTCCACCGCCGCCCATGCCTCCGCCACTGCTCCAGCGGCGCGACAGGTAGATCCAGAAGCCTACCACCAGCAGGATGGGCACTACATTCCACAGGATGAGGCTCATGTAGTTGCCTTTCTTTTCGTAGGTGATGGCTCCGTCGAAGTGGTTTTCGTCCTTTTCTTTCTGAAGGAAGTCGCCCAGGCTTTCGCGCGAGGGAGCTTCGGTTGTGACCATCGGATTGCGTCCCACACGGGTGGAGTCGATTCCGAATACGTTTCCTACGTGTTGTGGCTTGATGTAAGCCTCTACCGAATTGTCGTCAAAGCCTGTCACGCGGCTGATGTAGCCTTTCTGCACGTAGCTTTGAAATTCGTCGTAGGAGACGTTCTTGCTGCTGACGCCATTTTTGTTGGTCAGCCACAGGCCGGCCAGCATCATCAGAAGAATCATGTACAGCCAGTTCAGGTTGAACTTGGGCAGGTTCACCTTGTTGTTGCCGTTGCCGGTGTTCTTTTTATTGATGTTATTGTTGTCCATATTCGTTTGTTAGTCTAAGTCGGGTATTTCGGTAAGTTTGGCGTCTGCCCAAAGGTTTTCCAGATTGTAATAGTTGCGCACTTCGGGCAGGAATACATGCACCAGTACCTCAGCATAGTCCATGGCCACCCATTGGGCGTTTCTCAGGCCGTCTACTGCATAGGGCTTGGCGTTGGCTCCCTCGCGTGCGAAGTCTTTGACAGACTCCACGATGGCAGTGACTTGGCTGGGTGAGTTTCCTTGGCAGATGATGAAGTAGTTGCAGATGGTGTCATCTATTTGCGTCAGGTCCGCAATGACGATTTTTTTTCCTTTTTTATCCTGGATTCCTTCGGTGATTTGTTCGATCAGTTTTTTTGTTTCGTCCATTTATACATTATTATATTAAACAGTCGGCAAATATACGCCGTTTTCTTATATGTAACACGTAAAATGTGAAAAGTATTTTGATTTTAGTTTTTTTTTAGTGATGTAATTGCTTGTAGAAAGCCCATTTATCATTTTTCTGCAAAAAAAATCTCCCGAAATGTTTGCGTTTCACAAAAAGTTCGTATCTTTGCAACCGCAAAACGGAAACGTTGACATGTATTGGGCTATGGTGTAATGGTAACACTACAGATTCTGGTCCTGTCATTCCTGGTTCGAATCCAGGTAGCCCAACAGAAAAGAGGACACTTCGATTGATGAGGTGTCCTTTTTTTATTGTCTGTCTGCGTGTGCGTAGGCTTAAAAAGAAGAGGGTGTGTAAAACAGGAAGTACTTTCTCGTTTTTTACACACCCTCTTGTCAGTTGTATATCGCTTTTCCCTTATGCTTAGCCTTCTTTCTGGATGCTTTCGTCGATAACCTTGATTTTCTCCTTCACCAGGTCGATGTCAGCTTTCAGTTTCTCCACCTTGCGGTTGAGCTCTGTCAGCAGGCTGTTGCCCTTCTTCGAGGCGGCGTTCAGGAAGCCCAGGTTGTTCTCATACGTCTGCAGTTCGCTCTTCATGTTGTCGTAGGCGCGCATCAGCTTTTCGCGTTCGCGGTAGAGTGCCTGCGGGCTTCCCTCCTGAATGTTGCTGATGGTGTTCTTGAAGCTGCTCAGCTTTTTGTTCGACTGGCTGATGTTGTAGCGTTCGAACAGTTTGTCCACCAGTGCGTGGTATTGTTTGTACACCTTGTCCTTGTCCTTGAAGGGCACGAAGCCTACGGCGTTCCATTCCTTCATCAGTGTGCGCACCTGTTCGATGGCCGTGTCGGCTTCGGTTTCTTCGCCGATGGCTTCCAGCTGGGCGATGATGGCACGTTTCTTCTCCAGGTTGGCCTGCTCTTCCGCACGTTGTGAG
>ENA-OPDJ01000341-OPDJ01000341.1-human-gut-metagenome-genome-assembly--contig:-NODE-341-length-41461-cov-16.899749_pt1 | contig 41461 bp, 42 predicted proteins | sample MGYA00241621_ERZ501505 | MGnify/ENA primary metagenome ERZ501505 (study PRJEB25962, sample SAMEA2042624) | human gut metagenome | biome: human gut; feature: human-associated habitat; material: faeces... | reverse complement strand
AGAGCTAATCTGCTTTACCAAGGATATACTTTTACACATAATTCTTGACGCTACCAAGTGAATGCGACATATCCTTACGTTTATACAAAAAAAATGGGAACTTATCATAGATAATTCCCATTTGGTAGATATACTTTTGTATTAGTTAATATAAACTATTTTTATTTAATTATCGTTTTTAATTATCGTTGGAATTATCAATTCATTTATTATTTTAAAATTTGTTGATCTTTCATCCGCAAAATAATATTCCCTAAATTTATCCAACGAAAGAAATACATCATCTACAAAAACTAAATTATCGCCATCTTTTTTCCAAATTTCATAATGATACAAATCAATATCTCTTTTATTTAATAACACATTATATTCATTTCCACAAACTTGGAATCGAAAACAATCTAAAAAAAATACACTAATGTTTGAATCACTAATTTTTATAATCATTTTAAGAAAAAACCTCCTGTACTTCCTTCTCCAAAAATTGTTAGGTGATAATACATATTTTAAAGGATGCTACTAATAGCTAATCTTACTTTATTTCCTTTCATATTAAACTTATATTTCGTAATCTTATGTATTGAATAGAAAAAGTAATTCACCCAAAAGTATTTAAAACCACTCAAAATATTCGAACTAACCTATATTTATGAATTTATTTCTTGAAAAAAGCAACATATTAATACGATGCTTATAGTTAAGCTAAAATAATTTCTTTCTTTAATTATTTAAAAATAAAACAAATCTTCAAACTTTTTATCAAGTGCGATACACAGAATCAGTGCTAGTTTAGCAGTTGGATTAAATTGTCCTGTTTCAATGGAACTAATAGTATTACGAGACACACCTATCATCTCTGCCAATGCAGATTGAGATAGTTTTTTTTCTTTTCGGACTTCTTTTAAATTATTTTTTAAGATTAACTCATCCTGCATAGCCATATACACCACAAAACAACATAAAGAAACCTACTAAACAAATAAACACCCAAATTAAAGAGTACTTGTTTTTTAGTAATAAAAAGCGAGAGATCCCAAATACAATTCCAAATATTAATAATAAGAATAATGTAAATTCATATAGTGTATAACTAGCTTTCGCAATATGAATGGTACCTGTTATGAAGTTAAAACGTGATAATATAGATATCACCAATAATACTGCAGCTAATATCGCAAAACTAATTGTATATGATTGCTCTGCTAAAAAATGCTGTCTTTCATCACCATTTTTGTTTTCAAGTCGACTTTTTTGTAATATCTCTTCTTTTTTCATTATTAGACCCTCCTAGTTTAATTTAATTTTTTTATACCTATATAGCACCATTGATTTATTCGTTTATATATTTTAAGAATGAATTTTAAAATTAAATACTGTTACAATTAGAAATTTAGCTAGAAAGAAAATAACGGTTCTTGTATGATTCAGCATAGATTGAAACGAAAATCATAAAAATAGGCAACTGTAACGAACAGTCCTATGACGTACTGAGTGTGTCATCTAGTTTCAATATTCTAGAAAGTATAATTCATAAGAAACCGATACACCAATAATAAAATTAGCTCCTTTTAGGCCAAAATATTTTGTCCGCTCATCTGAAATATCATTTTCATGAAAGTTTTTTTCAATATACCTTCTTTGTTCAACAATAAATATTGTTGACAAGTATACTTTTTCATAAATCAGATAAACATATTTAGTGCCGTATTCTATTGCACTTGATAAAAAGATAATGAACCATAGCACATCTGCTAAATCAATTCTCTTTGAAAAAATAATGACATTTCCATTTGTAATGCCTAAATAACAAGATATAGCTAATAATGATAAAAATAAGGATGCAATAAAATATCCGTTATTAAGTGCCGTTTCTTTTTTTGCCTTTTCTAATTCATCTCCGTGACGATTTTCTTCTCTACTTTTTTTAGTATTTCTTCTTTGTTCATAATAGACTCCTTTTATGCCAAGTTTTCTTTTCAATTTTATTATATTGTTGCCAAGTTTACTTGTCAATTGGTTCGAGATATATTTTTATTGTTATGAAAAATATCAAAGAGTAACGACGAGACAGCAACAAGATAATACTGATTTAAAAGTTTTTCGTGGTCTAAAAAAAGTAATATTCCTTCATTCTGCAATAATTCAATTGATTTCATTTTATGTGACAACGTATATTGTACACATATTGTAATGAACCAATCTGTCTAAAATCATTAGGAGAAGGGTATCATATTGATGAAATTGAAGAAAGATTAACCAATAAATGGATCCTTCCTCAAAATGTTGAACATACACAAAGTTATTATCGGTGTAAGGAATATTATCAACTTTATAAAAGAAAACAGTTTCCAAAACTTGCAAGGGATCCCAACAGTTGGTTTAATCTTAGAAAAAAATGATTCAATTCGAGTGCATTTTGAGTACATTATAAAGTTTAAAAGATTAAAAATTAATATAATTTGTAAATATTAGATAAAAGAATTGATAAAATGCAAAGAGACATAAACGAAAATAGGATGTAGGAGTCGAGTTCGAATAGTAGTAATCCCGTGAAATGCAACAATAAGTGCTAAAATGAACAACCAGTCATTTCGATGCTAATTAGATAGATTTGATATTAAATCCTTTCAAATCATCAAATCATTAAAAAGATAACCGGAATTTAATTTAGAAATAAAAGAGTTTTAAAGCTCAATAATTCTATCTCTTAATCAGGAGGATTTGATCCTCCTAAATACAAATGCTTTAAAAGTTACATAATATACATTATGCGAAGTAATCAGTAAAGGATGTCGCTAAGTATCCTTCTTTTTTTTGTCTTTATACAATATAAGTTGAAACCAAACAATTAAAATGAAACCAATTATTAAAATCACCTTGTTTTTTCTGATTTTTTTATACAATTAAGTTGAAACCAACTACGATTTTAAGGAAAAATAACATTTTTGATTTATACAATTAAAATAAAACCAATGAAATTTAAGTAAAAACGTTTTATACAATTAAAATGAAACCAAGGCTATTTTTTCTGAAATGGCATTATACAATTAAATGAAACCAACTCATTATCACTATTATATCATTTTACACTTTGTATAAGAGTGTTTATAATACATTAAAAAATCACTTAATATACATACGACAAAAAAGCACCCGATTCGTGGGTGCCTTTATTTTATTAAATTAAATAATCGCTTGTATCATCTCTTCTTGAGTCGGTTTTCTCTTTTTTGTTGTTTGCTTTTTCGGTTTCGCTAGTTCTGTAATAATCTCTTTTTTTATCTCCTTGACTGTCTTGTTTTCAATTCCTTTATCGATAATCTTTTTATTAAAGCAGTTTTCTATCTCCGGTCTTTCAAAACCTACATCTTCGATATCCTGAATGATTTGTTCTTTTATTTTCATGATATTCAACATTGTGTCATTGAATTCAATCTGTTTTTCTTGTGAACTCTTATTTTGTTCTTCCGACTTCTTTAATAACTCATTCAAGTGTTTCTGTGTTTCTTCAGACGCCTGCTTTAAATTCTTATCCGCCATAGGGTCTCTCAACAGTTTATTCAGCTGTTTCATATATGGGAAATATTTTTTACTTATCATTCTTACGTAATCACCATTCACTTTTGGCTTCTTCCCCTTTTTCTCGAAATAGTCAATATGCATCATTACATATAAGCTGATTAACTGGTCAATAATTCCGTAACTACATTCTTTTAATGCATCAATGATTTCATCATCACAGTCAATCCAGGTATCAAACCATTGGTAATTCATCATAAAGCTTACAATATTTTTAAAATAAGAGTCATTTTCTGTATAGTTGGATGCATCGATTAATGTCCCTACCCTTCTGGCGTTCCTTAAATTAATAAACATTTTTGAATAGGCATCTTCCGTACCAATGACCGCTATCGCGACTTTTGTTGCATTTACGATTGTCATAAGTCCTTCAAATGAATTTTCCTTTGTGTGTTTAAAATCTATCAATTGAATCTCATCAAAAAGGATGATTCCTATATTAAATGTCTCAATTAACTCAATGACTTTGTTTTACCTTTCCCACCATCATTCCCCCTGACATTCCCCATCCTTAACAAATTAATCATCCATCGAACATCCCATCACAACGAGACTAAGCAAGATAAACTGAGTTTAAAAGTTTGAATTATTCTGAAATCTTTTCAAGCATTAACCTCAGATTTAAAGAGGAAATGAATGATAAATAATAGAAAAAAATTAGATAATAAAAATCAAGCCTAATTCATAAAATTTTGTGTCTTTCCATGAAGGACACATTTTTTGATGATTTTCCACGACAAAAAGATTGGATTTCTCCAATTTTTTAAATTTTTGTTTATAATGTATTCAAGACTACCTTTCATATGTGGTCTTGTTTTTGCATATACCGTATATTATTTTTAACAGTTTGGCGGTACATGCGGTTTTGGCAGCTTTCGAATTTAGCGGGTTCGATTGCTGCTTTTTCTTTTGATAGAATCGATTCACTGGATTATCTTTAGCTCCTCTTATAGAACATCCTACAGCCAGAAACAATAGACACCTTAGATATTTATTTCCTTTTTTGGATATCTTTAAATGTTTTCCATCCTGGTCTCCTGACTGATATATATGCGGATCCAATCCTGCATATGCCACAAGTGCTTCTCTTGATTTAAATTCTTCTATATCTCCAATCTCTGCAATGATTCTTGCAGCAAGATTGGGCCCTATTCCATCAATGCTTAAGATATATCTATATTCTTCTAAAGTAGAAGCAACTGTTATCATTTCATTCAATGTTTTTTCACATTCCCTCTGTGTTTCAATTACCTTATCAAGTAATATTTTAAATATTTCAACTTCTACATCATCCTTTTCACATCCGGGATATGTCTTTTTCGCAAATCCTATTATTTTTAATGCATATTCTAAAGATATCTTATGAGTATGACATGTATTTTTCTCAAGATATCTGGCAACTGTTTCAGCCTTCTTGTTCTTCAATAAATCCGGATGTGGATATTTCTTTAGGATTGTCATTGGAATATCACTGTATCCATCCTTAAATAAATCAAGATATCCCGGAAAACAGATGCTTAACTGATTTTGAAATGTAACCTTGTATTTTCTAAGATGATTCAACTGATCTTCATACAATCGATTCTTTTTCCTGAGCCAGTTATATGTTCCATCCTTCTTTTTTAGTTCCATCATTTCTTCTTTATCATAATAAACTTTTGAAATAGATATTGGATCAAGCTTATCCGTCTTCTTATTATGTATTTCTTCTTTCCGCTTTCTGGCAGATTCTAAAGGATTGATTATATATGTCTTTATACTGTTCTTACTTAGAAATCTTTCTAAAGGTTTTGTATAAACTCCGGTTGCTTCAAATACGGCACATACCTTTTCATTGGTTTCAGCTTCCAGCTTTTGAATATCTTCTAGAAGTCTTTTGAATCCTTCAATATCATGATCAATTTTCTTTACTTTACCAAAACGTTTATTGTTCTTGATAAAACACATGTAATGACTGTTTCCATTGGAAACATCAATGCTTACAATTGGACCTTCCATACAATACTTCCTTTCATTAAACAGTAGAGATAACTTCCAAATTTCTGCTCCATATTGTTTCGTTTTACATACTGACTTGATTCAATTACCGTCTTTTTAGATATAAGCTTATTCATAAACAGAAATAGGAAGAATGACATTTTTTTTCACTGACTCAAAGGTCTAAAAAGAGCTACGTCATTTCTTCTCTAAGACTTTGTTCTCATTACATGCCTGCAAAAAGAAAAAGCCAGGAATATTATATCCTGACTTGAATACCATGAATAACTAAACAAACAGTTGATTCTCTTTCAATAGAAATGATTCTTGATCTGTTCATCTACATTATACAATTCTATATTAACCAGAATACTTTTCTTCCTGGTTTCATAATACGAAGAAAGAGTTTTGAAATAGATGAGGAAAGTCAGGAAAAAGATGGAAGAAAATAAATTATGCATACATATTAGCCTTATAAAAGTAAAATCTGTATAAATTGCACTTTTCATTTATTCACTATCGTAAAATAATACTGTATAATAAAATTGAAGAAAGACAGTACCTAAGAATAGAGATAAGTATTCTATACTGCTCTGAGCAAGATAATATAAAAAATACTGTTTAACTTATACAAGCTATCACTTTAGGAGAATTCTATGGAATGATTATTTGTATTAATTATGAATGTTTCTCTAGGATTAATTCTAATCGTATACGGATACTTGATATGGAAAAAAGAAAAGATTTCTTTAATTCGTAGATATCATTATAAAAGAGTCAAAGAAAAGGATAAAAAAATCTATTGTACTGAAATAGGCACGGCACTCATCATCTTTGGACTAAGTTTCATTATTATGTGGTTTATCAATTACTTTACAAATGTATCGTATGGCATTCTTGTCTTAGCCATTGGTTTTATCACTGGAATGAGTCTCTTTATACATACAAAGATAAAATACAACCGAGATTAATTCTTGTATACAGCTATCTATAAAAATAAGGATTTGTATTATAAACTATAATGAAATTTACATGTCAGTTATCTTTATCTATTTGATAAAAGAGAGTTTAGAACTTATTTCAAACTTATTTTTGAAGGGAGTGATATTTTATGAAACAAAATCGAAGTACATTGTATTTAATTTTAGCATGTCTTTTTGCCCTGGCTTTACCACTTTTCGATTATCTGGAATATATACAGTTTCGACAAGCCCAATTAACTTATCAATATGGTTATTTACAATTAGCCATCCGACCATTAATTTTACCTATGTGTTCTCTCTTTCTGGGATGGTTTCTAGTACACTTTCTAGGTATCCAAAAAACAAACCGTAAAATATTTTTTATCCTGGTTGCAATCTTAATCATCTATATAATCTTTATTTCACCATGGTGTTTAATTCCTATTTTGCAATTGACTCTTCCATGGCCAGCTTACATAAATTATCTTGCGATAATTTTTTCTCATATTGATTTTCTACCAGCTATATTTGTTATAATGGGTATGGGTTTAGCTTATACTCGTTAGAAGAATCTATACTTATAAATTGTTGTTTGTAATTGGGTCACTATTTCGACAATTGCGGGAAACGCATCGACATTAATTGCTTATGCGAATTCTTGGAAAAGTAAAAACGGACGTTATCAAATGAAAGCGACCTTTGTTCCAGGAGGTAGTAGTAACATTTACCCTCCACATAGTTATCAAGGTGCTGTAGGATATTGGAATTATTATCCAGTATGGATAGGCAATTAATTCGTATTTAATTTATTAGAATGAAAGACTAGGATGGAGTCTTTCGTTTACTTTTGCAAATTATACTTAAAAGTTACTAATAGAAGGGTATATAAAATGAAAAAATTTACTTCAAAAATTTTAAGAGGGATTGCAATTCTGATAACAAATCTAATCGGTGTACTTATTATTAAAAGTAACAAGGATGATATGCTTATTATAATTTATTTGCTTTCAATAACTCTCATGATGTTTGGCTTTTCTTTGTTTCTTGAATGGATTTCTTATAAAAATCAAGGCTCAGATACTTATTGTTCAATGAAAGACGTGAAGCTTATCATGGATATAGCAGGTATCATTCAGTTGAGTACAATATTTGAATTTGTTGACTCAAATATGAAATTAATATTGTTTTTAATTTCATCTCTGCTAGCAATCATTTCTCTATATATGATTAGAAAAAAAGCTCTCAAACAATAAATATCTGATGTGCATATTCATATATTAATGGAGCTTTAAAAATGGATGAGGTGTAGTAAATAATTGCTACAAGATCCGTGAGGTTTCAAAACCTCAAATAGCTTTAAAGGTACGATAGAAATAGCTTGTTCTTATAAGAATCGACCCGGACAAATCCTAATTTAACAATTTCATATCCAGCATTATACAAAGTAGTCAGTCTTTATGATTGGTCGCTTTTCAATATCTGGAAAGTACTGTTTTCATCCAATATAAGCGTAAAGTTGAATTATGTCAGAGTCAACAATATGTACCTCTATCTCCCTTTGTTTTCAGTATAGAATTCAATAAAATGATGATGCATCTATTGAACAGATTCACCATTCAATTTGTGTAATAATAGTTCTTTAATATGTTCTACACGACTGATCGCGTTAGAGACTTGTGTTTGAGCTGTTGTAATATTAGATTGAACATACCAATCAACCAAGATCCCATCAAAAAAGTAATCTGCAAATTTGATAAATTCACTTGTGTCCAATGAAATATTAATATCTTCGTTTACATCATGTAATTCTTTGGCGAACTTTTCAATAGAAGCCTTGCAGTTATCAATATAGACCTGTGCTTCTTTAACTCTAGAACGCTTCATATACGTCATTAAAAATCCTCCGCCTAGAATATCTGCAATCGACCAACTTTTAGCCGAATCAAGTGCATTAAGAGCCTTATATAAGTTATCTAGAGTGTTATTTGCTGCTTCAAGAGCTTCCAAGATTTCTTTTGTTTCTTTTGTCATATGATTTCCTTTCAACATATGTAAAGCTTTTTTTAAATGAACTTCTTTAAATCCACCATTCATAAAATCTGTTTGAATCAAACGATCTTTTAAATCTGCCATATCGGTATTGTCATCCAGTATGATGATTTGATCTTTACGAACATGATTTTCTTTTAACCACTGATTGATTTCTTTTCCTCTTGTCTTACCTTGTTCATATTCCAAATATGGAGTTATATCGATCCACTTTGGGATACCAAATTCCTTAAAAGCTGCCTCTAGGCGGTCCATATCCGACTCAATTAATCTCCAACTTGAACTAAGTACAATATGCACATAATCGATTGAATGCACAAGCTTGCTAAAAAGAGCGAGGCATTCAGGATCTAAATCTGGATATAAAGAATTCACATGTTTTTTCTTATACGTTTCATGATGATTTAATACACCATCTACATCCAAAAAGATGTATTTTCCTTTATTCATCTTAGCCTTTCTAAAAAAGACTGATCAACCAGTCTTTTTTTATTACAAAAATGTCGAAATCGTTCCAATAACCATGCTGGTTACGATTAATAAACAAACAAGAAGGATCATTCCTTTTTTTACCATTTACATCACCGATATGATTATAACATAATTCATCTTCTTATTTAAGGTGCTTGATAATTCTTGCTGGATTGCCACCAATCATAACATTCGATTCAAAGGATTTTGTAACGACAGATCCAGATGCAACAATTACATTTTCTTCTAAAGTAATACCTGGATTGATCGTCGCATGGCCTCCGATCCATACATTATCTTTAATGATGACATCGTCACCATATTCTAAACCTTGTCTTCTTAACTCCAAATCCAGTGGATGATTTACGGCATAGATTCCAACCTGCGGTCCGATCAATACATTGTTGCCGATATAAATTCTACCTACATCACAAAATACGCATTCAACATTGACAAAGACATCATCTTTAAAATATATATTATATCCATTATCACAATGAAAATTCGATTTGATATTTAAATTCTTGCCCACACGACCAAACAATTCTTTAAAGAGTTCATATCGTTTTTCCTTTAAAGAATTATCTGTATGATTGAGTTCGTTTAATATACGATTCGTGTTCTTACGTAAACTTTTTAAATAGGCATCTGAAGGATCAAAAAGTTCTTTTCGACACATTTTTTCATATGCGCTCATCTCTTGAATATGAATTTGTTCATATTTAATCTTGGGGATATGACAATATCCATCCGGATCCTTTTTAAGATACTTTTGATGATATTCTTCAGCTGGATAAAAGCTATCTAACGGACATACTTCAACCACAATTTTTTGAGCAGATTTAGCTTGTTGAAGACGAAAAGTTTCTTGAATGATACGTACATCGTTTTTATCGGTGTAATAAATTCCTGTACGATAAGAAGAACCTATATCATTTCCTTGTCTGTTTAAAGAAAATGGATCGATGATTTCAAAATAAGCATCTAAAAGTTGTGATAACAATATTATATTTTCATCATAGTCAACCTTGAGCGTTTCAACATGACCGCTTTTTTGCGAACGAACATCCTCATATACAGGATTTTTAATATGCCCATTGGCATATCCTACTGTGGTTGAAATCACTCCAGGAATAAGATCAAAATACTTTTGAACACCCCAAAAACATCCTCCAGCTAAATAAATCGTCTTCATTTTACCCTCCAAAAAAGGAAGAAATATTTCTTCCTTATGAACTCATCGTATGCTCAATATTACTTATCTTCCAATCTGTATCTTCCTTAACCAATGTAAATCGAGTCTTATAGTCCTTGCTTTCAATATTATCCACATATGTTTTCATCTCACCAAAGACAAAGTTGGATAAATCGCTGATCAACTGATTGGTAGCTGCTTCTTCTCCTTGAGATAGATAAAGATCTTGCATCTCATTCATGTGTTCATTGACATAATCATTTGTCACAGTTGTCATGCTGTCTTGGAATTCACTCGAATTAAACTGTTCAAAATCCAAACCTTTACCGGAAACAATAACTGTAGCTGTATCCGAATCAAATGTCACTTCATCAATATTATAGCTGTCAAACGTGTTTTGAATCGTGTACTTTAACCAATCCTTCGCTGCATTATCAAAGTCTTCACCTAAGGCAGCAGCCGTAAGTTCCTGCTCTACAACTTCATCCAAATCTTTGATACCAAAACCATCTTCAACATCCGCAGTATAATAAGACATTGCAGTTTGATAATCTCCAGACTGGATACTCGTAAAGTAGTTGTCAATCACCTCTCTTACTTGTGGTTCTTCATCTGCATTCGAACAAGCACAAAGCCCTATGGAAACAAACAGAACCATTACGAGTCTTAAAATTTTTTTCATAATAAATACCTATGTCCTTTCTTTACTTTATTTATAACACATTCACTTATAAAGCTAAAGAAAATAAAAAAGAATATCCGAAGATATTCCCATTAACGATTATTACACTTATTTTTTAGCGTTTGACTCGGTCTAAATTTTGGCAACTTAGTTGCTGGAATCATGATTCTTTCTTTTGTTACGGGATTGATCCCCATACGCTCTTTTCGAAAGAAGATCTCAAATTTTCCAAAACCGCTGATATCAACATAGCCATCGCTTGCCAAAGATTCTGACATCTCATTAAATATAAGCTCAATTGCATAGCTGGCATCTTTCTTAGAGATATTTAAATTATCACAAAGAACTTGAGCCAAAGATTCTCTGTTTACAAATTTAGCCATACTAAAACTCCTTCTTTAATTCACGAAGCATTAAGTCATTTGCACAAGTTTTAGGTTCTTTTCCTTCAAATAAAATCTGATATACTTCTTCACAAATTGGCATGTCAATATTGTTTTCCTTGGCGACCTTATGAACGATCTTAGCGGTCCTTACACCTTCAACCGTTTTCTTGTTGTACTTTAAGAAATTTGTAACATCGTTTTCTTTACCAATCTGATATCCAGCTTCAAAGTTACGAGAATGAATACTTGTGCAAGTAACAATCAAATCTCCTATTCCCGTTAGGCCCATAAAAGTTTGTTGTTTACCACCAAAGAAAACACCATAGCGAATCATTTCCTGCAAGCCTCGCGTGATCAAGGCTGCTCGTGTATTGTCCTGATATCCTAAACCACTTAAAATACCAGACGCAATAGCCATGACATTTTTGATTGCAACGCCAAGCTCGCTACCAATTTCATCATCTCCTGTATAAATACGAAGATAATTATTAGAGAAAGTACGCTGAATCACTTGTGCATCCTCTTCTTTCAAACTAACCGCATCGATTGTCGTTAATAAACGTATCACAACCTCTTCGGCATGACTTGGTCCAATTAGAGAAACAACAGAACTTAAATGTTCTTTTGAGATGCAGCGACGAATTACTTCACTCATTCTTTCACTGGTTTCTGGATGAAATCCTTTTGATACATTAACTACGATTATATTGTTCTTTAAGTAAGGATCAATCTGAAGACAAATACCTTCAATCGCAAATGTAGGTACAGCCAATAAAACTATATCCGCATCTTTTACAACCGTGATATCATCGGTTGCCTTTAAGTTTGGATTTAATTCCACTCCTTCAAAATATTTAGAGTTTTCATGATTCAGGTTGATGTCGTCAATTTCGCTTTTCTCAATACCGTAAATGATGACTTCCTCTTTGTTATCGGCTAAAACTTGCGCAAGAGCTGTTCCCCAGCTACCGCTACCTATCACAACTGTTTTCATCTTAAACGCCTCCTAAGATTTCTTTCGGGCAATGATACGAATCGGAGTTCCTACAAAGCCAAAAGCTTCTCTTAATTTATTTTCTATATATCTTGAATAACTAAAATGCAAGAGTTCTGGATCATTGACAAACAATACGATCGTGGGCGGTTCAACACTTACTTGACTTGCATAATAAATCTTTAACTGCTTACCGAGATGAGGTTTTGGCGGATTCATCATCTGTGCATCCAAGATTACATCGTTCAATACATTGGTCATAATGCGCATGCAGCAAGAATCATGTACTTCATCGATCAAAGGAATCAGCTTATTGACCTTGCTGTGAGTCAATGCACTTGTAAAGGCAATTGGCGCATAATCAAGGTATACAAATTGAGCGCGAATTTCTTTCTCAATTGCATTCATAGTCTTTTCATCTTTATCAACCGTATCCCATTTGTTGTAAACAATGATTACGCCTTTACCAGCTTCATGTGCCAAACCGGCAACATGTTTATCTTGCTCACGAATACCTAATTCACCATCAATAACAAATAGAACAACATTACTTCTTTCTATAGCGTTCATTGCGCGAAGGATTGAATATTTTTCAATATTCTCATAAATCTTTCCTCGTTTTCGAATTCCGGCCGTATCAATGATCATATATTCTTTGTCATCAACTTTAAAAGGCGTATCGATTGCATCTCGTGTTGTTCCCTCAATATTGGATACAATAACACGATCCTCTTTTAAGATCGCATTGACCAAAGAACTTTTCCCAACATTTGGTCGACCAATGACACAAAAAGAAGTGATTCCTTCATAAGGTTTTAATTCTTTTTTAGGCATTAATTCAATAACTTTATCCAACAAATCGCCCAAACCAATTCCATGAGCGCCAGAAATAGTCATAGGATCTCCTAAACCTAAAGAATAGAATTCATATACTGCCATCTGTAATTCCTGATTATCAGCTTTGTTTACCGCAAGCACAACTGGTTTATTAGACTTCTGAAGTTTACGGGCGATAGCCATATCATCTGTCATAACTCCTTCTTTGGCAGAAGTGATAAAGATAATGACATCAGCTTCTTCAATTGCAATATCTACCTGCATATTGATTTCTTCGGAAAAAGGCTGATCTTCAATTTGAATACCGCCTGTATCAATAATATGAAAAGACTGTGTAAGCCATTCCACCGTTCCATAGATACGATCTCTTGTAACACCAGGTGTATCATCTACAATACTCTTTCTTTCACCTATCAGTCGATTGAATATCGTAGATTTTCCTACATTCGGTCTACCTACTATAGCTACGGTTCCTCGAATCATACAACACCGTCCTTTCTAAATTTCTTTATTGATTATGTTTAATACAGCATCAACAACTTCGTCAATCGTCAAATGCGATGTGTCAATTTCAATCGCATCATCTGCTTTTTTTAAAGGAGAAATTTTTCGATGCGAATCTTGATAATCACGAGCTATGATATCTTGATATATTGTTTCATAATCCGCATCAATACCCTTATTGATATATTCATCATATCTACGCTGTGCACGAGCCTTGGCATCTGCATTCATAAAGATTTTTACTTCTGCATCTGGCAAGACAACTGTACATATATCGCGTCCATCTAAGATATACCCCTTGGATTTGGCAATTTCTTTTTGAAGATCGACCAATTTTTGTCGCACCATTGGTACAGCGCTTGTTTTGGAAGCCATCATGGAAATATCATTTGTGCGAATTTCTTTTGTGACATCTTCACCATTTAGATATACGTGATCATTTTGAAAAGAAATCTTTAGATCACTTAATGCTTTTTCTAAAACTTCTTCGTTTGAATAATCAATCTCATTTTTTAAAACATAGTAGGCAACACAACGATACATTGCCCCTGTATCAAGATGAACATAATTAAGTTTATCTGCCACAATATCGGCTATTGTGCTCTTACCGACCCCACTGGGCCCATCAATTGCTATATTGATCTTCGCCATTTTATAGTCCCATCTGCCAAATGAAGTAAATTGTTACACCAATAGATGCAATCAATAACAAGATCAAAATAACAAGAATGACATTTAAGATTGTTCCTGATTTTTTTGTCTTTTTCTGCGCAGGAATATTATCGATATCACCAGCACGCATCCTCATTTTTGCACTTGGAGCATCCTGGGTATTTGTACGAACTTTTGTAGCTTTCTTCTTTGTCTTTTTAACCTTCTTTGGTTTTTTCTTTGAGGTTGCTTCTACTCTATTTTCTAAAGTACGATCAAACTCATCTGTATTCTGATCAAAAAACGTTAGCTTATCACTTTCTTCCACTAGATCATCTGCACGAATGTCAGCGTTTCCTAGTACGATGCGTTCTGATTTTGGTTTTACAGCTTCTTTAGGTTCTTCAACAGGCTGTTTTACTGGTTCTTTCTTTTCAACTCGAACTGGATTGATACGAGTTAATTTTTGATTTGGCATGTATGTGGCAACACCATTGACTTCTTCTGAAGTAGGTTTAGGCATTTGCATTGTAGAACCTAATTCATCTTCATCATCTTCCATTGGAATAAAATGTGCATTACGTCTGCGTGTTTCTTTTCCATCCAGCTGCTTCAAGATGTTGATTTGTGTATCATCAGTATAACGATATCCATTTTCAACATTATATTGTTTTACTTCATCTAAAAGATCATCCATGACTGGAGATTTAGGTAATTCTTTTGAGATTGGTTTAGCGTTAATTTCTTCATGAGGATATAAAGGCTGGTTCGCATGTGACAATTTGCTGGCCTGTACTCTTGATAGACGAGAAGGTGATGTCTGCACTTGAGCCTCTGTTGTTTCTTCTTCTAGCTTATCACGTAAATCTTGATATTTTTTTGTTCTTGATAATTGAGCCATAATAGACCTCCTAATAAATATTCGAATATATTATACTAAAAAAATACTATATTTTCTAACTTTCGTACATTATATTGTAGTGAAAAAAAGCATTTGTATAATTAGATACAAATGCCCTCTTTAATGAAACTATTTTGCACGTCCAGAATATTTCCCGTCACTTGTATTTACAACGATCATTTCGTCCTGTCCAATGAATAATGGTACCTTAACTTCTAAACCAGTTTCTAAAACTGCATTCTTGCTAGCACTGGTAGCTGTATCCCCTTTTACAGCCGGTTCACATTCAACCACCTGTAAAGTTGCCTTATCAGGAAGAATTACACCAAGAATTTCACCTTCAAAACTTGAGATATTAACATTATCATTGGCTTTAATGAATTTTCTTTCCCATTCTAGACGATCCGCAGGAATTTCAATTTGTTCATAAGTTTCATTATCCATAAATACTAAAGAATCATCTGTATCGTATAAGTACTGCATTTCACGTTTTTCAATCAAAGCTGGTTCAATTTTTTCTCCTCCGCCCCAAGATAATTCAACGTTACTACCAGTACGAAGATTACGAACTTTTGCCTTAACGACCATTGCGCTGCGAGCTGTTTTATTCTGTGATGCATCTAATACAACATAGATATCTCCATCGACCTGTATTGTTAATCCAGGTTTCAAATCATTCGAACTAATCATAATTTTCAGTCTCCTTTTTTACATACCTTATTCATTTTAATAAAAAAGGCACGTTTGTCAATAAAAAGCCTTTATATAAAGCAGGTTTGACAAACCCAAAAAAAATATAAAAGACCATAAAAAAGGTAAAAAGCACAATAATGTGCTTTTTACCAGTATCAAAAGGAATCGATATGAATAAATCTTTTCATATACCAAAAGGAAGGATGGTGGTACATGAAATATTGGAATTGAGCCTGATTCCAAATTTATCCGACTTAATAATACAACGTTTTTAGGAAAATGTAAACACTTTCATGATTTTTTTGAAACATTTCATTTTGATAAATATTCATGAATAGAGCTTGCAGCTTTTTTACCAGCTCCCATAGCCTGAATAACTGTTGCAGCTCCCGTTACCGCATCCCCACCGGCATAAATACCGGCACGACTTGTCATGTTTCTATCATCGACGATAAAACATCCTTTGCGGTTCACTTCCAAACCTTCAGTTGTATGACGAATCAATGGATTTGGACTTGTTCCAATTGCCATGATCATGCAGTCGATATCGATCGTAAAATTCGAATCTTTGATTTCGACAGGTCTTCTACGTCCGCTTTCATCTGGTTCACCCAGTTCCATACGCACGCATTCAATACCATTGACCCAACCATTTTCATCCCCAAGCACTTTGACAGGATTACATAGTAAATCAAAGATAATACCTTCTTCTTGAGCATGTTCAACTTCTTCTTTACGAGCTGGTAATTCTTCCATACTTCTACGGTATACAATATGGACTTCACTACCTAGACGTCTTGCGCATCTTGCTGCATCCATCGCAACATTTCCTCCCCCTACAACAACGCATTTTTTAGGGTGTTGTACTGGAGTAGCACTACCTTCTTTATAAGCTTTCATTAAATTGATTCGGGTTAAGAATTCATTGGCAGAATATACACCTTTTAAGTTTTCGCCTTCAAGGTTCATAAAATTAGGCAATCCGGCACCAGAACCAATAAAAATTGCTTCATAGCCTGATTCAATCAAAGAATCAATGGAGTCACTTCGTCCCACGACAAAGTTAGTAACAATTTCAACACCAAGTTCTTTTAAATGTGATATTTCTTTTTGAACGATTTCCTTAGGAAGTCTGAATTCAGGAATACCATACATCAATACACCACCGGCAACATGCAAAGCTTCAAAGATCGTTACTTCATATCCTTGTTTTGCTAAATCACCTGCACAAGTAAGACCAGCAGGTCCAGCACCGACAATAGCAACTTTATGATGGTTGGATTCTGGCTTTGTTAAAGGTGCATCGTTATTTTCTCTATGATAATCCGCAACAAAACGTTCAAGACGTCCAATCGCAACACTTTCACCCTTGATTCCACGAACACAATATTTTTCACACTGATTTTCCTGTGGGCATACACGTCCACAAACGGCAGGAAGACTTGAAGTCAAAGAGATAATTCGATAGGCCTCCTCAAATTCTCCATCTTTTACTTTTTCAATAAAATCTGGAATATTTACATTTACAGGACAACCATTGACACAAGGTTTATGTTTACAATGCAAACATCTTGTTGCCTCTTCCATTGCCATTTCAGCAGTATATCCTGTAGCGACTTCTTCAAAGTTTTTGATTCTTTCGTCAGCTGGTTGAACCGGCATGGCGATTTTTTCTAATGACATATTCGGCATTAAGCTACCTCCTTATTCAATAGATTGCATGTTTCTTCTCTTTCATGTTTTTCAAAATCCATGTAAGCACGATTTCTAGACATTGCTTCATCAAAGTCTACAAGATGTCCATCAAAATCCGGTCCATCTACACATGCAAATTTAATTTCATCGCCAACACGTAAACGACATCCTCCACACATACCTGTTCCATCGATCATAATAGGATTCATAGAAACAACTGTTGGGATGTTGTATTTTTTTGTCAGTTCACAAACAAACTTCATCATGATGATAGGTCCAATCGCAATCACTTTATCAAATTTTTCACCAGATTGAATCAATTCTTCCAGTTTCAAAGTAACAACACCTTTTTGACCAACACTACCATCATCGCTCATCAAATAATACGCATCGCTGCATTCTTTAAATTCATCTTCTAAGATCACAAGATCTTTGTTTCTAAAACCAACGATGGTTGTTACATCTGAACCAGCTTCATGGAAAGCTTTTGCGGTTGGATACGCAATGGCACATCCAACACCACCACCGATGATACATACTTTTTCATTACCATCAATTTCGCTAGGCTTTCCAAGTGGACCTACAAAATCATGTAAGCTATCGCCCTCTTCAAGTGTATTTAACAACATAGTTGTTTTCCCTACAATTTGGAAAATAATTGAAACAGTTCCCTTTTCAGAATCGGAATCAGCAATCGTCAAAGGGATACGCTCTCCCTCTTCATTTACACGCAAAATGATAAATTGACCAGCCTTGGCACGTTTTGCGACAAATGGCGCATCGATAACCATACGCGTAACTGTAGGGTTTAAAACTTCCTTTTTTAAAATTGTATACATATTTTCACCTACCTTTGTCTATTGTATCACAGATGTTGAAAATTTTTTTAAATTTATGAAAATTTTTACATTTCCTCCGGGTACTTCAATCCCCAGCTTTCACGAATTTGACTCATCATGTCCATGACATCATATGTAAAATCTATATGCATGACATTTTCATTTGTCAAAATTGTCTGTTCCATATCTGTAATTTCGTAATATAGAGCATCTTTAGTATCTCCACATTCAATCACTTCTTGATGATTGTCTTCTGTATACGTTATAACAGCTTTACAAGCTCTAGGATATTCATAAATCTCAATATACCCTTTATCATAGGCAATCATGCCTCGCTTTGGTTGTTTAGCATGTAAAGTCAAGGCAATCGTAGCCATTTCCTGTTTTGAGTTCATCAACAAGATACCAGCCTGTTCATCTACTTTACTAGGGGCAAGACGGACTTGCGAAAGGATCTGATCTGGTTTTTCAGACATGAACCAACGAACAAATGACAATGCATATACACCAATATCCAATAAAGCTCCACCTGCTAAATTAGGATTGAAAAAGCGATTCTTCATATCATATTCTTTATAACTTCCAAAATTCATTTGAATCATTTTTAGCTCTCCAAGGGCTCCTGAATGAGTTAGATCATATAACTTTTTATAAAGAGGCATATGATATAAAGTCATAGCTTCTGCCAAGATCACACCATTTTCTTCAGCCAGTTTTTTTGCCATCTCCAATTCATCAATATTCAATGTAATTGATTTTTCACAAAGCACATGTTTCTTGTTGGCTAAGGCTTTTTTCAAGAAATTTATATGCGTATTATGTGGTGTTGAGATATAAATAACATCTACATTCTCATCTTCAAAAACATCATCGATATTTTCATACACCTTTTCAATACCATATTCTTTGGCAAAGTCTATAGCTTTTGAATATGTTCTATTGGCTACGCCGTATAACTTTCTTCCATCCTTTTGCATAGCCTGTGCCAACTGATGTGCAATTACACCACACCCTAAACTAACCCAGTTTAACTCTTTCATTTAATGTCCCTCCTTATTGATTCTATATCCAAAGCTAAACGTATCTCATTTATATGTTCCTGCATCTTTTTATACGCAAGATCTTCATTTTTCTCTTTGATCGCATTGAATATTTCACGATGCATGATACTAGATCTTTTAAAATGTTCATGGTCCAGTGTATATTGTTCACTAAAATAATCTTGTTGCAAAGTAACATAACGAATTGATTTTACAATTTCTAAAATGAAATTATTGTGTGATGATGCTGCGATTCCTAGATGAATCTCTGTATCCAGCTCCATCATATCTTTATCCTTTAATTTTCCCTCATAATAATCTGTTAATGCGATTTCATGTTTATTTAAAGCTTGTTCCAGTTTAACTAGATCATCTTCTGTATGGTTTCTAGCAGCAAGTCTAGCAGCATCCGCCTCAAATAATGAACGAGCTTCAAATACTTCATCAACCATGGAACGATCAAATATTCCATATTTTTTTATAATATTAGAAAAAATCTCTGAATAAGAATCACTGACATATGTACCATCCCCTTGATGTGCTTCCAATATACCTAAAGTAGACAAGGTACAGATTGCTTCCCGCAATGGAACACGACTGATCCCTAAATTTTCTGATAGCTTTCTTTCATTCAATAATTTATCCCCAGCTTTTAAATTTCCTTTTTTTATTTCTTGCAGCAAATACTCGATCGCAAGATCTCGGGCACTTTGTTTTAGATCCATGTCTCCTCCTAATTGGTATAACCTTTTTGGTTATACCAATTATATCACTTTATTTATTCGCGTCAACATAAAAAAACTGAGAATTCACTGAAGAAATCTCAATGTATGTCTTATCAACCAATTAATATATTTTATAAAACACATTCTAAATCAAGAAATATGTTATTACATCGTTTTGTTTTAATAAAACTTTATTTGCCTTCTGCAAAAAACAAGGAAGTAACATCACCAATTCAACAAAACAGCCTAAATAACCTGGATTGAAATGAAAATAAGATGTGATAATACATTCTTACTTATTAAAGCTGCACAACATAAGAAAATACCTTTTAAACTAAAAACAACTACCAATGTATTCATATCGCAGTTCTACGAGTGGTTTACTCAGCGATTTTTAAACTGTTATTTTTAGAGAATTTTATATTGACATAATGTCCTTATTTCCATAACTGCTTGATATGCCATGCCATGTTTTGACCAATATTTCTCATATTAGCCATACCCTCATCATCTTTAAGAACATCTCCTATATCTTTGCCATAAACCATATTCCAATAAGTAGAGCCGACAAGGAACATTTCTCGAAACAGCATGACATTATTCATTGTGTTCACTGTATTCATACCTCCAGCACGACGAACTGCGCAAACAGCAGCACCCGGCTTATGACGTAATGCGTCTGGATTTCCAATGCTCGCTAGCCCCAAACGGTCAAGGAAGATTTTCATCTCTGCACTAATATCAACACCATAAACAGGAGATCCTAAAATCAATCCATCCGCCTCTTTTATCTTTTCAAAAATTTCATAAAAATCATCATCTTTAAAAACACAGTTGTCTTTTCCCATACATGCCAGACAGTCTTTACCCTGTGTAATCCTACATGGTTTAATATGTACGTCTGGAAGTTGGATAAGCTCTGTGGATATTGCTTCTTTTTCGAGTTTCTCGAAAATAGTATGAATTATGATAGCCAATAAGCTTTTGTTAATCAAGCAGAAAAAAAACAACACCGTTAGTTCTATAAAATATTCTACTTCTTTTATGCAGTATCTCTCGTCATAATAGCTATATTTTTTTCTATATGTAAACAGAAGTTTCAAGAATTATTTCTAATATTCTATAGCTCGGTATCATATGCTTTTATACAAAAATTTTTTTAAGCTGATTTTCCTTGAGACTTTAACCTTAGGTAAAATTATTTATTATTCTATTTTACCAAAACTTAATCAAACCAAAGAGAAAATCTAAAGTCTTTGACATGCATGTCAAAAGATCTTGACAACCACTCTCAGTCAAAAAAAGGAGCTAAAGCTCCATTTTTAATAAACCAAATCGAAAAATTTCATTTCCTTTGATTCAGATAAACCAGTATCATAACTTCTATCACCTAGATAATCTAAGAATGGTTGTAATGCATCTGGATCCTGGCATGCCTCATAGAACAATTGAATGGCTTCAACGGCACGAAGCATGGCACGATCATATAAATCAAAGAAACTCTCTGTGCTCTTGATCGTATCATCACAAGGATGCACCCATTCTTTGTGTAAAAGATTGATTGTATCAAATGGATCTTCTGGTTCATCCGGAACAAAAAACCCAGATATCATACTTTCTGTGCGCAACACCTTTTCAAAAGAATGTGAGATCTTAAATTTTGTTCCCTTTTTATCATAGAATAACTTTTCGACAAAACACCAGTCATTTAAACTTTCTAAGATCTGGTGTGGAAGTACATCTACTTTATATACATTTCGAATCGCAGGAACATAGATTCTTGCAATGGCACGTGCTTGTTCCAGACTTACTTCACATGTTTCATAAGCTTTAAAATCTGAGATCGTACAATCGTTTTTCACCTTTAACATGATCGCATCGATCAACGATTCAAAACGATGATGCCACCAGCTGCTCTTTCCTGTACAACGACCCGTGCGATAAAACACATATGGATGTGCGATACTATCCAAGGCCCAGTGACAAAGGTGACCACAAGTATATGTCATCATATCCTGACGAATTTCTGGATCTTTTTCTTTTTGTATGGAGGCAACAGCGCTTGCATAAAAATCATTAATAGAGTGCGAATGAACTTCATTCCCAATTTTTCTTAAAGGTGTTTTTTTCATAAATGAGGTTGGATTCAAATTATGGAAGAACAAAAAATCCGGCCCATTTCCTCCAACTTCCATCAATTGAAGTCTAGATTCTAGAAAATCATATTTAGGATCATCCAATTTTTCATATACATCATCGGTAAATAATATATGTGTGATAATATTAGGCATTTACATCATCCTCCTTAAGATATTTTTCTAGACCATGAAATATAACATATTCCGCAAAAGTATCCATCTTGCAGTAGTTTGATAATTCCTGTCGAATCACTTGTTTTTGTTCCGGTAAAGCCGAATCGAAAGTTCTGTAAGTAAACACTGCATTTAATCCATTTTGAATGGATAATTGATGATATGAGTATTCATCAGTAAAAACCGGTAACACTTTCTTTAAAGAATAATGTCCCCGCATACGATTATCATAAAACAATCCACATTCAAACGGTTTAGATAAATCAATCATACGATCACATATTTGATCAAGTTGTTCCTTATATTTGGGAAATTGTTCGCCAAGTTGTTTTAAGCGAAGTTTTTCCGCACCTTCCATGTTATAAACAAGTATACTTCCCTTTTTAGGAATAGTTTCTAATAAAGAAAGAATAAACTTTTCACGACAATCGGCTGTATCAAAAAAATCATGATGACTCAAATTATGATTCACATCTTCAATATGCAGGCTATATTGAAAACAAAGAACGTCAAATGCTTTCATATTCTCATATGGTGGAATTGCAAAGGTATCCCATTCAAAATCAAGATATGAAATTGGATATTGAATCATGGATGTCCAAATTTTTAAAGCCGCTTTATCATAAAATATGCCATGTTTACTTGCCATATATTGTGCATATTGCAACTTAAATCCTTCGATATCTTCCGGCTCAAGATCCGATATACGTCGAATTCCATTCGCATAGGCTTGTAGCTTATGTGAAGATGTCGTCAAAAATAAGATAGAATCGTCTGGGAGTTTGGATTCATCAAAACAATCATCGTAATAAGAACATCTTCTTCCTGTTGTACACTTTTTGGAACGATCCAATGTAAACTCTGGACTATCTAACAATGTTTGAACTGTATCGATCCATTCATCTAAATCAAAATCATACTGTTCCATACACTCATCAATTGTTTTAGATGGTTTATTACGCCGATTAAATAAATGATCACTGCGTAATAAGAATTCGTTTAAATCTAAATAATCTTTTCGAATGTACTCTTTGTTCAAATAGATGATTTCATTACTTGTAATATGTACACCAGCACTTTGGGCAATCTGTATATTTATTTTCATCAATTGCGCTTCGGATTCTTTTGGATAAGCACTTAAATGTGGATATATAGCTTTATACCCATCTTCCATTTTCATCAAAACAGGAATCCGGGTACGACAATTTCTATACTCAAAACGAACTGAACATACTACATCACTATTTTTTAATAGATTTAAAGTATCTTCATTTGTGTCACCAACCTGACCACAAGGAGCATTTTGTATATTTAAATATTCTTTCCAGTAATCACTAAAAGGTTTTTCCATATGGTAAAAGCCTTCAAAGGGATGTTTTCTATGAACGTTATTCCAACAGTATTTGGGACAACGTTTATAATTGAGCAAATCACTTACATGTATCATTCTTTTCACCTTACTTATTTTATCTTACTCTTGATACATATGCAAAATATCTTTCACCATCCTACAGTATTCATTTTTATTATCTAAGGGAGCAACAAGCTTCGCCTTATCTTGAAACAAGAAAAGTTGCTGATAGATTTTATTGGGATCTTCAGCCATAAATGTGCAAAGAATCCCATCATTCTTCTTGGTTTCTTTAAAGTCCAAGCCCCAGTACTGCTCTTTAAACATACGAATAAATTCCGTCTTGACCAAGATCTCAAAACGAATAAAACTTGCCTTTATCAATGATTCTTTTCCTATAAAAGACGCAACATTAAAGGAAGAATCGCGTAAAAATCGTTTATCCGTCAATTTACATTGTTTCATGCGTTGAATAGAAAAACGATAGGTGCGATATTCATTTCGTTTATGACTAAATCCAATCACATAATACGCATTTTTATAATGAATGATCTCATATGGATCCAACAAAAATGTTGAAACATCTTTTTGTGATAAAGTCTGATAAGAGATTTCTACGCTTTGCTTCCTGTCCATTGCCAACTGTACCGTTTGAACCATGTTATATTCTTGCAAAGAAAGTGCCAAACCAGTCTGATTTACATAATAGTGCATCATAGATTTAGTATCTTTATCTGCACATAAGACTTTATCTAAACCGCTATGAAAAAAATCACGCCCTACAAATTCAGGATGAGAATCAACAATTCCTCTTGATTCATTTAAGGCGTCAATTTCATCTTTTGTTAATTTCAAGGATGGAAACAAACAATCTTCATCTAAATAATATCCACCATATCTTCCTTTTACTTCTTGTATATTATAACCCGCAGTAACCAACTCTTTTTTAAACTCTCGTATATTTCTAGGATTTGTTTCTAACTCTTTGGCAAGTTCTAATGTATTCATCTTCCCTCTTGCCTTTAGTAACATCAACATCTTGATGCATATTGCACTACGATTCATAAATCTTCCTACCCTCAACTACTAGTCGTAGAATGTTTCTTAACTTTCAAACGCATGACAACATCTTCTTTGACAAGTTGATAAATACATGAACAGACAGGAATAGAAATTATAATTCCTAAGATACCACCTAAACTTGCTCCTACTGTTACTGCCACGATTACATACATTGGAGGGAAGCCAACAGAACGTCCAACTACATTTGGATAGATAAAGTTTCCTTCTACCTGTTGGATACAAATAAACATGATCATAAAATAAACAGCTGACTGCACCGATTCTGTAGCTACAAATAAAGCTCCAATAATAGCCGCAATCAAAGCACCAAACATTGGAACAAGAGCCCCAACACCAACAATGATTCCTACTAGAGTAGCATAAGGTATATTCAATAGCGTTGCACCAACTGTTACCAAAGTTCCTAAAATGATGCACTCGGTACATGTCCCACCTATATACTGTGTAAAAGTGCGGGCAATTAAACGTAGTACATGCAATGTTTTTTCATAAATATCATCTGGCATATACGCTCTTAACAAACCTTTGGATTCTTTAACAACCGTACTTTTATTGAATAAAACAATAATAGAGAACATCAGGGCAACAAAGGTTGAAAGTACAATTGAAAATGTTGTAGAGATAACTTGGTACACAGAGCCAAAAATATTGTTTGCTCCACCAGAAAAAATCCAGTTGATAAAATCATTGAACCAGTTTGATAAATTATCAAAATCTAAGACATTTAAATCTAACCCCTGAATCCAATTATGTAAAGAAGGAATCGAACTGGAAGTACGATATGCCCAATGATAGAAAGAGTTTAAAGTTTCAGGAAGATTATTGATGATTGTTTCCAAGGAAGCAAAAATCTGAGGAACCAGCAAAAAAACAAAGCCTAAAAACAAAGCTAAAACAATCACAATGGATAGAATATTTGCGATGACACGATAAATTTTACGCTCTTCAATCTTAAATAAGATATTTCCGGCACGCATTAAATTATTTGCAATGATATTAAATACAAAGGCAAGTCCACCACCAAATAAAAATGGCATACAAATTGATAAAATATATAATAAAACCTGCAAAATTTTTTCAAAATATAAAACAACCATTAACAGAACCACGGCAAATAAAATCACTCTTCGATATAATACTTCTTTATCCTTATATTGTCTTGGAACTCTAAACATTTGATCACCCACTTATATATGTTTTATTTTACTCTATTAACTAGTCAGAAACAATAAATCATTTTTTATCTTTTTGTTTACTCATGCAAATAAACAGTGTTAGAATTAAAGGTATAAATAAAGGAGAACGCTGATGAAAATAGTTGATGAATATTTTGGATGTGATGTCTTTAGTACAAGTGCAATGCAAAAATACCTGCCTCATGCTGTTTACAAACAAATGATTGGTGTCATTGAAAAAGGGCAGGAGCTTCCTCGTGAAATTGCCGATATTGTTGCCAACGCAATGAAAGATTGGGCAATGGATAAAGGTGCTACGCATTATACACATTGGTTCCAACCTATGACTGGAATCACAGCTGAAAAACATGATGCTTTTATTACACCTACCGGACCTAATTCGGTTATTAGTGATTTTAGAGGTAAAGAATTGATCAAAGGTGAGCCAGATGCTTCAAGCTTTCCAAGTGGTGGTTTACGCGCAACATTTGAAGCTCGTGGTTATACAGCTTGGGATCCAACAAGTTTTGCCTTTGTCAAAGACAAGACATTATATATCCCAACCCTTTTCTGTTCTTATGATGGAAGTGCCTTGGATAAGAAAACCCCATTATTGCGATCAATAGATGCTTTAAACAAAGCGGCTGTTCGCTTATATAACATTATGGGTCATAACATCAAAAACATTACAGTTACCGTTGGACCTGAACAGGAGTATTTTCTAATTGATAAAGAGATGTATAAAAAACGTTTAGATCTAATGGTTACTGGAAGAACGTTATTTGGTACAGATCCTGTCAAAGGACAAGAATTAGATGATCACTATTTTGGAAATATCGAAGAACGTGTTAAAGCCTATATGGAAGAAGTTGATGAAGAACTTTGGAAATTAGGTGTATATGCCAAAACAGAACATAAAGAAGTGGCTCCTTGCCAGTTTGAAATTGCTCCTGTTTATTCCCCAGTAAATTTGGCAAATGATCAAAACCAGATTACGATGGAAATTTTGCAAAAAGTTGCAAATCATCATGGCCTGGTTTGTCTATTACATGAAAAACCATTTGCCGGCGTTAATGGATCAGGTAAACATAACAACTGGTCATTTTCAACTGACAAAGGTGAAAACATGCTTGAACCTGGTGACTCTCCAAAAGACAATATTCGTTTTTTGATTACTCTAGTTGCCATCATTAAAGCTGTGGATGAATACCAGGATTTATTGCGAGTTAGTGTCGCAACCGCGGGAAATGATCACCGCTTAGGGGGACATGAAGCTCCACCAGCTATTATATCTATTTATCTAGGTGAAGAATTGACCGCTATTCTGGAAGCTATTGAAAAAGGCGATGAATATATCGACACAATTAATAAAAAACTTGAACTTGGTGTTTCTGCATTACCTCCAATTTCAAGAGACTCAACAGACAGAAACCGTACAAGCCCATTTGCCTTTACTGGAAACAAGTTTGAGTTCAGAATGTTAGGTAGTGCAATCAATATTTCCTGCCCTAACACGATTTTAAATACAATCGTTGCAGAGGAAATGACACAGTTTGCCGATGAACTTGAATGTTATTCTGAAGAAGAATTAAACGATGCAATCATTCGCCTGATTCGAAAAACAATCAAGGAGCATAAACGCATCATCTTCTCAGGAAACGGTTATTCTCCTGAATGGCGAAAAGAAGCCTTATCAAGAGGTTTGCTTGAGTTAAAGAATACGGCAGAAACATTGCCTCACTATACGGATCCAAAAAACCTAGCATTATTTGAAAAACACAACGTTTATACACCAAATGAACTTCATGCGCGTGAAAACATCTTATTGACTAACTACTATCAAGTTATTGAGATTGAGGCAAAAACAATGTCTTATATGTTAAGAAAACAGATCCTACCAGCTGTATTTGAATATGAGTCCAAGCTGGCAACAATTATTCAAACCAAGAAGTCTAGTGGAATTACTTCTCCAATGGAAGAAAAATTATTGTTTAATATCAATACACCATTGGAAATTGTTAATAAGCATCTTGAAAAATTAGAAGAATTGATTCAAAAATCCCATTCTGGTGCTAGAGAAGCCGCTAATTTTGCTGCAAATGAACTTTTACCTTTGATGGATGCCATTCGTGCTTTAACAGATACCATCGAAAACAATGTATCAAAAAACGACTGGCCTATTCCTGATTATAACGATATGTTATTTGGTTCAATCTTATAAATACAAAAGGACACAACAATGTGTCCTTTTAAATTGCCTTTAAAATCATTAATGAATAAGCCGGCATTTCTAGCACATGATCAATTGAAAGACGATTCTCATCAATCAAATCTACATATTCACCATATAGATCCAAATTAAAAGCAACTGGCTCATTGGAAATATTGATGGCAATATATAAAGTTTCCTCTTCGCTATTTCGCTTGAATATACAATATGTGTTATTCAAGACAATTTGTTCAAAATTTGCTGTATGAAGTGCACTATGTTCATGTTTGATTTCAATCAATCGTTTGATTCTCTTTGTTAATTCATTGTTTTCAAAATGCGTAATATGCGGTCTTAATTCGGTATCGTTCCAATTCTTTTGTCCCTTGATTCCCCATTCACTTCCATAATAGATACAAGGAATTCCTGGCATGGTCATCAATAAACCATAAATCAATGGTAAATGGTTTTCATTTTGTAGCTGAGTCGCAATTCTTGGTACATCATGATTATCAACAAAGCACACTAGATGTTTTCCACGATACAAACACCAGTTATCTTTTCCAAATTGGCGATGCAAAGAATGCATGATTTCAAAAAGATTATAAGAATTCAGACTAGAATATAACCCTTTATAACATTCATAATTCGTACAGCTATCTAACATTTGATCATTTACCCACATATTATAATCGCCATGCAGCGTTTCACCCATTAAAAACAAATCATGGTGCCTAGAATGTAATGTTTTTAAAAAGTTTTGATCAAGACAATAAGCTACATCCAAACGCAATCCATCAATCTCAAATTCATCTTTCCAGAACTGAACAACATTCATGATATATTCTACAACTTCTGGATTTTGCAGATTTAGTTTTACAAGATTTTGATTTCCTTCCCAATCTTGATAACTTAAATGATCATCATAAGCGCTATTGCCATAAAAATTAATGTAAAACCAGTCTTTATAATGAGAATTTTCACGATTTTTTAAGACATCTTCAAAGGCAAAGAATCCTCTTCCTACATGGTTAAATACAGCATCTAAAATAATACGGATCCCATTCTTATGTAAAAGTGAACTCACGTATTTAAAATCTTTATTATCCCCTAAACGATTATCAATCGTATAATAATCAATCGTATCATATCCATGAGAATGTGATTGAAAAATCGGATTGAACAATACAGCATCAATATTTAAGTCTTTTAATTGATTTATCCATAAATCAATATCTTTAAAACGATGCTCTAAAACATTATCATTTTCAAAAGGACAACCAAAAGCACCTAGCGTATATATTTGATACAGCACACTATTATCTGTCCACATTAAAATCACCTCGAACATAAGTGTACCATATTTGTAAGGGTTTTCAAAATAGTTTACTTGATAATATCCCCAACCTGAATATCTAATAATTTAATTATCTTCATTGGCTCTAATTTGATTTGTAAACCAATCTTTCCACCACTAAAGTAAATAAAGTCTTTGTTTAATACCGATTCATCGATATGCGTCCTAAACTTTTTTTTCATGGCTAAAGGTGAACAGCCACCGCGGACATATCCAGTAATTTTTGTGATATCTTTTACAGGAATCATCTCTACTTTTTTAACACCAGCTAAAGCAGCAGCTTTTTTTAGATCCAGTTCATGATCAACCGGCAGCATAAAGACAAGATATTCTTTGGTATTTGCCTGTGTAACTAAGGTCTTAAATACCTTTTCTGGATCCTCATCCAACATACTGGCAACCACATCCCCTGCTACAGCATCTTTACCATGATCATACGTCAATACTTCGTATTCTATATTATGTTTATCTAATTCACGCATAGCATTTGTTTTGTTTATTTTCATACCGCATATCCTCCAAAATAAAAGAGACTGTAAAATACAGCCTTTTCATCATGCCTAAGTAAAAATATCTAATGGCAATATAAAGAAAACCATTATAAAAAATACTAGGACAATGATGATTTTTACCATCAAATTGTCAAACATATCCCCCTTAATTCTCCCCTTATTTTGATGATATCTTAAATCTAAAATTAAAAAAAATCCACTAAAAATTTAAGAAATTTTAGTTGATATATCAACCATCATTTTTATGCCAAAAATGATAAAAAAATCGCCTAAAATTAGACGATTTTTAGAACATTATTTATTACGAATGGCAGCCTGCGCAGCAGCTAAACGTGCAATTGGTACACGGAATGGAGAACAAGAAACATAATCCAATCCTACCTTATGACAGAATTCAATAGATGAAGGATCTCCACCATGTTCACCACAAATGCCCAATTTAATATCTGGACGAGTTTGACGACCTAATGTAGCAGCCATCTTAACTAATTTTCCAACACCCTTCTGGTCTAAACGGGCAAATGGATCTTGTTCATAAACTTTCTTATCATAGTAGTCCTGTAAGAATGAACCAGCATCATCACGAGAGAATCCATAAGTCATCTGTGTTAAGTCATTTGTACCAAATGAGAAGAATTCTGCTTCTTCAGCAATTTCATCTGCCAATACAGCAGCTCTAGGAATTTCAATCATTGTACCAACTTTATATGTAAGTTCAACGCCTTTATCCGCGATAATCTGATCGGCTGTTTCTTTTACGATTTTCTTAACATAGGCAAGTTCGTTCTTATCTCCAACAAGTGGGATCATGATTTCAGGAACGATATGATAGTGTGGTTTTCTTTCATTTACATTGATAGCAGCTTCGATAACAGCCTGTGTCTGCATCTTAGCAATCTCAGGATAAGAAATAGCTAAACGACAGCCACGATGTCCCATCATCGGATTAAATTCATGTAAGTTTGAAATTACGGCTTTCAAATCTGCGACGCCCATATTCATTTCATTAGCCAATGCGATGATATCTTCTTCTTCTGTTGGAAGGAATTCATGCAAAGGTGGATCTAAGTAACGAATCGTTACTGGAAGACCATGCATTGCCTCATAGATTTTTTCAAAGTCACCACGTTGCATTGGTAATAATTTAGCCAATGCTTTTTCACGTTGTTCTACTGTTTTAGATACGATCATTTCACGAATTGCTTTGATACGATCACCATCAAAGAACATATGTTCTGTACGAACTAAACCAATACCTTCTGCACCAAATTCATATGCTTTTTTCGCATCTCTTGGAGTATCTGCATTTGTACGTACTTTTAATTTTCTAAATTCATCAGCCCAAGACATAAATGTCTCAAAATCACCAACAATCTTAGCTGGAACAGTGCGAACTTCTTCGCCATATACATTACCTGTACTTCCATCTAAAGAGATATAGTCATTTTCTGTGAATTTCAATCCATTAACTGTAAAGTATTTTTCTTCTTCGTTTACTTTGATATCGCCACAACCAGATACACAGCATGTACCCATACCACGAGCAACAACGGCTGCATGGCTTGTCATACCACCACGAACTGTTAATACACCTTGAGCCGCAGCCATACCTTCGATATCTTCTGGAGATGTTTCTAGACGAACCAAGACAACACGATGTCCAGCATTTGCTGCACGTTTTGCATCTTCGGCATTAAATACGACCTTACCAGTCGCTGCACCTGGACTTGCAGGAAGACCACGAGTAATTACCTGTGCATCTTTTAATGCGGCCCCATCGAATGTTGGATGTAACAATGCATCCAACTGACTTGGATCAACATTTAGGATAGCTTCTTCTTTTGTCAAAAGACCTTCGGCTACCATATCACATGCAATCTTTAAAGCAGCAGAAGCAGTACGTTTACCATTACGAGTCTGCAACATAAACAGTTTTTCATTTTCAATAGTAAACTCCATATCCTGCATATCTTTATAATGATTTTCAAGTTTCTTTGTGATGTCTACAAATTGTTCATAAGCCTTAGGCATGATGTCTTTTAAATGATCAATTGTTTGTGGTGTACGAATACCTGCAACAACATCTTCGCCCTGTGCATTCATCAAGAATTCACCGTATAGTTTGTTTTCACCTGTTGCTGGGTTACGAGTAAAGGCAACACCTGTACCAGAAGTTTCACCCATGTTACCAAATACCATCATTTGAACGTTAACAGCTGTTCCCCAACTAGATGGGATATCATTCATCTTACGATAGTATTGAGCACGAGGATTTTCCCAAGATTTAAATACTGCCTCTACAGCCAGGATCAACTGTTCTTTTGGATCTGTTGGGAAATCATCATGTAATTGTTCACAATAGAATTCTTTAAATTTTTTAACCATCAATTTTAAGTCATCTGTATCAAGTTCAGTATCCAATTTAACATGTTTAGCTTCTTTGATTTCGTCAATAACAGTTTCAAATTTAGCTTTTGAAAGTCCCATTACAACATCGGCAAACATTTGGATAAAACGGCGATAGCTGTCATAAGCAAAGCGTGGATTATTTGTTAATGTAGCTAGTCCTTCAACAACTTCATCATTTAAACCTAAATTTAAGATAGTATCCATCATACCAGGCATGCTGGCGCGAGCTCCAGAGCGAACAGAAACCAAAAGTGGGTTTTCTGGAGAACCAAATTCTTTTCCAGATTCTTCTTCTAGATCTCTTAAATGATTCATGATTTCTGCAATAATACCCACACTGATTTTTTCATCATCTGCATAGTATTGATTACATGCTTCTGTCGTTACTGTAAAACCATATGGAACTGGCATTCCAAGGTTCATCATTTCAGCCAGGTTGGCTCCTTTACCTCCTAGCAATTCACGCATGCTACCATTTCCTTCATGGAAATTGTAAACATATTTTTTAGCCATTAAGTAAACCTCCTTTGATTACATATTTGTAAACGTTTTCATTACTTAAATAATATATCACATATTTACAATAAAAGATAGAAAAAAACAGTAGATATTTCTACTGTTGCAGATTTACATTCATTGTAGGTTGCACTTCTTCGACACGAAGCTTGCCACAAACCTCATAATTTGGACAGGAATCATTGCAAGTTTCTTCGCAAACCTTACGAAGATCACTTGGCATCATCATAGTGATCTCATCATCATCATAACCAACCACCAAACTCTTTTTTGACAACATGATTGGTCTTTTTAATATCGATGGATTCTTTTGAATCAATTCCACAAGTTCTTTTGTAGAAAGATCATCAATTCCCTTTTTAAGTGACTGGAAAGCTTTAGATCGTACTGAAATAATATCTTCTGTTCCATTTTCACATCTTGATAAAATATATTTGATCTCTTTTTCATTTAAAAGAGAGGTAAATATGTTCTTCTCAACAAATTCTATTTTGTTGTCTTTTAGCCACTGTTTCGCTTTTCGACAACTTGCACAACCTGGTGATGTATAAATTATTACCATAGTCATCCTCCTTTATATAATTATATATGGATTGCTCCCCTTTCGCAATGAATATGCCCACTTTTCAAACAATGTATTAAATTAGTTAATTTTACTTAAAAATTCTAGCTTGTATGTCACTTATAAAAGAAGTAAAATATATTCACTGAGGTGATTTATATGGAAAGAATGTTAAGTGGAATCAAGCCAACTGGTAGATTGCATTTAGGAAATTATATTGGAGCTATTTCGCAATTTGTGAAATACCAGGATGAATATGAAATGTATATTTTCATTGCGAATCAACACGCTATTACGGTTCCAACCGATCCAAAGGCATTACGTCAAAACACAAAAGATTTGATTGCCCTTTATTTGGCAGCTGGTTTAGATCCTGAAAAATGTACATTATTTTTACAGAGTGATGTGGATGCCCACGTTAAATTAGGATGGGTGTTCACCTGCCTTACATATATGGGTGAATTGCAACGTATGACACAGTATAAAGATAAAACAGCCAAAGGTGAAACAGGTATCACAGATGGTCTATTTACTTACCCATGTTTAATGGCTGCCGATATTCTTCTATACGATGCCGACTATGTTCCTGTTGGGCAAGATCAAAAACAACACGTTGAATTAACAAGACATCTAGCAGAGCGTTTTAACAATCGATACAGTGAAACTTTTGTCGTTCCACAACCACTTGAAACAAAAGTTGGTAAAAAAATCTTCTCTTTACAAGATCCAACCAAGAAAATGTCAAAAAGCGAAACAGACACAAAAGGTACGATTGACTTGTTAGATGATCCAGCTGTGGCAAGAAAGAAAATCATGTCTGCCGTAACAGATTCAGTAGGTATTATTCAATATGACCCAGAAAGCCAACCAGGCCTTGCAAATTTATTAACGATACAATCAGTTTTAGCCAATGAACCAATTGAAGATATCGTAAAGCGCTACGAAGGTAAAGGTTATGGAGAATTGAAAAAGGAAATTGGACAAACTGTATTTGATTTTTTAACAGATTTACAAGCAAAATATAAAAAAATCATTGAAAGCAACGTTATTGACCAAATCCTTGAAGAAGGAGCTAAAAAAGCAAGCTATGTTGCCAACAAAAAGATTCGTAAAGTCTATAAAAAAATCGGCTTTACTATCACAAAATAAAGTTAATACCAACACAAAACATATAAAGAACTGGAATTTTTAAAACCAGTTCTTTTTATTTGTGACATGTATATTCTCTCTTAAATTCTTGTTCGGTATAATGAAATTATAAAATTACAAGAGTCATATTTTTAACAATTAGGAGAACTATATGGAAAAACATAATTTAATGCTAAGAGCTTTAAGAAAATCTATTTTTTGGATTATTATTATCACATTAGATATCATAACTTTTGTTTATGATAGATTTTTCTTACAAACAGATGCTCATTTATTCACCATTACCTTCCTAGTGACATTGTATTTCACAATTTCCGAAATCAAAAACCACTATAAAGAACTACAAGAACAAGAAAATAAGTTTAATAATTAAAAAGTTTTCAAATACTTTTCAAATCTTAATTTTTGCAATTTGATTAGGATGTCCGCTTACCTATTTTTTCATATATTTCATCAAACGATTTAAAAACTTTTTCGAATACTTGTTTCACTTCTGTGTATTCGCCTTCATTATTTAAATCCAATTCATAAAGTGTCATTGTTCTGCCAGAACCCCAACGTTGTGGCTTTTCAAATTTAATTGTTTCATTATCTAGATTTACTTCAAAAATCCTTTCCCCCTTAGTTATTTCATTTCTTAAATTTATATAATCGTCACGTTTATAATCGTCACATTCTTTAACTTCAATTTTTAAACAAATTTTCATTGTGGATCGTTGTTTACCATTTAAATCTTTTTTAGCTTCGAATTGCATCTGTATATACGGTATATATTTCATAGTTTGTTCCTCATTCATTTTACATTCAATTTTTTCTTCAGGAATTAACCATAAACCATAAAAACCACCAGATTTATTTGGAACATATCCATACCCACAATGACCATCAGTTAGTTTACCCTTTATGTTTATTTTCTTTACTAAATCATCATAAAATCCTTGAATCATTGTTGAAGTCCATTCTGAAATTGCAGTACTTTTATACTTGTTTTTTTCTTCATAATACTCAATGATAAAATCACGATAATTATTAAATATGGCATTATCAATATCATCATATTTTTCAAAAAATTCCTTTATTTTGTTTAAACCAAAAAAATAATACCCTTTATACATATCATTTATTATTGTCTCACAACAAAATCCTGTTTTATAGTAGACACCGTAAACATTATCTGCTTCATTTGTAAATTCATCTTTATATCTTTCTAACTGGTTGTCGTGATCTGTAGTATATGTTTTATCCTCTATGATTATTTTTTTGTCACTTTCTAATGTGACTAATACATCAATGTATTTCCACTGTTTTTCAATTTTTTTGACAATTAAGTCTTCTTTTATTAAATTCTTTTCTAAAATACCCTTTTGCCCTAATAAAAAAACTTTAATTAAGCTTTGAGCACATTTTTGTAACTTATCATCGTCACCACTATATTTTTTCTCTTGTGCATAGGATAATAGCCAGCATAAAAAGGCATCTTGGGATAATTCAGATGTTGCATAATTGAATAAATTATTTGTTAATTCATCACTCATAATTCTTAGCTCCTGTTTCTATTTCTTCTTTGATCGTTTCAACTAATTCTTTTGGGCTTAATACTTTAACATGTCTTGCATACTGTAATGCCCAATACTTCATAGCGCTTAAATTGACATATACGCTTACTTTCAATGTGTCTTCGTCTATTCTTTCAAACTCAGTCTCCTTTCCAAACCAATCCAATATTTCAGTAACCAAATATGCTTTTGCTTCGAAAACTACTCGAACACTTTTTCCCGCAAACATATAGATATGTTCAGCCATATGTTTTGGCAAATCTAAGCCATATTTGATGTCTTTTACTTCTTCTTTTGGCTTACATGAAGTAGGCAGTATTTCAATATCTGTAATCCTATCGATTCTATAATGGGATATATTGTCATATTTATCATAATTGCAAATTAAATAATACCGGCCGTTTGTCGCAGCCATCTGATATGGATTAACAATATATTTTTCTTCTCTTTTAGGATGCATCTTTTTATCGATTCCATAAATATTATATGTAAATCGTACTTGTCTTTGTTTGTCTATAGCTTCATCTAAAACTTCGATTGTATAGAACAGTTCTTTGTTCTGAATCGTATTTTCAGGAAGGTTGTTCATATGTTTGATCTTAATTTTATCTTCGTTGGAAGATAATCTAGAAATCTTATCAATGAGTTGTTTGCACTGTGATGTTGGAATGTGTTTTGAGAATAATAATCCATCAATAATATATCTAAGTTCAGAATCTTCAAACTCTCTTTCCAAATACCAGTCTGTAAAAACAATTTCATGCTCTCCATTTTTCTTTTGTCGGGTTTTCTCGGTGTAATTTATATCATAGCCAAAATCAATCAGATTCATTAGATTTCTTTTGATTGCTTTTCGATCAACCTTCATATCATACTCGAACTCAAGAATATTCTGAATTTCTTTCTGTGTTAAAGGATGCTCTACATCTGAATGCTCTTTTAATATTTTTAAAATATTCATTATTATCAGTTTCTTTGACTGTTTCATGATATTGTCCTCATATCTAGTATACCATACAGGCTTTTCTTTGATGTACTCTTTTTGGTTCATGGATATCTATAAAATGTATCCAGGAGGATATGTTTATGAAAGGTAAAGAAACGTTTATAAAAGTGATTGAGGATCCTGTCCTTTATGCAGAAGATCATAATTTAATAATTGTCTTATTTGACTTAAAAAAAATGTTTGTAGAATATGACTCCAGATCCAATTATTTAAGCACTTTAAAAGAAATCATCGAATTAAAAAGAGAATCAAATAATTTATCTATTGAGGAATCTTTTGAATATTCCTCTTATTTGACAAAAGGCAAATGTATTGAAGTTTTAATGAATTTATTAGAAAAGACGATTCATGATAAACTGTATACTGAAAATATATTTAATTTTATCAATATAGACATTTCCAGTTTAAACCCGTATAAACAGTTCATATTCTTCAAACAGTTTGTAAAGAATAAAATAAGATATAGAGTAATTCGTTTAGAAGCTTTAATGATATTTTTAACACTCCATCAAGAAAAGTATGGAAATAAAAAGAATTTAAACATTTTCTTTCTTGATTCAACAGACGATTATGATTTAAGTTCCATTCCTTTTGAAATCAGGAACATGGTGAACTATTCATACTTGCTATCTATATTTAAAAATATTAAGATTCCTTTTCCGTATGTATTCTTAAATCCGTCTGTTTATCTACCTCGAAAATCTTATCCGTTTTTTATTGATATTATAAATGAGATTAATTCTTCTAAAATGAATAAAATTCTCATTATTCATGCTTAAACAACATAGTATAAAAAAATAAAAAGAAAACAGGAACTGCAACATAAACAGTTCCTGAATTTTATTTTAGATGTACACTCTAAAACATTTAGTCGTACGTTAATAATTTTTTGACTCTTATTATAAGATATAAAAGAACAATAATACAAAGATACCAAGTGCGATACGATACCATCCAAAACTAGTAAAGTCATGTTTTTTAACATAATTCAATAGTCCTTGTATCGCAAAGACACTCACGACAAAACTTACAAATGTACCTACAAATAAAAGGGCCCATTGATCAAGAGTAAACATGCCTGTTTCCATGAAATACTTAACAATTTTCAACAAGCTTGCACCTACCATTACAGGAATTGCGATAAAAAACGAAAACTCGCTTGCGACATATCTTGAGCATCCACAATATAGACCTCCTAAGATCGTAGCTCCAGATCTAGAGGTTCCTGGAATTAAGGCCAGACATTGAAAAAAGCCTATCTTTAAAGAAGTGAGAACATCTAATTCGTTCAGCGATTCTATCGTTACTTTTTTTGGATACTTAGCTGTAATGATAAAAATGATACCATATGTTATCAAAGCAACCGCAATTACAAAATTGGCAGATAAGAACTGCTCAATGATATCATCTAGAAAAAAGCCTATGACAGCCGCGGGAATACACCCTATAATAACAAGTTTCCAAAGATGAAATGTTTCTCTTTTCTTTTTTGATGATTTTTCAGGGTCAAAAGGATTTAATTTACGAAAATATAAGAATAAAACAGCCAATATACTTCCAAACTGAATCACAACTTTAAATACTTCAAAGAAAGCTGCTGGCGTTAATGGCCATATGGTATCAAATATGATCAAATGACCCGTACTGCTGATAGGCAGCCATTCCGTAATACCTTGTACAATTCCTAAAAAGAAGGCTTTTATCAAATTAAATATGAAATCCATTGTCTTTATCCTCTCTTAGCGATCTCTTCAACAAGATCTTTGAATATCTCCCCTCGAATTTCATAGTTTTTAAACTGATCAAAACTTGAACATGCTGGACTTAATAAGATCACATCCCCTTCTTCCATGATCTCAATCGCATGATTTAGTGCATCTTTCATCGTTTGACAAGATGTTTGATTTGTAAAGATTGATTTAAAATGATCTTTGGTCTGACCAAAAGAGAAACAATGTTTGATCTTATGGTCATACTGTTTTAGATCATCAAAAGATATATGCTTATCCTTACCACCACATAACAAGATCACATTCTTATCAAAAGCGGATAAAGCTGCACAAGCTGCATGTGTGTTTGTAGCTTTCGAATCATTATAGAAACGAACCCCATTGATCGTATTAACATATTCGATACGATGTTCTACGCCTTTAAAGCTACGAATCACGGATTGGATCGTTTCTAGATCAATTCCCATCTTATATGCCATGCAGGCTGCCATCATTGCATTTCCACAATTAAAATCGCCTACTATTTTTAAATCACTTAGCTTAAACAAAATCTCATCCTTTAGATAAGCAAATGTGTCATCTTTATATAAATCTGCTTCTTGCGTTAAAGAAAAATCAATTACCTGACACGGGATATTTTGTGCATATTTTACAATATTTTCATCATCTATATTACGGATAAACCAATCTTGAGAATTACAGTTTTTATAGATCAACATCTTTGATTGATAATATTCTTCTAAAGAATCCATATAATCCAAATGATCTGGTGCCAGGTTTGTTACAACAGAAATCTTTGGCTGAAAAGTATCAATACCTAAAAGTTGGAAGTTACTTAATTCCAATGCTACATTAAAGGTTTCTTCTTGATGTATTAAAGCAAGTTCACTTAATGGTGTTCCAATGTTCCCGGCCACTAAAGCTTTTTCTTTTGCGTTTAACATCTCATACAAAAGTGTCGTGACCGTTGTTTTTCCATCTGTTCCAGTAACGGCAGCATATTTAAATCCAGGCGCAAATCGATAAGCTATTTCTATTTCCGTATAAATTGGTACACTAGCTTCTTGAAAATGCTTAACAATAGGAACTCGATATGGAATTCCTGGATTTTTTACCACAAATGGATAGTCTTTTTCTAACAACCAGTCAGGATGACCATTATCCACGACTTCAATGCCTAGTGCCTCTAAATCCATTTTTTCTTTAACTTCATTGGAATCTGTCAAAATGACATGATATCCATTCTTTTGAAGAAGTTTACTAACCGCAATACCACTTCGTGCAGCTCCTATGACCAAAACTGTTTCCATATTACATGACCCCCAATATCAAGCCGATAACCGCTAAAACTACACCAACAAGCCAAAAACGAGTAACTACCTTAGTTTCAGACCAACCACATTTTTCAAAATGATGGTGTAAAGGTGCCATCTTAAAAATACGTTTATGTGTTTTCTTATAATAAGTAACCTGAATAATGACACTTAAGACTTCTGCTACAAACACAAATCCAATGATTACCAATAAGATTTCCTGTTTTAGCACCATAGCAACAGCAGCTATCAAGCCACCTAGAGCTAAAGATCCAGTATCACCCATAAAGATCTTGGCAGGATGTTTGTTGAATTTAAGATATCCAAGTAAACTCGCAATAACCAAAACAATCAAAAATGCAACATTGTCCACACCTTGAATCAAGGCAAAACACAAAAAAGGAATCAAGGCAATTATCATCTGACCCGAACATAAACCATCCAATCCATCTGTAAAGTTAACTGCATTCGTTTCGGCTGTAAACATGATAAAAACCAAGATAAAATAAAAATACCCCAAGTCAAAAGTAACATCTATGATCGGAATCCAAATTTCCGTAGAAGAGGATGTCTGATAAATAAAGAAGAAAATAACCGCAAGAATAGACTGTAAAGCAAATTTATAAGCCGGTTTTAACCCTTCGTTATCCTTCTTAACAACAATAATGTAATCATCAATGAATCCAATCAATCCATATCCCACAAAGGCTAGAAGGATAATTCCTGTATTCATATCTAATTTAAAAGGTGTAAATAAGCTCATCAAAAAGTACACAACAACTGGTACAAGAATAAATGCGATTCCACCCATGGTCGGTGTACCGTTTTTCTTCTTATGCGATTCCAAGCCTTCTTCCCTTTCGGTCTGGCCAAACTTTATTTTATGTAGATAATTGATCATTGGTGGCATGATCACAAACATCAAAACCAAACATAGAATGAATCCAATGATCATATAAAAACCATTACTAAATTCCATAATATCTCTTGTATGATACAAATGTACCTTGTCATACACTTATATCATTTTCCTTTCTAACC